>Ga0129333_10004420_pt1 | contig 13156 bp, 16 predicted proteins | sample CPB6_08_DNA_FD_94474 | JGI IMG/M metagenome (GOLD analysis project Ga0129333, IMG submission 94474) | Freshwater to marine salinity gradient microbial communities from Chesapeake Bay, USA - CPBay_Sum_0.6_0.8_DNA | ecosystem: Environmental > Aquatic > Marine > Coastal | place: USA: Chesapeake... | reverse complement strand
GGATATTTTTCTAGCCATTCTTCTAACCATGATGGTTGTTGAAAAAACATTGAATCATGTATAACAACTGATCCAATTGGACCATGATCATCGTCAATACGATTTAGCTCGTCTATGACACGATCTACACTTTTTCTCGACATAGCAGGAATAAAACTTGCTTCATTACAAAATGAACATTGCCACGGACAAACTCTTGAAGTAATCACTGTTGCAATAGGATTAGGTCCCCAACCAATTGATGGTTCAAGCGGCCAAGGATAATCCTGTCGATGAGGATTAGGCCATAATGTTCTATCTATATCAGGCCAATCATTTAACGAATGAGATGATATGCCTTGAATTATTCTTGAAAATGATTTAGGGTCCCGTACTAAATCGCAGATAATTTCTTCTCCACCCCCTGCACAAATATAATCAAAATCCGCAATTGGTTCCATTTCATTTAGTGCTACTGTGGCATGCATACCTCCGGTAATCACGATACCCGACGGGTTGATCTCTTTAAATATTCTTGCGGCTTGTTTGGCGAACGGAAATGTATAGCTACGCACATTCATTAACATAAGATCAAAATTTTCGATCAAAGGTGCCAAATCATCCCACCCTCTTAACATTCTGAGAGAAACGATTTCAGTTGTTAAACCATTTTTATGTAGAATAGTTCTAAGAAGACCAGATCCATGATCTTGCCAAGTGTCGGTGCCGTAAGACCCCGGTAACAGTGATCCAAATTCTCCCAAATCTAGCCAGAGTCTTCTTGGAGAAGCTTCGTTAATTTTAATCATTTTGTTAATTTTAAATATTGTATTATTTAACTATTACAAACGATATAATTTTTTAATTTAAAATTATACTGTGGTGCCTCTACCTAGAATCGAACTAGAAATACCGCGTTATCAGCACGGCGTTATACCATTTAACTATAGAGGCAAAATGCGGCAGGGATATCTAGATTCGAACTAGAACTACTTCAGTCAAAGTGAAGGGTGCTGCCGTTACACTATATCCCAACAGAACTGGTAGGGGTGGAGAATTTCGAAATCTCGACTTACTGGTTAAAAGCCAGTTACTCTGCCTCTGAGTTACACCCCCTTTATTTGGTACCTCGTGACAGAATCGAACTGCCGTCTGCGCCGTGTAAAGACGCGGCCCTACCATTAGACGAACGAGGTTTTACTTTATGGTGGACCGTACCAGGCTCGAACTGGTCCTCCAGGCTTGCAAAGCCCGTGTGCCCCCTACAACACCTACAGCCCATAAAATTGGTCGGAGTGGCAAGATTCGAACTTGCGGTTTCCTGCTCCCAAAGCAGGCGACTTAACCGGGCTAGCCTACACTCCGTATCTGGTGGTCAGAGCAGCACTTGAAGCTGCACTTTCATCCTTATGAGGGATGCTCTCTTCCTCTTAAGATATCTGACCTTTTATTTATAAATTAAAAATTAAGTGGTACCGTCTCTTGGAATCGAACCAAGTTCTCAAGCTCTTCAGGCTCGCGCTGAATGACCACACTAGCTCAGACGGCAATTGGGGTGTTCTATGAGGATCGAACTCATACTGACTCGTTCACAGCAAGCCGTGCAGACCACTACACTAAGAACACCATTGAAAATTTGGAGTGAAGGGTCGGATTCGAACCGACGGCTTAGAATTTTGCAGATTCTTGCATTGGGCCTCTCTGCCACCTTCACATTGTTTGGTATCACCGCAGGGATTCGAACCCCGATTGACAGTTTCGTAGACTGTGGTCCTATCCATTGAACGACGGTGATATTGGCGGAAAGTTGGCGGAATCGAACCCCTGGCCATCCCTGGCTCCACTAGTTTTCAAGACTAGGCTACTGTCCCCGAGTAGATAACTTTCCATATAATTGGAGCGGGTAGCGAGGATCGAACTCGCGACTGAACTTTGGCAAAATTCTGTGTTACCATTAGCACCATACCCGCAAATAATTTTGGTGCCCCAGCTCGGACTCGAACCGAGAAAAGCACGGCTTCTAAGGCCGTTAGGTGTACCGATTTCCACTAGCCACCGGGGCATTGACAACATTCTTATGGAATGTTGGTAGTTAAACAGACTAGATAAATCTGCTTAACTACGCTACCGTTTTACACATCTTGGTTATCGCCCAAGACTTATCATCAGGCAGGCCGCCCACATTAATAGCCAGATGTTTTACGTGCCCAGCAGGGTCGCGTTCCCTATCACACGTTCGAGCAATTTATTTGGTAAAACCAAAATAAACTCTACTCGTTTCCATAAATTTTACTAATATTTCCTGTTTCATATCCCTTTAAAAACAAAAACCCCAGGGTTTCTAGTCCTGGGGTCCTTGGAAGATCTGTGTAGTTTTATTTACACTTGAGTCCTCCAAGGACCCTTACCCTGTTCTGGTGTACGATCATTAATAGACAGAATCGTAAACCAATAGGCCGACACGGGCTTACTCTTGGTTACAAACTGTTTACAATGATATGTGCGTGATTGCATTTAATTTCCTAACATTGAATCTATTGTATGCTTATTTAGTCTTGTTGTCAACATCTTTTATTTATCGTTGTAAAAAAACAACATCTGTGATTTTCTTTACTAAGGCTCTACTATACACTAATATAGGATTCTGTCAACAACGATTCAGAAGCTAATAAATATTCGTAAAATAAAATTGTAAATATGACAATAGTTCCTTCTGGTATTAGTGGCAGGTCGGCAGAGTACAGACCAAATGATGTTGATTTAGAAACTGTTAAAAATGAACTTAGTCTAAGTCTACTAGGAGATTTTGTTCCCTTAAACATTAAAATTAACTGCAATCAATTAATGACGGAACTAAAACCATTCGAAGGACAATGGCCTCCTTATCTCCCGAGACCTGATAGACCTAACAATAGAACAGGGTTAACACTGACCACCATACCTGGCAAAACTTGGAAAGATAGTCCAAGTTTAGCAGAAGCCAGTTATGAAAATAAAAGAAGAGTCAGTGAATGCGAATTCATCTCGCCCACAGAAGTATTCCATAGTTGTAAAAGTTTACAACCTTTATTTGAAAAATTCTCTAACTTTGGTAGATGTTTTTTTGTAAATTGTGGCATCGGAGGATATTTTGTTCCACATAGAGATCATCCTGCGATGCCAAGAGATGTATTTAGATTAGCTGTCTTCGTAAATAATTGTGATCCATATCATTATGATTGGTTAATGGATCATGAAAAACTTATCATCGAACCTGGAAGAGTCTATTATATCAATACACGTAGGACTCATAGAACAATAAGTTGGACTCAGGATAGTATACATCTTATTTGTAATATACCCTTGACATCAGAAAATGTTCAAAGAGTAATATCAAATCTTCAACATACTCATTGACATATGGAAATTATCGTAGGCAATCCTAAGGTTGTTGTCAATGTTTTTATACCGTTTGGAAGTAAAAAAATTGCGGTTTTACTATCTGGAGGTTCTGACAGTGCAATTTTATTGTATATTTTGGCTATTGAATCTGTAAAATATAACATAGATTTAACCGTGTTTACTGTACCAAGAACTGATGGTGCATTAGATTATAGTCGAGGTTTGGTTAAACGAATCAGTGAAATGATTGGATACGAATTGAAACCCCCTGTCATCGTCGGCGATGCTAGTTTGCACCATAGTCAACAAACTAGATCAGGGCATAAAGATATACTAAAAGACTTTCCTGATATTGATTATATCTATTACGGCAGTCAACAAGTAAGTGCAGAGTTATTAAATATTCCAGCGATGGATTACCCCTATCGTCCTAATAGAATGTTTAATTTAGGTAAATCAATTTGTCCATTTTACGATTTAACCAAAGAACATACTATAGAATTATACTATAAACTAGAAATAGAAGATTTGTTAAAATACAGCCATTCGTGTTGTGTATGGGAAAAAGGAAGATGCAGTAAATGTTATAATTGTATTGAAAGGGCGTGGGCTTTCAAAAAATTGAATAAAGTAGATCCAGGTTCGTTGTAAAATAATAAAAAGACTAACCTCATCTTTACACCAATCTTTAATCAATTTCTAGTTGTATCTAGGGTTTTCTGGCAGAATATGATACCAGATAATACACAATTACACTAAATATCCGTAAAGACAGATGCCATTTTGAATAATTAAATATTGTTGTCGATTTTATTTAACCAGTTTTCAGCATAGTGAATATTGCAACCTACTTGTCTACGTAATCTAAAATAGTAATGCCATAAATTGATATCACCGGTGCTGATAGCATGCAGTTTAACACTATAGAGTAAATGCCAAACATCGCCGTACTGTTGAAAATTATGATGATGGCTCCATATACGTAGCGTATTTCTATTTAAATGAAGATATGTACTAAGCAATCTTTCGTGTATAAAAGGAAAATATCCTAAGTCAGGAAATGGTTCATAACCTGCAGGACCATTATGTAATTTAGCGATGCTGTCGGGTAAATGTTCTATACTATGTTCATATTTGCTAGCTAGATCCAAAAATCCATCCCAAAATTTTCTATTACCCACACAATATAACCCAAAGTAAATTACTTTAGGCAACATAGGTTGATACAATAGATTAACGTCTAAACCCATAATAGGAAAAATATGTTCCATTATATCTATTAGATGGGGGTGAAAATATTGTCCTTGCTCCCATACATTATAAGCCGTTACCGCATAATTGCTAAATGGATTCCAAAAATAAACATCATAATCTGGATTATTTTCTATTTGTTTACAAATTATATCACCTGTTAATCCAGGTAATTTTTGTTGATATTTCCAACTAAAATATCCCCATTTATCCAGATTAAGATGCGATGCTTTTTGCTGTATATCTAGAAATATAGGATATTCTCTGTATTGATGTAATTGGCTATTTGAATTATCATAAGGTTCAAATTTTGAATCCAAAAATTGAATTTGATCAGGTTTATAATATGCTTGATAAATTTTATAAGTCATTACTGTCTTTCGATGTCTGATTCATCGCATAGATCGCCGAATTGAATTTCTATTAGTTTACAGGGAACATTAAAAGGATTTACTAGTTGATGCCAAGTATCTTTTTCTATTAAAATGTAACTATGAGTTCTTAAGCTTCTAGTAGGTAATTGATATCCACTGCTCATTTTGCTATATAATTCGCAGGAACCACTGATAACAAACCAAAGTTCATTTCTTAATTGATGTTTCTGCATACTAAGACTGCCATAAGGTACTACGTAAAGTTCTTTTACTTTACAACCTTTAATATTGTATAATATAGTGTATTTGCCCCAAGCCCGTATTGTTTGATTAGATGTATCCATAGAACCTCCCCAACTAATTTAATTTATCTTAATTGAGATTGATCAGTAGGAGAAGTGAATGCTTGAGGAAAAACTTTACGTAAATCATCTATTGCCGATTCTATATTATATCCATCTGGTGTTATAGCCTTACTTTTTTCTACTAATTCTCTACTGTGCTCTTGTAAAGCATAGACTATTTGAAACATAAGACCTGGAAATAATAAGCCAAATGTTTCTGGATCTGAACCCGGACCTTGTGTAGCATTTTTTATTTGACCACTAGCAGCATGAATTTGCCATTTTCCCGTTACATCGTTGGGATTTTTTTTATCTAATACACTAATTATAGGTCCTTTTGGAGAATAGATTTGATTGAAAAAATATTCGCCGCTACTGCTTCCTGTACAAAAAGTTGCACCTATTCCTATTTCATTATTAAAAATGTAACAACTACCATAATTCAATGGCACTACAACATAAAATCTATCGTCATTAATCAATACTACTTCATTTTTCTTTTTCTTCAACTCTTTGATTCTTGCAGCATTTTTAATTTTATTAATAACATCACGATACTGAGGCAATCTTGTCAGACTAATTAATTGATCTATATTAAATTTGTTAAAATCTTGATGAGTAGGGTGAAGCGCAGATTGGTTTTTTAAACCAACCCATGATCCTATAGCATCTATTGCTTCACCTTTAATTTTTTCGAAGTCGGCCAACCCCGAAACGTATTGACGTGTTAACCATCCTTCAAATTTTCCAAGTCTTGCTAAATTGCCATAGTTTGTGTTAGTTAGAGCGTTATCAATTAATTCGGCCCAGGCCTGTGCAATATCTTTATCAGTCGGTCTTGGGCCTAATCGTGCAATAGTATTAAAAGGTATTGTATTATCCTGTCGGAATGCAATAAATAATTGTTTGCTTAATCTAGGGTCTTGTAAAATTTTATCAGCTATATTAACTTCAACAAGAAAATGTTCTAAATTCATTATATCTCTCTAGTTAGGAAACAGGAGTGATCGTTTAAAAAAACCCAACACAATACTCAAAGTTTTTAGATCTCCTTGTTCCACAGCCTTTACAACTTTAGCTAAAGTGTCAGCAACGTTTGAATAGAAAGGAAAGTGGCCATATAAAAATCCTTGATCGTCGGGAATTTCTTCTGGATAAAGATATTTTGCAGTAAGTAACATTGCATTTCTTAATTGTATTAGAACTAAATCATTCGCGTCTAGATTAAGATTATCACTTAATTCAAGTCGATTTTTTACTTGATTTAATCTTTCAAGATAGCCAAGTTTTTGACGTGCTGTGTGATAATTGCCAGAACTTATCATGGTATTAATAAATCCTTTAATATCGGCTTCAGTTTGCACAACCACTTTTAATAAAATTGGTTGTAGTCTTTTCAACATATATTTAAACAAATAACCTTCAAGGCTTTGATCTTTATATTTTTTTCTTTCTTCGTGTTTTGCTTTTTGTTTTTTTAGAGCATCGACAGATAGTTTAGGCATATAAGCAATATATAAAGCTTTGAAACCTATTATTGATTTTATGCTATTAAAAATTTTTCTAAAACTGTCGTATTCCTCTAATGTAGTTATTTCTTCAGTATTATCGTCACCCACAAAAGCCTTAAAAGAATATCTTGTTCTTGTTCTCTGCGAGCCTTTAACAATTGCAGTACCGTCAGGCCCAATCACTAATACGAATAATCCTGACCCCGAATAACTTGGAGGTCTAGGCAATGCTTTCGTAGGTTTATAGGATTCCCATTCTAGATTATAAGGAATCTCAATTTCGTTTCTTGCAGTAGCTAATACTTTAGGTAAACTTGGTTTATCCCGAGCCAAAGCAATAGCACTACTATATTCTTGTAATAAAGAGTGCTCCATTAATAAGGAAAAACCTCGATAAATATTCATAATGATATTTATCAAGGTAAGAATAAAATTATATTAGATTACTGTTTGAGTAATTGTATAATTTTTTCGGGCTTAACTATTTCTTGCACTGGTCGAACATTTTGTACAGTCAATTCAAATTCGACTATTTCCCAATCTTCTATATCTTTTGCTCGATGAGGAATTTTTAATACTGAGGTAATAAATGATCGCAATGCTCCTAATTTAGGAAAAATACGTCCGTTACGATCGTACTTATTATGCATAGGAGTGCCTGTTAGATAAGTATCTAGTAAGAGTTTATGTCGAATTTTATAAACAATCAAGATTTAATTCCTATCTCCAAAACAAAATCTTCTGGATTGTCTACTAATTGATGTGGTTTTACTTCAGTCCATCGTCCATCAATTTTAATTTCCAGTTTTACATTTTGTAATTCACGCTCCACTGACCGCTCAATTTCATCCAATTGACCACTACGTCGCATAAACTCTAACTTGACCCACTGTTGAAATTGATCAGTTTCGCTCATTTTACGAAATGCATCACGTCTATTATCTAATTGACTACGTGATGCTTCACTATAACCATAAGCAGTGCTGGCACGATGCCGGCAATGTACAGCACTAGAAGTTTTATTTTTCTTTTGCCCGCCATTGCCGGTTCCCCTGGTATAGCTCCAATCACAGTCATCTGCTGTAATACTAAACAAAGGTTGTCTACTCATTTCAGTTGCCCGTTTTAATTAAGAACTTGTTACTGATAGCTTTAAAATGCAAGTCTGTATTAGTTAGGCATTTAAACACAACACCTTCGCGTTCGGTTTTGGAGTTTAGCACACTTGTTGATTCTGCCAGTCTAAGCAGATTATCAACTGTGGTCAACTTGGCTGATTCGGCCAAGACAGGAACGTGTTTGACACCCAATGCCTTTGCTAGGGTACGGCGTTCGGTAGAAGACAGAAATTCGCCTTTGTTGATATCGTAAATGTCGTAAAGGTAAAATTCTTGCCCTCGAAGTCTGTAAGGGTTACCTTGAATACCCTCGCCAATAATCTCTCCCTGCAGAGCCAAAAATCTGCCTATTTCAGGCAATTTAGAGTCTAAATTCAGTTGTTTTGTTAACTGCCACATTGAATTTTTGTCGTTTTCTTTCAATTCTAGATTACGACTGCAAACACCTACGTGGTCCCCATCCCAAAACACTGTCATGCTGCTGCCATCCAGCTTTTCTGTCATTTCCCAAGACAGATTTTCTGTAATCCAAAGATCGATTTCTTCGGTAAGATTTTGGCAACGTTCTTGATCAGTTTTAGGGATATAGCTGGGAAAGGCTCCTCGAACTTCTCCTGCAAGTTGAGCAGGTACCGGGGCTTCCCACTTTTGGATACCTAGAATCTCGGTAACATCATCATCTAAATAATCAGCAGGGTTTCCCCAAGTACTTTCTGGAGCATCACTAAGAACTAGCAATGGCAGGAGTAGCCCTTGACTTACTTGCCCACGAAGTTTTACAGTTCTAAGGCGCTCACCTTTAACTCCATTGTATTCCCTAGGTTCTTGACCTTTGCTTAAAAAAGGTGCAAGGCTGTGCGGAATCCAACTATCAATTTCGCAATATACAGCCAAATTCCCTGATTGGTATTCACCTTTTTTTACTACTACACGCCAACCTCCAACAGTGGCCACTTCGATAGCATCTGCACCAACAATGGGATTAATTGCATCAATTTTACGAATAGTAGCTAATTTTCTCATTACTCAGTCTATTGAAAAGTGTATTGGCCTGACCGGAGGGATTCGAACCCCCGACCAACGGATTAGAAATCCGTTGCTCTATCCTGCTGAGCTACGGTCAGATATTTGGTGCCAGTGACCGGACTCGAACCGGTACGCCTTTTTAGAGCGAGGGATTTTAAGTCCCTTGTGTCTACCTATTTCACCACACTGGCTAAAATCTTGTTTACCATTTACCTATAATAACTTCTTAATATATCCTTGTCAATTTACTACTAAAATAAGTTTGGTGGGCCCCCTGGGGGTCGAACCCAGCACCTATCGATTATGAGTCGATTGCTCTAACCACCATGAGCTAGAGGCCCTAAAATCTTGGTGCCCCTGGTAGGATTCGAACCTACGACCTGCCGCTTATCTGGCGCTACGGGGTATAAATCCGCTGCTCTTCCACTGAGCTACAGGGGCATTAACTACTTACAACACTGTCTATTCTACTATCACTTCTAATATTTGTCAACTTTTTTTTATTTATATACCATAAAATGCTGCATTGCAGTATAAATGACTAAATACTAAGGAGAAAAAGAAAATGAATTTAATAGCAAAATTATTACAAAAAATTAGTTTCGATTATAAATCAATTTTAGAAAGTTACATCGAAAGCCGTAGACCTTCCAGTCTAGCCGAGATCGAACACTATACAAGAGAATTTGAAAGACGTCATTTTGCCAGCTGGAATTATTGAATACTAACATCTTCCATACCTGCGGTACGCAATCTGGTAATATGACCCATCATAAAGTTTTTGCTTTCAAGGCCTTTCATAAGGCCTAACCATTTATTTCTTAGTAAAGCAACTTCATTAATGATGGTTTCAAAATCGATCACTTCTGTTTCGCCATCGACATATTTTTCTGCGTCACGACTGGTTAATGCTCTAGCATAATTTTCTAAATATTTTTGAAAATGTTTCCGGCGAATTTTTCGCAACTGCAAATTCAAATAGTTTAGCACAGCTTCGATTTCCTGCAATTGATTAAATCGATATTCTGTAATACCAGGCAATGCGGCTACATTTTTTTCAAGATTTCCCTTAATACCACACTCAAATCTGGCTTGATTTAGTTCATTTTCATAAAATAGAATAAACTCAGGTATATTACCTAAGTCTTGAACAATTTGATTATACCACATTATTCCTCGTATTCGTCGTCATCATCGTAATCGGTGTCACCACTATACTGATCATAACTACGTTTGGTATAGGCATCAGTTGCACCGAATTCTTTCAGCTCTTCATCACTGAGCAAATCCACTAGTGTACTCATTAGGGTATCAGCAGCTTCTTGCCTATCTTTGGTCACAATGTATTGTTTAAGAATTGAATAAACTTCAGACAACACTTCAACATCAATAGTCATATTATTCCTCGTTGGGTTCAGTAGTAGATGGCTTTCGATGTGGATTAGTCATAATTTCTTCCATAACTTTGTCCAGACAAAGATCTTCATTACGTTCCCATTCTTTTCTAAACAATTTAATTTCAGTACCATCTACTAGGCTATATTTAAGCCTATTACCGTCTTTTGTTAATAAACCCTTGCCTTCAAACAGATCTAATAGTCCACTATAGGGATTCATACCTGTTTCGTAAGGAATTTTAACCTGTACACTTTCGAAAGGCTTGGCATATCGTGTTTTCATAATTTTACAAGCAGCACGAATACCTCGAACTTCCGAAATCTTATTTCCCTCGTCATCTTCTTTAAGTTTAAGTTTTTTCATTGCTACTACAATACTACTTGCATAGATAAACCCCTGACCGCCACTGATTTTATCATCAGGATCAAACATATCCTGACTTGCATAGGTATGATTGGTAGCTACCAACCCAATGTTTAAATCACCAAACATATTAACACAATTACGAACTAATGCTGTCAATGCCTTAGGTTTACGGCCCATATCACCTTTTAGATCTCCGGCTTCGAATTGATTCACATCTGTGGGTGTCAACAACATACCCAAACTGTCAAGCACGAATAAGACTTTGGGCCTATCGGTAGGAGGTAATGCTTTATATTCTTTTACGAATTCACTAATCATTTTAGCTACATCGTCAATCATTGCCATATTCAATTTTAGCAATTTACCTTCGCTAGTATCGACATCTAACGCATGAAGCCAAGCTTCATCCAATGCATTTTCTGTGTCAATCAATACAACGTAAATACCCTGTTCCTGTGCATTACGAACCAAGTTACCTGAACAGATAAAACTTTTACCAGCGCCAGATTCTCCAGCAAAAGTGGTAACCTTGCCTAATGGTACACCTTTTTTAAAATCACCACTGATAAGGTAATTTAAAGCATAGTTGTTTGTACTGATCCAGTCAGTTGGATCATTAAATCCAATACTGATGCCATCAATACTTTTAGTAATACTTTTTCTAAATTTAGATACATCAAAAGGTTTGGTGGTCATATATTATCCTAATTTATGTGTTTTTGGGGCAACAACTATCTCGGTTCTACCAATAGCCTGTAACCAAACATTCAAGTGTCTTATAATACTAGAGTCATCATTAGGATTATCAAATCGAACATCGATATCAGTTACAGTATCCCCTGTATCTGTATCTCTACTATTATAGATCAGTGAAAAATTTTCATTTATTTTATTGATTTTTGCCATAGTGATACCTTAGAAATGTGGGGTACATTAATGTACCCCACAGGTCATATCTTACTGTTTTTGACGATTGCGAATCATTGCTAAAATATCTTCAGCACGTTGACTGCTAGATTTAGCAGATGTAGCTGCAGGTTGTACTTCAAAGGGTGGTTCATCATCATCTTCGTGTACAGGTTCGGGAGCAGGTTTAGCCACAACACGCGGTGCTGGTTTTACTGCTGCAGGTTTTTCATATGTTTCATCATCTGTATCTGTACTAGTATGAGCTGCAGAAGAACCCGAAGACGAATTAGTTTGATAGCCCAATGGTTTGAAATATGAAGCCCATTTAGGTTGATAAAGTTCACCGTTAACACTGGCTTCAAACATTTCTTTCATAATAGCCAATTCTGTATCGTCGGGACGTTTGGGCAAAAAGTCCTGTAGGTTAAATAGACCATACTTTTCAATTGCATCACGTTCTGCTTGTGTCAGTGCACTTTCTTTTCGTGCCCAGGTACTGGTATTATAATCAGCATATCCTGCTTTACTGATTTTTTTAATATTGAAATCTAATCCAGCATCATAGTCAGTGGGAAGATTTTCTAATTCAGTATCCATTAGTGCATTTTTGATTAGATTAAAAATTTGACTACTGATAACAAAACGACGGATTGGATTTTCAGGAATTTTATCGTCTGCTAGTGGATTCTCACGCACAAAGCCTTGAAATAGATATGATTTTTTCTTCCAATATTTACGACCCATTTCTTCGAGACTTTTGTCTTTGAACCAAGTACGAACTTCTGCGAGAATTGGACAAGGTTGACCCCACATTTCTACGCAGGGTACTGTAACTGTAGTTGGTTTGCTGTCAGATTGTCCTTCAATTCCATTGAAAGGCAAACGAATCATTGCTCGTTCAATCCAGAAAAATGTGTTTTTAGGATCTGCGTCTGGAAGAAAACGTACTCTTGATACAGTGTTTTCTGGGATATTCCAGTGTGCATAAATTGCGTAGTCGCCTACTTGTACATTGCCGCTGGAACGATCTGATTGTTGTTGAAGTCTTGCTCGGATTTCTTGTAAACTGGTTGCCATAATGATTTCTCCTTAATATATGCCATAATTATGTGCCTAGATATACAACACACCATGCGTCGTATAACAAATGTATTTAGTCTATATAAAGAAAAGAATAAATTCATTCACACAGAACAAGTATAACTAGTCTGCAGAACAAAATCAACTTATTTGGCAATACCGGCCAATCGTTTTATAAAACCTAAATTATCAGATTCTTCAAGAGGGGGATTACTGTTCAATTCGCGTTCATTGGCGCTAGAACCATAAATTCCGTAATTATAATTTCGGACTCCCATTTCTGGCATAGGACGTCCAGGTTCTTTTTCGGCTATAAAATCTTTAGCTCTTTCCACTTCTTCATTGCTATCAAACCAAATTACACCATCCTGTATATTGTAATTGAATTGATTATCATTAAGAATTCCTTCTATTTTTGG
>Ga0129333_10004418_pt1 | contig 13159 bp, 8 predicted proteins | sample CPB6_08_DNA_FD_94474 | JGI IMG/M metagenome (GOLD analysis project Ga0129333, IMG submission 94474) | Freshwater to marine salinity gradient microbial communities from Chesapeake Bay, USA - CPBay_Sum_0.6_0.8_DNA | ecosystem: Environmental > Aquatic > Marine > Coastal | place: USA: Chesapeake Bay... | reverse complement strand
TGTAAAAGTTCTGATAACCCAGTTATAAGTTCCTATACCAGCATTAATACCATCAGATGTACTAAGACCTACTTGTTCTAAGAAAATTCCGTCTCTATCATCAAAATATCCAGTTCTTTTGGTTGCATTCTGCTGAGGTGCATAGAAATTAAAAGAACTAAAAATTAATTGCGATTTTCCTGGTTGATAATGATGATAAAATTTTGTTTGGTGAATACAAAATGCTGTACTTCCAATACCAGTTTGTAATCGTGATGCTGCTTGGTTTGGTATATATGAAACTGTTGATCCAGCACCTGAATAACTATCTAAAAAGTTTGGGTCAATGGCATAAAGATGTTTATAATCACCAAGGGTGAATGGTTCAGAAATTCTCTGTCTACCAAAAGCATCGTATGCGGTAGTGTCTGGATTAATTATTAACCCAGATCCAGTTTGTATTCCAATAGTTCCTGTAACTGGAAATGGATTATCTAAAGTTACTACTTCGCCATTTTTATTGGCAACCATATTCACTTCAAAAAGCGTCCTTTCTTGATTCAGAAAGTCTTGCGTGTTTTTATTAAATTGAGCCATAATTAATCAGTCCAAGTTAGTCTTTCTGGTTGATATCTTTGTGCGCTTTTTACTTTTAAAGAATTTGTGGTTGATGGGTAAATGTTATGAACAATTGCTCCAGGATATTCTCCTTGAAGTTGTTCAGCAAGTGCATTTTTATCCATCATCTTTCCTTCCACTTCCATACGATATAACTTTCCCTGCCAAACTACATCAGCAAGAAAAGATTCTCCAACTGGTTGTGATTGAACATCAGAACTATTTACATAGAGATTTCCATTGAAATCTCCAGCGATGTTGATGCTTTCCGTTAAAAAGTCTTTGAATGATTTCATTTTAGTTACAGTTCCAACGACGAAGGGCTTTGTTGATTCTTGAATCTGGATCTCTTGCAGTTTTTGCAGAAGTCAGTTTAGACTTCATACCTTTCATACGACGACAGAAGTTAGCACGACGCTTTGCTCGTTTTCCTTTTGGTTTCTTTTCAGTTACCGCAGTTTGAAGTTTTGATCCTGGATTTTCACGACGATAAGCATCAACTGCTGCCTGACTTAGACCATCAGTTTTGTCTTTACGATTGACGGATTGCCAATCTTCTGATAAACCAAAATCTGCCCTCCAATTTGAAAAACCTTCTGCTTTTACACAACGATTGTATTTTTTACCAAATAGTTCTTGTGTTCCCTTCTTTTTATATCCTGACCAACACTTTTTACCTGCCTCATCAATTAATTCTCCTTCTGGTTCATAATGAGCAACTTGTGTTCTTACATTTTTTTGTGCAAGTGGTAGTTTTGGTTCTTTGCCTTTTATTAATCTGATGGGAACATTTTCTGGATCTTCTTGTGGGAGAGTTGGATACTTATATGGAGATTGACCTCCTGGGATAGTTGGACTAATTCCTTCACCAAGTAGTTTACTGCCAATACCTTTACTTGGTTTTAATGGTTCTGGTTTGATAAGATCAATAAACTCAGCATAACTTTTGCCTCTTGCATCTTCAATAGATACATTTTCTGCCTTCATTTCACCACTATCAACATAATCTGCAGCAGTATCAATATAATCCGCTGCTTTTGTAATTTTTGATTGTACCCACGCTTCAATATTTCCCTCACCTTTTTTCATTTTTTTACGAAGTCTTTTTGCTGCAGAAATAATAGTTGAAAGTTCTGAACGAGCCATTGAATACTCATGATCATAACCTTCTGGCATATTTCCAGGATGAGGCATTGTTATATTATAATCTTTTTTTGAAGTGATTATCTCTGCTGGTAGAGAAAACATGTCCCAATATTTTTTTCCATACTTGCATTCGTTTCTTGTTTCAAGTTTATTGCATTTTGGGCAGTATCTATCCGCTCTCTCACGAATAGGGGTATCCCAATCATAATTGAGTGAGTCAGTACTTTCAGATTTTGTACCCCAATTATCTGCACCAACTCTACGGCACTTAACCAATGCTCCTGAAGCATATGCACTTGGCCAAACATCGTATCTTGCTTTAACTTTATGATAGCAAGCATCTTTAGTTCCACTACCCTTTCCAGGTCTATCTTTTTTTGCTTCGTTAAGTTCCATTGCTTCTTTAATTCCTGGTTCTGCTTTTACATAATTTGGATCTTTTCTACCTTTAGCAAAAGTTGGAACATTAGTTGGTGCTGCAGCCCCACTTTTTGCTTGTTGTCCTTTATCTTTACTTCTTTTACGTCTTACTGCAGACTTAATAAGTGCCAACCCCTTTTTACCTTTTCTTTTAAGTGATTTTAATCTACCACTACTAAAACATTTTGGTGTTTTAGTTTCTCCAGGTTCGTTAGCACAAGGAGAACCATCTGCTTGAACCCATCCAGGTTTTCCACCTTTTGATTTAGAACCTCTAAACCAATGGTGAAGAGTTCCTTCAGACATATCTTTAAACTTTTTGTGCTCTTTTTTGGCATCAGATTCCATCTTTTTCAAACGAGTATAATAATCTGGAATTTCGTCAAGATGTTGAAGAGCAATATCAGTAGCTAGATCTTTATCTTTTGTATGTTCATATTCAATTGGGATACCCATTTCAAGTTGATTTTTTATAAAAGAAACTTCAAGGCGATGTTTTTTTGCAATCTCTTCAACTGATTTATGAGTCTTTACTTGATGCATTTCATTGAACGGAGATTTTGATTTGGTCTCCTCACCTTTTTGCCTTTTCTTACGAGCAGCACAATGAGCTTTCTGAGAAAATCCTTGGGGATTATCACAGTTTATTGATCTTTTATATTTTCCAGACCAACTCATTGAAAAACCATACTAGTCTTTATTATTTAGAAAACCTTGCTTCAGTAGTTTTGATAAATCTGATGTCGATCCAACAAATACTGCATTATTAGTAACGTTATTAGTTGTTTTATTAGTCGTTTCTTCTACATCTTTTAGTTTCTTTTGTAAATCTATGAGTTTATCTGTCGTATCGGCAACACTTTTTATTAACTGTCCAGCAACTTCATATGCTCTTGGCGAATCAGTTTCACCAGCAAGTTCCATGATCCCATTAATTGCTTCTTGTCCCTTTTCTATCAATGAATATAAATTAGCTCTAGTGTACTCATAATCTTTTTTTATATCAGTATTTGTACTTGGGGATATTTCAATATCTTGTTCTATTTTTTCTACATTGATTATGTTACTCTCTATATTGAGTGCTTTATCAATACTTTCATAATTTGCCATATTTTGTTATACCATTAAATATCCATTTGACGTGGAGCACTATAGGTCTTAGAATCATCAAAAAACTCAAAATTCTCACTAAAACCAAAGTCATCTCCTGGACTTGCATCTATGGGATCTGGGACAACGGTATATCTCATCTCACGTTTTGCTGTTGTAGGATCTAATTGATTGTACATATCAACTTGAACCTTACGAATAAGACCATCTGTAGTACTTGAAATAGGTCCAAATAGGTAAGTTTTAGCAGTAAACTGTAATGTGTATATTAAAGCTCTTCTTGTTGAAAAATCTCCCTCATAATCATCTTGAAACGAGATATTATCTAATACAACAGGAATATCTCTTTTTTCTCCAATAGAATCTACAAGATCTACAGTAATATTAAATGATGGTTGAAAGTTTGGTAAAATCTGTTCAACAATTTGTAAAGCATCGTCATTGAGTTTGGTCAAAATACTAACTTCAAATCCAATGTTATATGGAACAGGTAAATAAACTTTTTTTAACTTATCTCCATCTTGAGATTTAAATGATTGTGTTATATTACTTTTTCTAGTTGGATCATATCGTAAAGATACCATTTCAAAGGACATTCTTGGCAATGTAATTTGAACAGGTTTATTTAAATCTGCCTGTTGTTTTAAACGTGCTAGAAACTTTTGAGTTGGACCATAAGATATTGGAACCCTTATTTCATTATAAACATCATCATTATTATCTAAATGTTTGATATAAATTTGATTAAACAAAGTTCCGAAAGCAACTATAGTCTTTCGTATGATTTGATGATAATAGTAGGTTCCTAACATTAATAATTACCGAATGGATTTGATTCTGAAAAATCTATAATGAGATCCGCTTCCGCTTCGATTTCATCATTTTCTTCATATTTATCCGACATATTACTTATAATATACTTTTTCAGTGAATACGTTGCTGAAGATTTGCTCCCTACAATTAGTTCTCCACCTATAAATTCCCCATTATCAATACCAACCTCAAGAGCACCAGTATCTTTATCCCAAGACTTAACCCTTGCAGTTGTTCCAGAAATTGATCCAGTAACAACTTCATTAAAGATAAAGGTTCCTATTCCAGTAGGTAATGTTGGTAATCCTATTGAAACCGTTGGTATTCCAACATATCCTGTTCCAGCGTCAGAAATGAGAATCTGAGATATTGTATTTCCCGCGCTGACAACTGCCCTTCCCCTTGCAATATATCCAGATGGTGGTACTGCAAAAGATATTAATGGTGCATTTACATATCCATAACCACCACTACTTCCGATTGAGATCTGATTTACTCCATAAGAGTTCTTAACAATCTCGCATGTGGCAGCAGCTCCAGCACCTCCACCACCAGTGATAGTTATCGTTGGAGTTGTCGTATATCCAGATCCAGGATTTGTTAGTAATATTTGATTAATAGAACAAACTCCACCTTTGCATGAAGTAATAGCAACTGCTGTTGCGTTTATACCGCCAGAAGGAGCTGTGCTTATTGAGACCGTTGGTGTTGATGTATAATCATATCCGTCATTATTAAGGAATACTCTTCTTACATATCCACTAGATATACCAACCGTTGCAGTCGCACCATAAGCATATGGAAATAGTTGAAGTGTATTAATATAACCTTGAGTTTCAAGAGTTTTATCAATTTCATCAACGGTTGTGTTGAGGCTTTCCCATCCACCAATATCATCTTCAAGTTCATATAACTCACATTTTAGTTCATAGACATAAAGTTTTCCTAACTGATAAAATGGTTGTTCATGTTCTACAAACTTAACTTCAAATAATCTTTTACCTAGAGGAAAATAGATGATATCACCTTCTCTTGGACGTGATGCAAGAGGAATTTCTGCATCGTCCATACTTTCTAAAAATGGAGATATAAAATCTTCAAATCTCTCTCTAGAGATTACTAAAGTTACTTCATCACGTAAACTCATTCCAAATTTTGTAAGAATATCTCCAGCTCCTGAATATCCGTCATATGTGCTAACATATGCTTCAATCATAAAGTTATCATTGAACTTTGAAGATGTTATTTCTCTAATAACTTTTTCTTCTCGAACAATTTTTCTTGGAATGTAAGCAACCTCTACACCAAAAATCTTTAACTGTTCATTGATTAAATCCTGAACAAGTTTTTGTTCTGAAGGTGTTCCCTGAATAAAGAAAGGATTAAGTGCCATTATCCAATAAAATCATAAGGTGGAAGTTCATGCTCTAAACTCATTACTGATTTGAGTTCTTCAATCTCTCTGACAGCGTCATCATATATTTCTCTGCCATTTAATTCTATACCACCTGGTAGTTTTACACCTCTAAACTTAATTAAGTTTTGACCCCATTGTTTTTTAATCAGTGATGTTAGATACTTCTTCAAAAAACTATCATTATAAACTTTGGTAAACTCATTTGGATTTAAAATCCTATAACAATCTAGAACAATGAAATTACCAGCAGTTTGTGCCCCCCATTCAATATCCATGTATAATCTATTTTGCCTTTTATTAAATCTTAACTGCTTATCTGTAGTGAGTAAAAAGTCAATATCAGAAAGATATGATTTAACCATTGAATATTGTAATAACTCAACCGAGTTAAAATAATAAAGATCGTTTAAAAATAGTTGATATTTAATACTAAACATTCCACTCGAAATTGAACTAGTATCAAATTTCCATACATTTTCAATACCAATCACTGAATCTGGAACTTGAATATAATTTGAAGCTTCATACCAGTTATGAGTCGTTCCTGAAGTTGATACCGCAGTTGAGGTTACAATACCTGGTCCAACTGGAGGTTTTGCACTTGCTCTTCCCCTATCAATATCACTTTGAGTGATTTGATATTTTAAATACATTCTTTCCACGCCATCAAAATGGCGCTCCTGGAAGTACTGGAGTGCATCATCAACAAGATCATCTATTTGATCATCATCGACATTAATCTCTAATACAGGAGCACCCAGCCTTCTTAGACAGTAATCTATAAGTTGTTGTCTACTAGCTGGCTTTGCCATATTTACTACAAAGATCCTAAAGTGTATTTATATCTTAAAAGTAGAGATGACTTCTTGTTGTTTCAAATAAAGTTTGCAATACAACTTTGCAAACTTTTTTAACTCCTCAATATCTAAGTCATCAATAAGTCTTGCATGTTTTTCATATTCAAATAACTTATCAATCGAACTAAGTTCAACTTCTTTGGGGTCCATTCAGAATCTCCTTTAATAAAGATTTAATCTCTTCAATATCAGTTTTAATTTGCTCTATTTCTTCTTTTTGTTTTCTTTTTTCACTTTTTATTTTCATATATTGGGAATAACCAAAAGAGTCACAGTTGACAATTGCTCCACTTTGCTCATCTCTGTAAAGATTTTTGTGTCCTTCTACTGGTATCATAATATTATGCCAAAGCTATAGCTCTATAATCTTTAAATCTAAGAACTTCAGATTCATTTTTAGAAGACATTACAATTTTAACAACAAATCCAGTAAATGGATCTAAATCATGAGCTGAAAACTGATATTCTAAAAATTCATCAGCACGACTTGCCCTTACATATGCATCTGCTCTTCCACTATTTTTTGATGGATCTATGACTAAGTCTCCATATCCATCACCATTAGTGTCTCTTAGATTATCATATCCAGGGAATAAAATATATGATTGATCAACTTCACTTGAATCTGACTTATAAAGTTTATATAAAACTCTAAAATCTGCGTTAGGAGGTCTATATGCCGAAACTAAAACTTGTAGAGAAGTTGCTGGTTGTTTTAAATCAACTCTCTTAGATATGTAAACAGAACTATGTGGATCTCCCGAGATTCTATTAGACCTATCATCTGTAGAATAATCAGCAATTGGGTTATTTAATCTATTTCTACCAAGAATGAAAATACCATTTCTAGTATCAAAAACTGGTGATAGATTTGAATCTTCAGATTTTAGTTTAACTCTCATGGTCAAAGATTTATTCAATGGTAATGTTGTTAATCTTGCAGTTTCATTTACTTGAGATGCAACCATTCTTGGTGTTGTCAAGAAAGTCTCTTTATTTAATGTAATGGGTTCATATCCTTGATCTAAGAATGAAACTTCCGATCCACCAGCACTTGTGCCACTAATAGTTCTTATTTGTGCAGAAATTTCAGTTCCTTTTCCTGGAGTAATCACATTAAACTGTGGGATAATAGTACTAAACTGATGATTTTGAGAGACTTGAATTTGATTTCCACCCAAAGTTTTTTCATCAGCAAAACTAATTTGATTACCACTATATGCTCTATTTTCTCTATCAAACTCCAAATAATAACTATCTAAAGTTTGACCATTTTTAAGCGACTGATTTGTTGGAAGATTAAATGTTTTATTGATCTTAGTTAAAGAAACTCCATTAATCTCATATGGATATACAACAGATCCAGATGGGTGTGGAATAATAGAAGTTCCATTAACACCTCTTTGTCCTATTTCAAGAACTCCACCAGTGATATTTGTATATGAAACAACCTCATTTTCAATCAAGGCATAACCTCTACTAGTAGAAACTCCTTCAAAAGTTCCAAATGGAACTGTAGATGCAACAGATACTGTAGTTGCACTAGTGCTTAATTCGGAAGTTAGTTGAGACGCAACAGTATCTGGTTTAACATTTTGAATCTTAACTAGATTATTAGCACCATGCATTCCATGATTATATTGATTAATCTGGAAAACATTGCCAGAATAGATGTAATCTAACAGAGAAGAAGCAGATCTAACCGTTGTCCCAGAACTTACACGAGTACTTCCAGAGTAATATACAACTGGTTGATTTAATGTAAATGATTCTCCTTGAACATTTGTGAGATATAATGTATCAACACCATTAATAGCCGATACACTTAATACAGCTCCAGAACCCTTTGTCAAACTACTTGTAGTTATTCCAAGAGCATCTCCAATAACATATCCATTTCCTTTAGATCCAGCAGTTATTGATACAGAATTTACTGTCCCAGATGCTGAAGTTATAATAGTTGCAGTCGCTCCTTGCCCATTACCAGACAATGAGTATAATGGAACATTATTATAAGTTTGGGAAGCAACGTATCCATTACCACCTGTTACTATTCCAACAGTTGATACTTCACTACCAACTCTTTCAATAATCCCAGTTATACCTGTAGCATTAACTGATCCTTCTCCAACTTTTCTTCCAACCTGTAGATTTGATGTATTAGTTGTCTCATTATTGACTGGTAATATAAGTTTTCTTGGTAAAGTTTTAACCGCGTTATTTTTAAGTAATGCAGAGTTGATATTTCCAGCATCAACTTTAGTATTGTAATATACAATATCTCCAGATGGAACAAATTTTGCCTTATAAAGTTTGAAAGTCAAATCTTGATATTGACTTGCTGTCCATATTGTTCCATTTTGAGATTTAAACAAACTTCCTCCACTATATTGTTTGGTTACAACAACACTTTCAACATCTGGAAGATTGGAAGTTTTTACCGTTTTTTCACCCATCGTGCCAACCCACATTTCAAATAGATCGGAAGTTGGTGCTAAAAATACTAAAGCATATTGTTTTCTAGACTCAAGATATACGGGAGATGGGAAAGTTATTCTTGTTGGAATCGAAGCATCATCTGAAATTTGAATGTCATCTGGTTCTAGAACTGCTCTTGCATAATCTTGAACAAGTTGATCAGTAGGAACTCCTAGTTCAACGGTTCTAAGTTCCACAAATAATCTTTGACTTGGGTCTTTTGCACCAAAATAAACGTCAGCTCCAGTTAAAAATGCTCCAGTTTCATCAACAGTAAATGATTGTGCTAGTGGGTCTTTACCACCACCACCGTGTCCTCCTCCTCCACCACCTGCATTATTAAGTCTAGTTCTTGTTTCAGTTACTGTTGGTGCTCTATCTGCAGGTCTAGGTGGATTTCTAACATTAACTGAAGTTGTATTTTGTGTTAAGATTGTTCCAGTTCCACTATACTGTGCTTGAGCATTACTTGCATAAGTTGTACTACCTGGTAGTGGAGTAACTCCAGGAGGAGCTGCTGTTATTTTAAATGTTCTTTGGCCTGTTTTGATTCTTATATCTGGTGGAGGAGTTTGATTTGGTTCTCTTATAAAGAAACTTGCAAAGATGTCCCCATAGTTATCACTAATCAACCTGACATCTTTAACTCTAGCTATTGCGCCGCTAGTTTCTCCAGATATTATAGTCCCAGGAACAACAGCTCCAGCATATTCTTCAATATTAGAAGCCATTCCTCTAACACCAATATTTAAAACTGTTGAACTAGAAGAATATGAAGTTCCTAAAGTCTCTTCTCTATTATAAGGATTTACATTATAATATTTCATCTTACCATCAGTTCCCATTATCTTACGTCTAGGTTCTCTTATTGGTGCTCTAAAAATAGAATCACCATTAAAATGACCACGTACATTCTCATCAACTTTAAAAGTACCAGAAATCATTTCAATTTCAACTAATTTTGGAACTATATTAAGACCACTGATATTATCCATGTAGTGATAATGTCTAGTAAATGGTTTTAATCCACTAGCAGCAAAAAAGACATTCCTGGATCTCATATATGGATCTGCTTCACCAGAAACTTTTACACTTTCAACGTACTGAAACTCTCTAGATGGACCTTCTAAAACATTGGTATAAGTTGTATTAGTTCTAGTAACTCTTTCTCGTATTGTTTCGCCAGGAACTGTTTCAGTTTGTGTCCAATTCCCCAGCGGGCCATTTCGACTACCTACAAATCCTCCAAACATTGGTACAGTTCTTGTAGTATCTGGAAGTTGTCTTGTTTCCTCGAAAGTTTCAGTAGTTGAGTTTGCATGTTCTACCCATTGTGCTCCTGTTGATTCTGTTCTTGTATCTGCAATATAAATTGTTCTAACCCAGTTATCTGCAGCTGGCTCTAATAAAATACCACCAACATATTCTATTACATTAAATGGATTGACATTTTCAACTCTAGATGCTTGTGGTTGTTCTAACCAACCTATTTCTTCATAGTTTAAAGTAATTAAATCTCCAGTTTTTCTAACATTTGGGTCTAAAAGTTTTAGATTACTAGTTAAATCTGCAGTCGTATAATCTATTGTAGAATCTAGAGCTAACTGTGGATTTATAGACCAAAAATCAACAGCAGAAATAAGTTCTTTCTTTGTAACATCAACATCACATCTAACATCAGTATCTTTGGTATTAATAAAATCACTGTTTTTAAAATTATCAGCAATAAATCCAGTTTTAAATCTACTTAATCCATCAGCATCCTGTATCTGTAAAGATTTTGTATCTAACTCTAGCAAACTTAAACTAGTCGTTGACTCTAGATTTTTTAATCTCCTATCTATAGCAGCAATATCTCGCATTGTAAATCTTCTATTGTCATTCAATCTAAACCTAACATCATTAGTTGGATTATATAGATATGGTGCCAAATATATTTCAGCAATCTCCATAGAATCGTCAACATCAACAGGTGGTTTTGGAACATCATCAGAAGTTCCTACAATAACTGATACCTGTCCAAGTTTATTAATAGTTACTTTATCAGTTCTTGGTAAATAATAACTGTATCCAATTAAAGAATCTTCATTTGGAGTTATAAAATAGTTAAGAGAAGATTCAAAACTTCTACTTGTAAAATAGAATGGTGATGATGTAGTCGAAGTAAATTTAGATACTCTTGGCCTAAAATCTAAAGTATCGGACGCTCTCAAAGATCCATTTTTTAAAAGAGGAATATCTGTTGTAAATCTATCTTTAGTGTATGAGTTAACTGTAAAAATATCTCCACCATTACCGTCAGATACTTTATAGTAATCAAAAATAACTAAAAGTTGCTTAGATGGTAAAGTTCCCCCATTTTTTCTAACAATTTTTGAATAATCATAATATTGGTTTTTTTGTCCTTTATCTAAAGTATAGTTATTTGTCAGATTTATGTAACTACCTTTTGTAATCGCTTGAATATTTGATGAAATATTTGATTCTTTAAAAACAACAGTTTCTCCCAAGACAAACTGGTTTGAGTTCAAATAAACAAACTCAACTTCATTGGTAGAACTTTTTGTTACAAGTTGCCCGATTGCTCTACTTTTTTGACCAACTATTTTTTCTCCTAAAATAGTATTAGTATCTAAACTAAGACCCGTAACAAAAGTTAATTTGTCCAAAATTGGGGCACTAGATGTTGTCGATTCATATATTGCAACTATATTTGCAACATCTGGAAGATTAAGTGATATTTCAGTATCTTCAACTCTTAATCCATAATATTTACTTGTTGTTAAACCACTAACCGAGTTTGAAACTCCGTTAGTCTTATCTATAGTTACTTTTTCACTTCTTACATAATCTTTTGTTTTACTTGATAGTAGATTTCTTTTTAGGGTAACATTAACAGCAACTCCAGTTGCACTTGGAGTTAAACCTGTTAATGTTATAGATCCTCCATTTGCACCTAATGTAAACTGATCTGCAGTTAATGGTTCTATAGAACCATTAGAATAATGTACAGAATATCTTTCAGCATCAAAACTTTCAAAGAAACAACTTGTTATTCCAACATCTGCAGTTGTAAGTGTGATATTACCACTCCCATTAATTGTTTTATTTTTTACCTGTGTACTAACGATTAAATTAGATGATCCTAGATCGACAGAAGATATATTTGATTTGGGAAGTTCACTATACAAAGACGCTTTATCCAGATTTGCAATTATAGGTATTCCAAGGGAGAAAGTCGTTACTAAATCTGATCCAGGTAAATCTTTATCACAAACTCCAGATATTGAAGAATCTAGAGCAACTACTGTCATTGATAAACCATCAGAAGAAACAGAACTGACCCTATTGAAAGTTTCTACAGTTGTTCCTTGTTTTTGATACCTAATTATAGATCCAGGTTTTATACTTAAAAATGACTTTCCACCACAAGTAACAACTCCACCAGTGGTTATTGTTACATTATCTGTTACATTAAATCCTGAAGGTAATGAGCGATATAAAACAGTATCAGCAATAAAGTCACACTGTAAATCTGAATTAAGAGTTGTTGAATCTTGATATACAGACTTGATGTCTTCTGAAGTATATGCAGTTACTGTTTGAATAGTTCTAGAAATTTCAATGCTTTCATTGAAGATAATTTGCTCTCCATCTAAAAATGTTCCTGAAGTCTGACTTAAATATAGTGTGGATGAGTTGGGTGCTACTGCGACATAACCTGTAGCACCACTACTCAGACCCCTAACAAAAGTGCTTACTGGAGCATCATTTGCACCTAAAGAAGATCCTAGAGTCAGAGCAGTATATGTTTGTATGTCAAAAAGATATAAATCCCATTCCGTAGATGCTCCACTATATGGAGCATCTGATACACTAAAACTATAAACGCGAGCATCACCAATTAAAGTTCCAGTTCCAGCATTTGTTGTAGATGTATTTCTTCTTCTATTATAAAGTTTAACTACATTGCTACTAGATAAACCTAACAATGGAGTTCCAACAACATTATTTACTTTAAGAAGATTCCCCATCTCAAAAGGAATCAAGGCAGATTTTATTGTTTTAATATCTCTTGGTTTCTTTACATCAATAATCCTTGAACCAGGTAGATCTACATCATAACCTTTAACATATGCTTTTCCTGGAGACACTCTTACACACATCAAATCATCTGATGGTATATTGCCTTGTTCGGTTTTTTCAGTATCTATGTAAAGACCATTCGATGAAATTTCATCATTTAATGAGTTTAAAATGTTAACAGTAAATGGATTTAATGCGTAGTTCCCAGATTCTTCGAAAGTTCTTTTCGCAAAAT
>Ga0129333_10004417_pt1 | contig 13159 bp, 8 predicted proteins | sample CPB6_08_DNA_FD_94474 | JGI IMG/M metagenome (GOLD analysis project Ga0129333, IMG submission 94474) | Freshwater to marine salinity gradient microbial communities from Chesapeake Bay, USA - CPBay_Sum_0.6_0.8_DNA | ecosystem: Environmental > Aquatic > Marine > Coastal | place: USA: Chesapeake Bay... | reverse complement strand
TTCAACCAAGGCCCAACCCCGACTCCCACGCCCGCCCCGATCCACGACATCGTCGGACCGGTTTGGTATTGGCCGTATCCGCTCTGGATGACGATCGCCGGCGCGGTGGTTCTGGCCACCGTTCTCTATCTCGCCTTCCTGCTGGTGAAGAAATTCCTCGCCCGCAAGGCGCCGCCGCTCACCAACCGGCAAAAGGCGCTCGAGGCTTTGGAAAAACTTCGTGCCGGTGTCTCCGGGGCCGATCCCTACAAATTCGGCGTCAATGTTTCCAATGCCCTCCGCCGATATATCCAATCCGAATATGGATTGGAGGCGTCCACGCAGACCTCGATCGAATTCCTCGACACCCTGCGTGAGAGCCCGTTTTTCACAGACCATGAAAAAGACGGCCTCGAGGTCTTCCTTTCGAAAACCGACTTGCTGAAATACGCCCGCTCCGGCGCTCCGGCGACCGAACTCCTCGACCTTCTCGACATCACGGCCCGCCTCGTTCGCGGCGAGGCTCAATCGCCTGGCAAGGAGCCCGCCAAATGAGGAACTGGCTCTCCGAATTTTCCTTCGCCCATCCCTGGCTGCTTCTGCTCCTGCTCGGCATCCCGGTTCTGGCCTGGCTGAAGGGGAAATTCGGCGGCACAGCGGCAGTGACCTTTTCGACCACCTCGATGCTGGCCGAAATCGGCAACCGTCAGCGCAACCGCGCCGGGGCCTTCCTCGCCGGACTCAGCTACCTCGCCCTCGCGCTGTTCATCATCGCCCTCGCCCGTCCGCAACTCGGCCGCGTGACGACCCGCGTCCAGGCCACCGGCGTGGACATCATGCTCGTCATCGATGTTTCGCGCTCGATGCTCGCAGAGGATTTCACCATTGGAAACAGCCGCGCCAACCGCATCGACGCCGTCAAGCTCGTGACAGAGCAATTCATCCGACAGCGCCCGAATGACCGCATTGGTATCGTTGCCTTTGCGGGTCGCCCCTATCTCGTGAGCCCGCTCACGCTGGACCATGACTGGCTCATTAGAAATCTGGAGCGACTGCGCATTGGCCTCGTCGAGGATGGAACGGCGATCGGGTCGGCCATCGCCTCCGCCGCGAACCGATTGAAGGACAAGGAGGCAAAAACCAAGTTGATCGTTTTGCTCACCGACGGTGACAACAACGCCGGCAAGGTTCAGCCTCTCACCGCCGCCGAGGCCGCCAAGGCGCTCGGAATCCGCATTTATACGATCGGAGCAGGCACCGAGGGCGAGGCGCCGTTCCCCCTTCAAAACGCCTTCGGCCGCACCGTGTATCGCAATGTCCTCGTGAAATTCGACGAAAAGACGCTCGGTGAAATCGCCTCCATCACGAACGGCCAATACTTCCGGGCGACCGACACCAACTCGCTCCGCAAGATTTTTGCCGAGATCGATAAAATGGAGAAGACAAAGGTCGAAGTGGAACGGACCGCGCAATACCGCGACCTCTTTTATTATGTCCTGATCCCCGGCATCGCCTGCCTGCTTCTTGAAATCCTGCTTTCGCAAACCGTATGGAGACGACTTCCCTGACATTCGGCGAGCCCGTGTGGTTCTGGTTGCTGACAGCGATCCCGCTGGCGGCGCTCCTGTTCCTGTGGTCACACCGGCGCGGGCGGGAACTCGTTTCCAAAATCGTCGCCCCCCGCCTGCGCGAGCAACTCGCCGGCTCGGTCAGCCCGATGCGCCGCACAGTTCGGGCCGCTTTGATGCTGGCGGCCCTCGCCTTCGCCGCCCTCGCCCTCGCGCAACCGCGCTACGGCTTTATCGAAAAGGAAACAAAGCAAAAGGGTCGCGATGTGATCGTCGCCATCGACACCTCGCGAAGCATGATGGCCACGGATGTCTCCCCCACCCGCCTCGCCCGAGCCAAGCTTTTCACCCAGGACCTCGTGCGCCTCATGCAAGGCGACCGCGTGGGCCTCATCGCCTTCGCCGGATCGGCCTTCCTGCAGGCGCCGCTCACGCTCGACTACTCCGCGGTGACCAATGCGCTCGATGAACTCGATACGGATTTGATCCCCGTCGGCGGCACGAATCTCGCCGCCGCGATCAATGCCGCGCTCGAGGCGTTTGGCAAAGCCGAGGGAAACACCCGCGCGCTCGTGGTTCTCACGGATGGCGAGGAATTGGACGCCGATGGCATCGCCGCCGCAAAACGTGCCGCGCAGGAGGGGGTTCGCATTTTCACGGTCGGCATCGGCTCGCCCGAGGGGTCGTTGATTCCCATCCGCCTCGATGATGGTCGCCCGGATTTCGTTCGCGACAAGAACGGCAAACCTGTCACCTCAAAGCTCGACGAGTCGCGCCTGCGCGAGATCGCCGCGGCCACTGGTGGCTTCTTCATTCCGATCGGACCTGAAGCGGCGCGGGATATATTCGAGAAGGGCATTGTGCCGATGGAGCTTTCGGAAAACGGGGTTTTCAACGCGCGACAACCCATTGAGCGATATCAATGGCCACTCGCGGTGGCGACCATCCTGCTGGCGCTCTCGCTGCTTCCCGGCGATCGCCGTCGGCGCTTGGCGAAAACCTCGATGGTGTTCCTGGCCTTTTTACCAAACGCCCTCGCTCAGTCCGGCTTGGAGGAATTCAACAACGGGGATTTCAACAAGGCCGCGAGTGTTTTTGAGGAGAAACTCCAAGCCCAACCCGCATCGCGCGAGTTGCAATTCAACACCGGCGCAGCCGCCTACAAGACGGGCGATCTCGACAAGGCCGCGACGCATTTCACCGAAGCCATTCTCTCCCCGAACCTGAAACTTCGCGAAGCGGCGGCCTACAACCTCGCCAACACGCTCGTTCGAAAAGGCGAAGCCGCAGCGGAGCCCGAAGCCAAGAAAACCAATTGGAAAAACGCCATCGAACAATACGACGAGGCGCTGCAGCTCAATCCCGACAACAATTTTGCGAAGGAAAACCGCGAGTTGGTGAAAAAACTCATCGAGGACCTCGAGAAACAACAGCAGCAGCAAGAGCAGAAACAGGATCAAAAGCAGGACCAAAACCAGCAACAGCAGCAGGACCAGCAAAAGAAGGACGAACAGAAGGATCAGCAACAACAGCAACCTCAAGACCAGCAGCAAAACCAGGAGCAAAAGCCCGAGGAGCAGGACAAAAAAGACTCCCAGCAAAAAGAGCAGGACGGGCAGCAGGGCCAGCAAGACCAGCAGGAAAAAGAAGGGAAGGAGCCCAAGGACGAGGAACAGAAAAACAAAGACAAGCCCAAGGAGCAATCAGGCCAACCCGAGCAGGAGCCCGATTCCGAAAAGAAGAAACAGCCCCAAGCTCAACCCCAGGCCACACCCACGCCCGGCGACAAAAAGAAGGGCGACATCAAGAGCGCCAACGAGCAGCCCCAACCCACCCCGACACCCGCCAATGCCGCGCAGGGCGTTCCCGCCCAAGCCGAGGAGGAACAGGAAGGCCAGATCACCCCCAGCCAGGCGCGCGCACTTCTCAATGCCCTCCGTGGCGAAGAGGAGAAAGTGAACCTCATGGAAACCCAGCAATCCTCTCAAGATGTCCTACGCGACTGGTAGCCCGCACCGATGATTTTTATACGCACAGCTCTCGCCCTTCTTTTCGCCTTCGCCCTTGCGGCGGGCCTCCACGCGCAAGAAGCCACCCTTGGTCTCAGCAGTCCCACGACCTCCCCGGGTCAGCAGATTGAAATCGTTCTTACCGTGCGGGACGCCCGCTCCGCCGATGTGCCGGAAACCCTCAATGTGCCTGGCTTGCGAATCCAACTTTTCGGCCGCTCAACACGATTCGAGATGAACAATTTTCAAATCACCTCGACGCTCACCTTCACCTACACGGTGATTCCCGAGCGAACCGGGGAATTCGACATCCCCCCTGTGGATGTCCAAGTCGGCGGAAGAACCCTCCAAACAAATTCCGTTCGCCTGAGTGTTGTCGATTCCGCGCTCGGATTGGCACCCAACCAACCGGCGCCGATGCCCCTGACGAACGATCCCGGCATCGCCCCGCCGGCTCCGCAAGGGCAGGCCGCTCCGTTTTTCGGAGAGCTGGTTCTTTCCAAGAAAAAAGCCTGGGTCGGTGAACCGATTCCCGTCGAGTTGCGCTACTATTTTCTTGGAACGATCGGCGGCGAGGTCGGCGACCGCCCGAACCTGACCGGCGAGGGATTCACCACCCAAAAGCTCAACAATGTCCCGAAGCGCGAGCAAATTGTGAACGGCGAAAACTATGTGGTGTTCGCCTTCCAAACCTCGATCACGCCTGCGAAATCGGGAATGCTCGAAATCCCGCCCGCCGCTCTGGAGGCTCGTTTGCAGCTCCCCGGCAGCGTCCCGCCCGGATTCGACGATTTCTTCCGGAATTTTGGCGGCATGGTCCCGCCCGGAATGTTCACCAATGCGCGCCAGGTGGCTGTCGAGACACGCCCGGTTCAAATCGAGGTTTCGCCCCTGCCCAAGCAGGGCCGACCCGAGAATTTCACCGGCGCGATCGGAAAATTCAAAATGGAGGCCTCGGTGAATCCAAAGAAAACCGGCCCTGGCGATCCCGTCACACTTCGCGTGGTGGTAACTGGCCAAGGCAACTTCGAGGCCATGGGGGCTCCGTTGCTGACCGGCGACGAAAACTGGAGAACCTATCCCCCAAGTGAGAAGTTCCAGCCTGCTGACGGCGTGAATTTTTCGGGAGAGAAAGCCTTCGAGTTCATGCTCGTCGCTCGAACCGACCAAACCCAGACGCCGGGCGTGAGCTTCAGCTACTTCGATCCCGACACCGGGAAATACGAGACTCTCACGCAGGATCCGCTCCCGGTCGAGGCACGCGCCGGAGAGCCGAATACATCAACCCCCGCAATCGGCATGGAACCCGTTGGCGTGACATCTGAAGGCGGCGCGAACACCAAACCCGCGGCGCCTTCCCCGCTCAAGCCGGCCGGCTCCTCAAGTTGGACGCTCCCGATACTCGACCCAGCCTTTCTTATGGCGAACGCGGCTCTTGGAGCGGTGTGGATCATGGCCTTGATTGTTGTAGTGTTTCTTTTGATCTCTCGCTCCGAAGGCGGAATCCGCCGCAAAAAGGCCCGCAAAACCAAGGCCCTTCTCGCCGCGTTGCAAGATTGCCCTGACAAGGAATTCTTCTCCCGAGCAGCGGAGTGCCTGCGCTTCCAACTCCATGTTGAAGACCACCCGCTCGAAGCCGATGAGGAACTCGACGCCTTGGATCTGGACGACGACTCGAAGGATGTCTTGCAGGACCTCTTGGCCCGCGACGCAGAGTGCAAATACTCCTTCGGCGCCACCGCTGCCCCCGAGCGCGATACCCGAGCACGGATTCTCGAAGCCCTCAAAAAAATCTCCATATGAACCTGCGATCCCCGATCCTGCGATTCGCCCTGATTCTATGCGCGGCCTTGGCTGCTACGGATGGATTTGCCCGCGCCGATTTTCTCACCGATGCCCGCGACCGCGTCGCCCACGGCGAGCACGAATCGGCCATTCCGTATTTTGAAAAACATCTCCAGACCGCGCCGCCCTCCGCCGCCGCCTACTTCGAATTCGGCCAAGCTCTCGCCAAAACCGGCAAGGAAGCGGAGGCCGCTCTGGCCTTCCGCCGCACGCTGATTCTCGACCCCCGATTTGCACCAGCCGAAACCGCCCTGCGCGAGGCGAACGCCCAACTCGGCCTCACATCACCCTCCCGTAATTGGCACAACGCCGTTACCACCCGGATTCCCATGGATGCCCTCGCGACAGGCGGCGCAGCCGCATTCTGGCTTGGCGCGTTTTTGTTTTTGGCCGCCCTGACCGCCGCGAAATCCCGCCGCGCCCTCCTCCCCGTATCGCTCGTTTTGACCATCTGCGGCGCCTCGGCGTTGGCCTTGCTTTGGCTCGTCGATCCGCGTGAGGCGGACTCCCGCGACGCCATGATCCTCTCAACCGCCGGCGCGGTGCTTTACAAAACCCCCACCGTGGATCCCTCTCAAAAAATCACCACCCTTGGCCAAGGCAGTGTGGTGAAAATCCTCTCCAAGCGCGGACGCTGGAGCCATGGTGAACTGGCCGGCGGGCAGCGTGGCTGGCTGCTGCTGGAAGGAACAACGCCGGTCATCCCCGCCGCGTGACGCGCTGGACGAGCCTGCTGGCGCTTGGCGCGCTTGTAGCCGCTCCGTCCCTTTTTGCCTGGCAGGAAACCCTCATCCCCGACCTCCCGGGGCCGTTTCCCGAAGTCGCCCCGTTCGTTGCGAATTTCAAAATCGGCTGGTCTGAAATCGAAGCCGCGCGGGCCCACGCCGAGATCGCCTACAATGGCTCCCAAGTCGCTCTGGATGCGCGTGGAGGCACCGAGGGACTCGCCCGTTCGCTTTACCAATTGGATGCCAGATTTCAGGGGACAGTCGATCGACCCACCCTCCATACGCTCCGCTCGGATCAGGTGGAAACCTATTCCGACCGCTCGCTCACCACGATCATCACCGGCTCGAACGGAGCGCTGCGCACTTTCAGCGATCCCGTTCCTCCCGGAAAAAAGCCTGCAAAATGGAAGGAGGTGAAAATCCAGCCGGTTCGGGATTTTTTCGCTGGAATGCTCTTCATCCGCAGCCAGGCTCTCGACCGGGGCGACATGGTCAGACTCCTGATGTTTCCTGGCGGCTCGTCGTTTCTTGTGGAAATCCATTCCGCCGGCCCGCGCACGATCCACCTCGACGATGGCCCCTGCGAGGCTCTCCAACTCGATTTGAAAATCCAGCGGGTGAACCACAAGAAAGGCAACTCGCTGGAGCCCCACTCGAAATTCCGCTCCGGGAAAATCTGGCTTTCGAACGACGCCCGCCGGATCCCGCTTCGCGCCGAGGTGGATATTTTCATCGGTTACGTTTTCGCCGAGATTCTTGATTATCGAACGACCGGCGAGATCCCCGCCTTGCCGCCGACGAAGAACGGCGTTGACAAAAGTCCCGCTGCGGAGAGATAGGTTTCCTTGTCCAAGCGCGGTTTTCGCGCTTCCCAATGGTGGTCGTAGCTCAATGGCAGAGCTCCAGGTTGTGGTCCTGGCTGTTGCGGGTTCGAGTCCCGTCGATCACCCCAGACTTTCCATGTATGATTTCGAAGAGCATGAAAAGTGTGACTTCTCTGGTTTAGCTTGTTGACCGTGACCCCTGCCCTAGCTAATTACTCATAATGTTATGAAGGGGCTATTTTTCACATTGGCAATAATGTCTTTCGTATCCCCGATTTCCGCAGAAACCTCTCCTTCCGGGAACGCACATGTCTTGGAGATCAGCAACATGACTCCTCAACAGATTGCCGACACGGTATCCCATGCGGTTCGTGAAAATCCCGAAAAAGCGACTGCGATAGTTCGACAAGCCATGCGTTGTCTTGACAACTCCGATACTCAATTTTCCGACAGCCAAAAAAAGCAGGTTACCGCAGTTATTAGCTCCGCAGTGGCTGCTGCTCCCTCTGCGAACTCCAACTCCATCATCGCAGCCGGCGCCGGGGTGATTCCTGCCCTTGGAGCCGTTATCTCACAAGCCGCGAGTGCAGCCTCCTCGGATGCCTCCAGCCCTTCTACTTCCGGGCCTCCCTCGGGAATGATACTCGGAAATATCCGAGTGCAAAAAATTGAAGGAAATGGCGTTAAACTCGTGGATCAAAACGGGAAAACTTCCAATCTCAAGGAGGGGGATTTTTTGACAGAAGGCGTTCGAGTTGTCACCGGATCTCATGGAAGTGCCACCCTGCTTTTTGAAAATGGTTCCCTGGTTCGAGTGACCCCTGAAAGCGAATTTTCCATCGATAAATTCGAGCAGGATCCGTTCGATACCACTCAACTGGACTATACCAACATCCCGAGCGAACCCTCCCGCTCGACAACAAGAACGGGGGTTATCAAAGGCGAGATCACCTTCGATGTGGCCTCCCTCAAGAAATCCTCAAGCTATGAAATCGTCACGCCGGTGGGGATTGCTGGAATTCGTGGGACCGGAGGATTCGCCAGAAGCACTCCTAAAAATCAAGCCCAAGCCGGCAGCTTTGGTTTATTTGAGGGATCGGCTTCTTTTACCACTCCAAGTGGTCAATCCCAGATGGTTAATCAGAACCAATCCATAGGAGTCAGCGGACCCGCAGGGAACTTTGGGATCATCAGGAATCCGCCAGATGGTACGGCTTCCCTTGCACAAGCCAGTCGTGCCATGAACCAAGCTCGCTCAAATACCAATGGTAAACCCTTTTCCAATGCTCCTCCGCGAGTGGCCGCCCCCAATGGCCCGCTATCCAGCTTGACCCCAGCCCAACAACAAGCTCTGGAACAAGCAGCTTCGGATGGAGCGCAAACCGTTGCGGAGGTGGCCTTGCAGCTGGCCATGGAATCACCTGAATTCGCTGTGGATATCGCCGCTGCAGCTGCAGACTTGGCACCCACAGTTGCTGGAACTATCGCAACGATATTTTGCAACACTTTTCCTGAGCAGTCCACCGCGGTATCCGCCATGGTTTCGAATGTTATCCCCACCCAAGCCGCTACTATTTCTGTGTTGGCTAGTAGCGCCATCACTTCTCAAGCAGCCGCGATTGCTGCTGCAATCGTAGCCACGGTTCCCTCACAAGCCTTAACCATTGCGACATTAACGGCCCTTGCTGTTCCCAGCCAAGCAACTTTTATTGCCTCTAAAATTGCAACAGTTATTCCCAGCCAATCAATTAATATCGCAACGGGGCTTGCGGCGATTCTTCCAACACAAGCTTCCGCAATTGCTGCCGCAGTCGCTGGAGCTGTCCCAACCCAAGCTGCATCCATAGCCTCCGCAGTGACTATCGCCGTTCCCGCGGAAGCGGGGGATATCGCTTCCGCTGTAGCTGCGGTGGTTCCGGCCCAAGCGACAGCCATTGCAGTAGCCGTTGCAGCTTCTGCGCCCACTGAGTCGTCTGCAATCGGCGCGGCTGTTTCTGCTGCGGTCCCCTCTTTATCAAACGTTATTCTTAACGCCCTTCAAAACCCTGCCATTCTTATTCCAAATACTCCTTTCTCTTCTCCATCTCCTTTCCCCTCTCCCTCACCCTCACCCTCACCCTCACCCTCACCCTCACCCTCACCCTCACCCTCACCCTCACCCTCACCCTCACCCTCACCTCCGGTCTCTCCAAGTGCTTGAAATATTTCATTTTATAATAGATATTTACATTCAGAATGCTCATTCGAGGGGATAAGCCTTTCCGCAGAGTTTGCTTTGGCTTCATCGTTCTTTTGGCTTGGGGATTGCTCCCTAGCGGTGCGATCGCCGAAGTCGACGATCAATCCCGCCTTTTGCCGGAGTCCTTCCCCCTCTTGAGCTCCCCCAGCGATTTTGGCGTATCCACATTGTCCCCGCTCATGCCGGGCCCCGTAGATTTTGGAACAGATGTGCTGGATGCGCTCGCAGCAGACCCCTTGGGGTCGTTAACAGATCCAAATGTCGATGCGGTGCCTGCATTTGGGGAACCGGAGATGGAGACCGTTGAGATTCAGAAGGAAGCGGAAAATAAATTTTGGCGGATTCGTCCGTATTTGAAGGCGGGCGTTACCTACGACGACAACATTTTTATCACCAACACGAACCGCACCGCAGACATCATCTACAATGTGCAGGCCGGCTTTGCATTCGAGGTGGGCGACTACCGGGCCCTGCAGAACAACTACCTGCTGTTGGAATATCTGGCTTCCGGATTTTTCTTCACCAACCATCCCGCTCAAAACTCGCTGGATCAAAGTTACAGCCTCCTTGCTCAATACAGGCTCACCCAATTGGCGATACAGTTGGAAAGCACCTTCCAATCGCTTGACGGTGCCGACAGGCAGGTTGGAGCATTTACCTCGCGGATGCTGTTTTTTAATGCGCTTCGTTTTCTTTACGCCAAGAGCGAAAAAACCGACCTTGAGTTCGAGATCAACCAACGCACGAGCTACTATCCGGAGCAACTCAGCTCCTACACATTGGAGGCTCAATTTGCTTTTGATTACAAAATCCAACCGAAGCTCCACGCAGGTTTAGAGGGAGTCTTCGGAGTGAATCAAGTGCAAGACAGTCCTGATCGATGGTATCAAACATTGAATGCCAAGTTTGGCTACGACCTCGCGGAAAAATTGGTTTTAAACGCCAGCGTGGGAATTCAGTTGAATCAATATTCCAGCGGCGGCGAGCCTATGCGGATTCTTCCTGTTTTCTCCCTTGGCGGAGAATACCAGCTATTGCGAAAGACTACCCTTTACCTGAATGCCTATCGGAACATTCAGGCTTCCCCATCCCTCCGAGGACAAGACTACATTGCCACGGGATTCGATCTCGGCTTGAAACAAAAGTTCGCAGAAAAAATCACCTTTGGCCTTGCGACGGGCTACGAGAATGATGCCTATGTCTCGAACATGGCAAATGTGCAGGCCAATCGGGTCGACAACTTTTATTTCTTCAGACCCGGTGTATCGTATTCGTTCTTGAAATACCTTGAGGCCAATTTCTCTTACGAATACAGATTCAATTCTTCCACGCTGACACAAGACACATGGTATGATAATCGAATGAATGTGGAACTTTCGATGGATTTTTGAACAATGCAAAGGCCCGCCCCAAGATATTTTTTTGCCCTGATTTGCCTCTACACCATGGCAAGCCTTTCCGCACAAGCCCCTGTGGAAAGGGATCAGAACTATCGACTGGCTCCCAATGATCTGTTGGATTTCCGGGTTTTTCAGGAACCTGAGTTGGATGCCGTGGTCAGGGTTTCAGGAGATGGCACGGCCAGCTTTGCCTTGATCGGACCTGTGCAAATCGGCGGACGCTCGATTGATGAATCTTTGGAATTAATCAAAGCCCGTTATCGTGACGGCTACCTCAAGAACCCGCAAGTCAGCTTGACGGTTAGATCCTACGCCAAAAAACTTTTTACCATTCTGGGCCAGGTCCAAAAACCAGGTTCCTACGATATGCAAGGTACGAACCAGATCACCCTTTTACAGGCCATCGGAATGGCTGGCGGCTACACGAGAATTGCCGATCCCTCCAATGTCACTGTCAAACGAATGGAAGGCTCCAGCGGGCGCGATCAAGTCCTAAAAATGAACGCCAAGCGCATGGCCCGCGGCGAGGACAAAACAACCTTTTATATTCAACCGGGGGATGTCATCTCCATCGGAGAATCTTTATTCTAGCCGATGCCCCCCGATACGCACACGCAGTCTCCTTTCCAACCTGAAGCGGGGCCCGGTAACAAGGCTCAAACGCCCCACCGCCCTAGCCGTTCCTCATTGGAAGATTTAGGGTTTTCCGTGGATTTTCGGCATATCCTCTACCTCCTGCTCAAGCGCTGGTGGGTGATCGCGCTGGTCACAGCCACAGCCACCATTGCCACCACGGCTTATGTCTTGAGGATGCCCAAAATTTACGAGTCCCGCGCCGTCATCCAAGTCCAGCAGCAACAACAGCAGGTAGTCAAAATCCAGGATGTCTCGGAAGAGGATCCCTCAACCTTGGATTTTATCAATACCGTGGTGCAATCCCTCAGCAGTCGAAAACTCATGCTTAGGGTCATCAAGGCTAACAAACTTCAAACCCATCCGGCCTTTGTGGAGCCAGGCTCGCGTCCCTCCGAAATCCAATTGGCGGACAAGATGCGTGCCAAGGTGAAAGTGCAATTGCGCAAAGGAACGCGTTTGATCGATATCAGTGTCGAAGACACCAACCCGGAAATGGCCAGAAATCTCGCTGCATCTCTAGTAGAGGAATTTCTCCGTGAAAATATCAGTCAAAGAGTCTCTGTATCGAAAGTCGCCACCGACTTCCTATCCGAGGAAGCGGAAAAGCTTAAGAAGAAGCTGCAGGATTCCGAATCCAAATTGCAACTATACAAGGAGGAAAACAAAGCCGTATCCTTGGAAGATCGCCAAAATATTATTGTCGCTCGGCTTGGCGAGTTAAGTAGCAAGGTGACAGATGCGAAGGGGCTTCGGCTCAGGCTGGAATCTGATATCGAACAAGTGCGTAGGGTCGATCCCAATAATACGGAGGACCTTTTGAGAATCGGAAGCGTCGCCGAAATTCCCCAAGTCGCGGAAGCCAGGCAACAACTCATTGCTGCCAATACCGAATTCGCCGCGCTTCAGGAACGATACGGTGAGAAACACCCCAAGCATATCGCCGCTGTTACACGCATAGAATCACTTCAATTGTCTTTGGCCGAAAGCGTTTCAAAAGCCGGAGATATTTTGAACCGGCAATACGATGCCAGTGTCCAGACGGAGGCCAAACTCACCGAAGCCTTGAAGGAACAGGAGACCGTTGCTCTGGAACTTAATAAAATCGCCATTCCCTTCAATGTCCTGCAGCGTGATGTTGAAACCGATCGCGCGCTCTACGAGGCGGTCATCTCCCGAATGAAGGAAACCTCCGTAACAGCCAGCGTTGAAGTTTCTCCATATATACTTGTTGAGGAACCCCTCATACCAAGTATTGCAACGAAGCCTGAAAAGAAAAAAATCATAGCTTTGGCCTTCTTGCTCTCACTGATCCTCGCCGGCGGCACCATCGTAGCCGTGGACAGTTTGAACACCTCTCTCCGAACCATAGATGACGCTGAAAGCGCTCTACAACTTCCTGCGCTGGCCGGGATTCCAAACCATAAAAATTTCAAGCTTAAAAAAGCGCACCGCACTGGGACAGAAAAGGACAACTACCCGATCGCCAACATTGAGGATCCGGCATCCACTCTTGCCGAAGCCTACCGCACCCTGCGAGTTTCCATCAGCATGCTCGGCCCTGAAATTCACAGACGAGTTTTGCTTTTTGTGAGCGCAGTTCCCGGAGAGGGCAAAACCTACACCTCTCTGAATACCGCAGCCGCCTTGGCTTTTCAGGGGCAAAAGACGATCATTGTGGACGCCGACCTCCGGCGTCCCAATCTTCATAAGGCTCTCCTGGAGCCCAAAGCCTGCCCGCCCGGCCTTACCGACTACTTCAGCGGTAACTCCACTTTGGAACAAATCATTCTTCCAACCTCTGTGGAAAACCTGAATTTCATTCCGGCAGGCACCCGCTCTCCCAACCCCGCAGAATTGCTCGCATCAGCAAATATAAATGCCCTCTTCGAGGAATTGCTGAAAACGCATGACAGGATCATTATCGATTCCGC
>Ga0129333_10004413_pt1 | contig 13164 bp, 10 predicted proteins | sample CPB6_08_DNA_FD_94474 | JGI IMG/M metagenome (GOLD analysis project Ga0129333, IMG submission 94474) | Freshwater to marine salinity gradient microbial communities from Chesapeake Bay, USA - CPBay_Sum_0.6_0.8_DNA | ecosystem: Environmental > Aquatic > Marine > Coastal | place: USA: Chesapeake... | reverse complement strand
ATTTATACTGCAAATACAGGTTATGTAGGTAAAGATGAAATTATGTTTTACTTATCTCATAATGGAAAACAAATAACAAGTCCTGCTACTATTTATATTGATAGTTGTTGTGATGAAGTAAAAAGTAATGTAACAGTTTGTAATATTTAATCGTTTATAATTAAATACAATGCCTACTAAAACTATAAAATTAAGTTGTTTATTTTTTAATACCACATATAATGCTTCTACATCAGGTTATTATTGGAAATTAAAAGAAAATAATTTACTTAATAATGCAAAACCACAAAATAGTGCAAATCAAAATATTGACATTAACACTATAATTAAAACTACTAATTCATCAGGTGGTATTTATTCTGAAATAATTAAAATTGAATCTACTTATGAAGGAAGTTTAATTTTTGAAAAAGTTGATCCTTCTTCAACAAGTTGTGGAGAATTATATAAATTAGATGTATTAGCTGATGTACAAATAATAACTATTAATCCTGGTACAGTTGATATTTGCAGTACTAATTCAGGATCTCTTATTACTCAAACTTTTACATCTCCTCCTAGTATTATTATTTCAGCTGGTACAACTAATCCTATTGCTTGGAATTTAAATAAAAATCTTGGTAATTTAAACGCAGCAACATTAACTCCTACAAGTGGCTCAGGTAGTAGTACAGCTCAGATAACATCTGTTACTTATAATGCAAATTTAGGTACAGATAAAATTGTAGCTAATGTATATTGTTTATTATCTCCAGCAAATACATCAAGTATTAATACATGTGATGGAACTCAAGCAGTTAATCCTAGTACCTGTAGTCCATCTCCTATGACACTTAATGTAAATATTTATCCTTACATTTCAGCAGGAACTGATACTACAACTACTATTTGTTATAATAGTGGTACAGGATATAATTTACATACATATGCTTTATTTTTTGGTAATAGTACAGATTCTTCTGCTATATTAGGTTCTGCGGCAATATCTACATCAACAATAGGTTTAGGTGCTAAAATTAAAGTTATTTATTCTTATACTGTATCTTCAGATGATATTACTTATGGATCTGATATTCCAATTGCTGAATATACTAATACAAATTGTACAGGAACATTATCGCCAAATAATCCATGTAATTTTCCATTACCAAATCCTACAGGAACACCTGCTGCTAATTATATAAAAATTAAAAGAGTTGTTCAGTTTTTGGATAGTGGAACTATAAAATGTGAACAAACTAAAATAGCAAAAGTAATAATTAATACTCCACAAAATCAAACTGTAACTAATACTGTAACTATTTGTAATACTTAATTGAATATAATGTTTTGTAAAGATTGTGATAAATTTTATAATGTTGTAAGTATATTTCCAAATACTGAACCTTCAATAAAAGGTATTGATTGTTTGGAACAGGATGCTTATGTAATGATGAATACTACAACATTAGTTTTAACAACTACTAAAACAGATTATATTTCAAGTAGTGAAAAAGCATCTATTACAGCTTCTGTAACAGGAGGAAATGGTGGTTATAAGTATAAGATAGGTTCAAGTGAATATCAAGTCTCTAATGTCTTTACAGACCTTATAGAGGGAAGTTATACAATTACTGCAAAGGATAGAAATAATAATATAGTTTCTACAGTTGTTAAAATATCTAAAAAGCCAGTGTTTGTAGCTAAACCTGTAGTATTGCATGGTATTACAAAAACATTTACTACCACAGATACTTTTTCTTCTTATTCTTGGTCTGTAGTAGGTGGAACTATTGTGTCAGGAAATAACTCTCAAACAGTTACTATATTATTTCCTACAATGGGAAATGCTACAGTTACAGTTAATACAGTTAATTCTAATGGAGCTACAGGAACAGCCTCATATAATATAGAAGTTACAGATAAGGTATTAGTTGATGCTAAAGCAATTTTACAAGGAGCTTATGTATATACAACTAATGGTGGTTATTTCTCTATGAGAGATGATCTTAGAATTAAAGGATTTATACCACTTAATCAACCTTATGGTAAATCTCCGTATATTACAACATCGCCTAGTGTTTTTTCTTACGTCAATGTTAGAAATGATGGTAATGAAAAAATTGATATTAGTGTATTAGGAGAAATGGGATATTTTGGTGATAATATAACTCCCAAATCAAATAAAGATACTGATGTAGTTGATTGGGTTTATCTTCAATTAAGAACAAAAAACACAGGAGTTCAAGTTTATCCTGTATATTCTACTCGCTCTGCTTTAATATTAAGAAATGGTAATATTGTAGATGTAGATGGTGTAAGTCCTGTTAAATTTAAAGTTGATGCTCATAGTGCAAATGATTTATTTGATAAATTTTATTTAGTAGTAAAACATAGAAACCATTTAGGAGTAATGACTGCATTTTCAGTAGAATTTAATGAAGATACTAATGGTTATTATAAAACATCATTTGATTTTACTGATACAGACAATTCTGCATGGTTTACTGGAAGTAATACTGCCATGACATCACTTCAAGGTTATAAAGCTTTAAAAGCTGGAGATGCTAATTTAAATGGTCAAGTTACAGCTACAAATAGTGGTAATGATATAGCTTCTCTTCTATCAAAAGTAGGTCCAACTACTCCAAATAATATTGTAACAGGTTATCATAAAGAAGATGTAACTATGGATGGATTAGTTGAATATTTAGGAGGTAGCCAAAGTGATTTATATTTGATTAATGCGGTGGTAGGTGTATTTACTACAAGTAATGTTGTTACTGAACAATTACCACCAACAAGTTAAACTTTTAAATAAATAATTATGTCTTTTGGAGCTTGGGTTGAACCATTGCCAATAACTGAAGAATCTGAAATTTTAATATTTCAAGATAATCAAATATATACAGATTTGTTTACTTTAACTATTAGTAAAGATACTAATAAAATAAAAGTAACAGCAACTCCTGCAACAGCAACTCCTGCTGTTGTACCTGTTGGTACTGTTCAAAAACCAACATATATACCTGGAATATATTTTACAATAAAGTGGTTAGCTTCATTAAATACAGATTTAGATCAAAGTACAATTGTTACTAGTTATTCATTTACCCTTTCAGATAAATATAGTACTACAATTGATAATGTACTTTATAATTTTAGAGTTATTTCAACTAATGCTACTATAAATGCAACTACTGGATGGACTGCTAATTCTGCTCAAACACTTTTGACAATAGAACCAACTAGTACAGGTTATGCTGGATCTACAGGTGATTTTACTTTAACATCTTTAACTAATGGATATATTAATCCTAATGAAGATAGTTCTCTTTTATTTAATGTAAATCCGTTTATTTCTGTATTTGATTATACAAATATTATAAATAAAAAATATAAACCAACAATAACAGGTACTGCTACTGCTGTACCATTAGATTAAAACTTAAATATTATGGCTTGTAATGATTGTAATTCTCCTATAGAAACAGTACCTTTATTACCTAATTGTACTCCAATTCCTCCTTGTAATACGGCTTGTGAGCAAACTTTAAATGCTAAATGTATTATATATACAGGAGATTCTTTAACTGATATTGGAATAACTATTGCTAATCCAGAAATGGAAACAGTAGTAGAAAAACTAAAAACAACTTTAATAAATTCTATAAATAATTCTTATACTACAATTATTAAAGACACAGATTTTCAAATTAATACTAGTGAAAAAATATATTATTTAAGAGGTCTTAGTAATGCAACACCTATTACAAGAACTATTACTTTACCTACAGTAACTACTTTACCTGTTGGATCTACATGGAAGTTTGTATTTGAATGGGTTGCAAATACTACTTGGGTATTTAATACTGCTATTGGTGCTAATATGGGTTTAGCTTCTAATTTAACTAATATACAAGCAATATTAGGAACAAGTTTAACTGCAAAAAGTACTAGTGCATTACCATCATTTAATTTAACTGTAGTTAATAATAATGGAGCAAATGCTTACATGGTTTATAAATAAATACAACAACTAACTCAATATATATACAAATCCCTAATTTTAATCTATTTGTTTAAAATACAGGGATTTTTTATTTCAAGCCATATTTTTTATTATAAACAAAATTTGCTAAACGCCATTAAAATTGTTATATTATATTATGGTTAAATATCAAAGTCCTGAGTCATTGAATATTATGGAAGATGGTTTTGCTTGGGAATTTTTTCAAAACAATTATAAAGAACAAATAGAAGAATATCAAAGACTTAATAAAAAGAAAGAAGTAAATAAAGAACTTTATAAAAAATCTTATTATAAGTTTCAAAAAGATATTAAAAAAAGATTTGAATTTAACGGAATGGTTTCATTGCCTCAACAAATGGGGCATGTTTTGTTGATAGGATCTAAAGTAAAAAAGAAAATATATAAAAAAGAAAATGGTAAAAAAACCAATGAAGTAAAACTTTTTTATAACACAGATTTTTATGCTTACCGATTTATGTATGTTTCAGCCAATGAAACAATTCCTTTTGGTAGTGTTTATGAATTTGAAATATCAAAACGCTTTAGACAAAATTTACAAGTTGATATTAATAAAGGAAATTGTTCTCGGTTTAAAAAAATCCATCATCTTAAAGAATTACATAAACTATCTAAACTAAAATTTATATATTAATGACAGTTAATGAATTAATAGGTATAATTAGAGGTACATTTAAATTGTATTCTGATGACAGGTTGTTGACAGATAGATATATATTTTATACAGCATGGAGTACAGCTAAAGCATTAATGAAAGCCGATGCTGATAAAACTAAAAAGATTTACAATGTTTCTAATATTTGGAAAAATGAATATTTAGAAATGGAAGAAGTTTCTACTATAGAAGATTGTTATTTAGATATACCTGTTACTTGTACTTTGTATAGATCTAAAAATAAATTAAAAAGATTAGTTGAAACAGCAAATGGGTGGTTTTATAAACAAATATCTAGTGTTGATAATACAAAGTTTTTTTATTTAGTAAATGCAGCAGATTTTGCAGTTAAAACTAAAATCAAATATAATAAAGACAATTATGTTTTTGTGCACAATGATTACCTATATACAAATATTGAATGGGATGTAATTAAAGTATCGGGAATTTATGAAGATTTAAGACCTTGTGATCCATGTGAAACTTTTTATGATCTTTTATTTCCTATACCTTCTTACTTAGAAGAAATATGTATTACATCAGTAATTCAAAAACTTACAGTGGCTACAGGAGTTAATCCTGATGAAATTGCTAATAAAGAATCTGGTTCAAAAATAATATAACATGAATTACATAAAAGCACAAGAAATAATTGATTCAGTAAAAAACATATTAAGAACTCACTTTAATTCTAATACTCTTGATACATCTTTTATGTATGAACAAATACTTTTGTGTTTAAGTGATTTAGGATTAAAAATAAATCCCTATAAAGAAGATATTGTTGAGATTAAAAACTATAAAGGAAAACTACCTAAAGATCTTTATAGATTAGATTATGCTTATTATTGTGGTACCAAAACTCTTGTTACAAAACCTGCTTATGAAGGGTTTGTAATTACTGAAAAGTTTAATGAGCAAATACCTGTAACAACTCCTTCAGTAGAAGTTTGTACTGATGAACAAGGATGTACTTATCAGTTATTTAAAAATATACAGTCTCAAATATTTAAATATAGTGATTTCTATCCTTTAAAGGTTTCTGACTCTAGTATAGAGTATTGTACTGCTGATTGTAAAAATATGGTTTCTGATAATACAGTACATATTACAGGAGTTTCAGGTGCTCAACAAATAACTGCGGAATTTTGTGAAGGAGATATTGTTATAGGATATACATCATTAATGGAAGAAGATGATGAAATTATTATTCCTGACAATCCAAAAATAAAAGAGTTTATTAAAACTCATTTAATATGGAAAAGTTTTGAAATGATAATGTATAATAATGATATGCAAGTTCAACCACAACTTAAGTATGCATTTGATCAAGCCTCTATAAATAGAGAAAAAGCTATACGTTTAGCAAGAACTCCTGAAGTACATGAAATGTATAGGTTCTTAAATAAAAGAAGAAAGTATTACAATAGATTTGCAAATTCAACTAAACATCTTCATTATGGAGATAGAAATACTATAAATAAAATATGGTAAAAACTGGGTTAGATACTGCATTTGAAGATTTTCAAATGGGATGTTGGCAAAACTTGATGTATAAATCAGAAGCCAACTATACAGAACAAGAACTATATGATTTAAAAGCTAAATTAGATTATATTAAAAATGCAGATGTTTTTGAAAATACTGATTTAATACCAACATTAGAAGCATTTGAGTTTATTAAAAAGTTTGCAGAGTTTGGTTCTTTTATGGTAGAAGCAGTAATGTGTAGTTATAATGAAACTGGTAAGTATGCTTTTGATTATATTAAACAATGGATAGAACCTATTTCTACTGATTATTATCAGAATTTATTTGATACTAATCAAGCATATAATAATCCTTAAACTTAAAATTGTAGATGTTTGTACAAACTTTATTTACAAAGAAAACATTAAATCAAGATATAAATGAGCATTTATCTGAACAAAATCTTCAGTATATGCTCAATGGGGATTTGTATTCTACAGGAACAGAAGGTTCTCAAGTATTTATACAAAATCAATTAAGTAATGAATTAAATTTAGACATTAATGTAAGTAAATTATGTGGTTTTGTTAAACTAGATAAAAATCAATTTGTATTATTTTTTGAACCTGGAGAAATAGGTTTATATGATTCAGATTTAAAAACATATACAAAATGGGCAAGTAATATATGTCTTAATTTATCTTTAAATAATTGGGTTACAGGAGTATATAAATATATAAAAGAAAAAAGATGGATTTACTTTATTGATGGAGTAAACCCTATTAGATATCTTAATATAGATGAAAAATATCCTGGTGAATATGAAAATTGTAGAACTTGTAATGATGTACCTGATAATGTTTTAGATTGTGATAGAATTAAGTTATTTAAAGATTTTAATATTCCCAGAATAAAATTAACTGAAATAGAAGGTAATCTTCCTGGAGGTAATTATCAAATTGCAATAAGATTTACAGATAACCAAATAGGCATAAGTGAATATTATATTTATTCTGATAACGTAAAAGTACATTCTAACTATGACCAAAAATTTGGTATAAAAGTAGATTTTGAATGTTTTAATACAGACTATGAAGAATACGAAATTGTACTTATTGCTAACAGAGCTGATAGAGCAACTGTTGGGCAAAGTATTGGATTTTTTGATGTATCGGTAACATCAGTAACTATTACAGAATTAGATAGTGCAAAATACCATCCTGTAGATTCAACTAATCTATTGGAAATAAAACCTTATTATCAATCTGCAAAACACATAGCTACTAATAATGAAAGTTTAATATTAGGTTCAGTTAAAACTAGACCTGTTATAAATTATCATCCTCAAGCTTTTAAAATTAAATCAAAATGGGCATCACTTAAAGTATCTGCTAAAAATGCTCATAAGTTTAAAAGTTATATGAGAGATGAGGTTTATGCTCATAATATTAGATGGATATATAAAGATGGTGAAAGAACTAACTGGTTTCATATTAAACCTCAAGTGGCTCCACCACCATCAGATTTACTAATTAATTCAAAAGATACATGGGATGATTGTGATAACCCTAAAAAATATTGGGAAGTTTACAATACAGCTACAGTAGATTCTAATAATCAAGTATCAACAGAGTTTAGAAAATACAGAGTTAAAGTTTATCCTTCTTGTATAGAATATGAATGTAATGGTCAACAATTTTCTAATATAAATCCTGAAATTGAATATATAGATTGTTCCGGAGCTTCTCGTAAAAAAATATTTAAACCAAATGAGAAATTTACAGCTTCAAAAATTATAAGTTGTAAAAATCAAAAAAGAGATTTACTTAGTGCTTTTTTTGGACCTCCTGATCCTGATTCAGGAATGTATTTAACTCCTAATGAATTAACAGCAACACCTCAATATACTGATATTCAGTTTAATTATACTAATACTTTAGGAGTAAAAAAAATATATACTTTTAGACCTGATCCTGATTTAGGAGATTCAGATTTATTTGAATTTTGTGCTTTAAAGGATTCTATTACTCCAGTTCTTTCTTCTACTAAATATAAAATAATAAATAATTTTGATTGTGATACTGTAATAATAGAACCTACAGATTGTTCTTTATTTAGTATTCAAGTAACAACAGGATTTACTCAAGTAATTACTTTACTTAAAAATCCGCAAGATCCTGTATTTCCTAAAGATGGAATTTGTGTAAAATATACAGATGCATCAGGAAATTTAACTCAAACATCATTAACAGATATAAATAAATCTTTTACAATAAAATATGGTACTAGTTATACTTTTTATGAAAATGATAGTAATAAAGACTGTACTAATACGGTATTAAATTTTTACACTCCTCTTACAACATCTTATGTAAATTTTGAAACAGTAGAAGGTTCTTACACAGATTGTACAAAAGGAACCATGACATCTTTTAAAATTGCTCCTAATCCATCTATTAATGTATTACCATCTCCTGTAATAGTTTGTAGTAAAGATAAGCCTGTTGTATCTACTTATGCTACTAATTATGAAATAACTCCTTTGGGTCCTTGTAATGTTTCTGGTAATGATCCTTTTTCAGGAATAAAAGATTGTTATGATTATGAAATATACAAGACAGGAAATTTTGCTTATTGGGAATCTACATTAACATATCCTGATTTACCTGAATTTGGAGAATATCGTTGTCAAAAAATTCAATATCATAAATTTCCCGACAACCAAATAAGTCCTCATTTTGAGACCAAAACAAATACATTTTGTTCTTATTCAGAGTATGCAAGTATTTTAACTATAGTTTTTGAAAATATAGAATTTCCAAAAGATGAAAATGGAAATTTTATACCTGATATAGTTGGATATGAAATAGGTGTTACAGATAGAAGAGGAAATAAAAGTATTATCCATAAAGGTCTTTTATATAATATGATGGAAGAACCTTTAGAAAGTTGTAGTCAAATAGGATTTTATGCAAATTATCCTTTTAATGATTTAACTGAAGACCCTTTTATAGGCACAAAATGGACAAGTAATCCTACATCAAGTATTATTGGTCAAGGTTTATCTGGAACTCCTCACACAGGTCTTAAGGCATATAGTAAGAATATGTTTTCTTACATATCTCCTAATATTAATTTTGTAAGAAATGATCAAGGTTCTGAGTTAATATTATATGATGAAGTTATTGGAACAGTAAATGGTCAGTTTACCAATACTGATGAAATGCCAAGATTTTCTTTACCTTCTCCATTTTATTATTTTATTTCAAGTACTGTTTTAACTTTAACTATTGTTCTTGGGGTGGCTGGTATTATTGGTACAAACCCAATACAGGCTTCAATGGATTCTTTAAGAATCACATTAGAAATGCTTAAAAATTCAATTGCTTATTTACAACATGCTAAGAATTATTTAGCAAGAGCAAATTATGTTTTTAGAAATGAAAATTCATCAAATGTAAAAAAAGGAAATAAAAGAAGAAGAATTGACATTTCTCAATTTTTATCTCCCACTAAAATACTACTTAATAATATAAAGATTAATAACTATCAAAGAGAAGCATCTTTATTTATTAAAGTTTCTGAAGAAATAGACAACACCAAAACAGAAGATAGAACTAAATTTTTATTTACAGATTTAAATTGTTCTCCTACATTTAATAGTTGTACTAATAAAGTTAATAATAAAACTATACAAGCAGCTAGTTATTATGCAGGTATTAAAAATTATATGCCTAGTCAATATGGAGATCTTTATTCTGCTAATATCAACCAGGTAACTAATATATTAAAAACAGCATCAAGTGGAATTGTATTTGGAGGAGATGTTTATGTAACTAAACACAAACAAGTTAGAAAATTACCTTTCTTTACAGACATTCCTAAAGATTTAAATGCAAATGAATACTTTACTTTATCTGATAAAGCTAATGTAGGAATACCTAGATTTTATGCAGATCATATACCAGAAAATGAATTTTTTAAAACTCTAACAAGTTTAGGTCCTGTTAAATTAATTGGTTCTATAGTTGGAGCGGCAAGTAAAGATTCTGATTTACCTTTTCATTTAGATAGAAGTACATCTTATCAGAAAAGACTTTGCCAAGATTTTTTTGACAATTGTATGAAAAAAGAATTTATAATGCCTTATAAAGGATTTGGTTCTGATTATGGTTCTTCTATTAATAATCCTATTTTTAATTCAACACGTTATCTTTTAAATGTACAAGGTAGTTTTTATACTCACGTTATTGGAGTTGTTGAATATTGGTGTGAGTCTGAATATATAGGTAACTTTAGAGAAATAAATAATGTACCTCAATCTAATATAGAAAGACCAGATTCAGAAATAAAAAAATATGACACTATTTTATATCCTGAATTATTTTTATATGATTTAAGTTTTCTTGCAAAGAATGTATCTAAAGTAACACCATTTCATAAAGTAAATAGTTATAGTTATAACGTACTAGATGACTTTAAAATACCTTTTTCTATTAAAGATGATATAGAATCAGGTTTAGATAATTGGAGAGTTTTTAAACCTGCTAATTATCATCAGTTTACTCCAGCAGATGGTAGTCTAACTACAATACATTCTATCAATGATTATAATCTCATGTTTTCATTTGAGAATGCTACTTACATTACTCAAAGTGATGATGGTATTATAACTAATCAAGGATCATCAGCTTTTCTTGGAGGAGGTTCTATTTTCCAAAGAAGAATGAAAAGAATAAGTGATGAACAAACAGGTTTTGGTGGTTCAGTAGATAAATATAGTTTTTGTAATTCTAGGTTTGGAACTTTATGGGTAGATAGATTAAGAAAAAGAATTTTCTTATATGATGGTCAACCTAGAGACATAACTACAGGATTAGAAACTTGGTTAGATAAATATCTTCCAGAAGGAAAACCTGATAATTATTTTGATTCAGTTCGTTGTATATTTGACAATTACACAAAAAACTTTTATATTACATTTAATAATAAAGTTGATAAACCATGGACTGTTAGTTTTAAACCTGAAATTAAATCGTTTATTAGTTTTCATAGTTTTACACCTCTTGTATATTTTCAATTACCTAATAACTTTTTAAGTATAGGCCCAGAAGCAAAAGGTATTTGGAAACATAATAAACTTTATAGTTATCAAAGTTATTACGATAAATTTTATAAGTTTGATGTTGGATATGTTTTAACTACAAGAGCTTTTAAAAAGATTGCATTAAACAATATTGAAATTGGAGCACAATTTTTTAATGAGTTAGGATTTAACAAAAGACAATATAAAACAGATGTATTTTTTAATCAGTTTTGTGTATATAACTCTCACGTTACTACAGGATTAAAAAGTATAGTATTTAAAGACCCTGCAAAAGGTTTAAAAAATGTACAATCTTTAGATCAAAGTATATCAGAAGTAACAGAAGTTGATAGTCACATATATAGAATCAATGGTGTTAGAAATTATGCAACTCCTTTATATAATGGTACACTATTAGTTGAAAATACAGGGCCTATGGATTATGCATTATTTAATTACGATTATAATACTTCTGTAACTAATCAAGGAAAGATACAAGGTAAATTATTAAATGTTCATTTTATTAATACTGAACATGATATGAAAATACTGATGCATTACGGAATTAACAATGTTGAAGAAGTAAAACAATAAAATTATGCCAATAAATTACTATAATACTGATTATTTAGTTCATCCTTTAATGAATCTTTATACTGCTCATATGTTTGAAGATGAGAAGCAAAACTCATTTGAAAAAAATGCAGGTTATTCATTTTATGATACTCCAGAAGAGCGTGAAGCTAAAAAAGTTGCAGCTCAAAAAGCAAAAGATGATTACAATACCAGTAACAAATTATTTGGGAGTGATGACTACAAAAAATCAGGAAAGTTAAATCTTACTAAAGGAGAAGCATGGGGTCTTGGTACAGGTATATTGTCAAGTGTTTCTCAAGGTATGGGTAGAAATCGTCAAGCAAGAGAAGAAGAAGAAATGTTAGCAAGGAAAAGAAGTAATGATTATTTACCTGCTATGACAAAAACTTATGCTTATAATACTTTCTCTGAAAACCCTTATAACAATTCTTATTTTGCTGATGGTGGAGAATACGGAGATGATAGTTATTCTGACTATGAAGAAATGAATACTTCTAATGATGAAAGTAATCAAGAAGATGTAACAGGAGGATATTCACCATTTGACACTTATCATGAAGATGAATTAGCAATGTCTTTTATATCTTCTTTATTTGATAATGAAGATGACATGATGGAAAGTTTTGTTTTTGGTAATGATGACGATGATAAAGAAGAAGAAGAAGCTCCATCAAGTTATTCAGGATATAAAACCTCTTCTAGTTATACTTCTACAACAGAAGAAGGTTTACCTATTCAACCTTTAGTAGAGCATTTAGAATCATTAGGATTAAAACCATCATCTGTTAAAAGTGGATCACATAATAGAGGAAGTAAACATTATTCAGGTCAAGCTTTAGATTTAGGACTTAATTCTACATTTGGAGGAGATCCTCAAAAAATGGAAGCCTTTATAGAATATTTCAATAGTGAATTAAAAAATAAATTTCCTAATTTAAAATTAAGAGATGAAAGGAGAAGACCAGCAGGACAAAAAGAATGGCATGGTTCTCACTTACATTTAGAACTTATTTAGTGTCATGAATTTATAAATTTATGAATTATATTGAATATTTATTAGGAAAACAATTTCCTCAATCTAAATTAAATTTACCTAAAGCTCAAACAGGTTTACAACAACTTGAAGGTTTTATTGATAGTTGGTTAGGTTATCCTCAAGTACAAGCTCGTAAAATAGCAGTAAATGCTGGAATAAGAGGTGGTGGTAAAGATGATGAATTTGCTGATTCTGTTAGGCATGCTAATGCAGGAAGACTTACAGCTGCTCAATTACAATCTAAAATGTCTAATTATGTACCTAATTTTGTAAGTGCTCCTCTTGCATTT
>Ga0129333_10004412_pt1 | contig 13164 bp, 10 predicted proteins | sample CPB6_08_DNA_FD_94474 | JGI IMG/M metagenome (GOLD analysis project Ga0129333, IMG submission 94474) | Freshwater to marine salinity gradient microbial communities from Chesapeake Bay, USA - CPBay_Sum_0.6_0.8_DNA | ecosystem: Environmental > Aquatic > Marine > Coastal | place: USA: Chesapeake... | reverse complement strand
ATTGCCGAGCTGGTTCACGAGAAAAAGATCGAGGGCATCAGCCATATTCAGGACGAGTCCGACAAGTCCGGCATGCGTGTGGTAATCGAGCTCAAGCGCGGTGAGCTGCCCGAGGTGGTACTCAATAACCTGTACAAGCAGACCCAGCTACAAGACACCTTTGGCATGAACATGGTGGCGTTGGTCAACGGCCAACCCAAGCTGTGCAACCTGAAAGACCTGATCGAAGTATTTCTGGATCACCGCCGCGAGGTCGTGACCCGTCGCACGGTGTTCACCCTGCGCAAAGCCCGAGAGCGTGGTCATGTGCTCGAAGGTCTGGCGGTGGCGCTGGCCAATATCGACGAGTTCATCGCCATCATTCGCAATGCCCCAACACCGCCGGTGGCCAAGGCCGAATTGATGGCCAAGTCGTGGGACAGCAAACTGGTGCGTGAGATGCTCACCCGCAGCCGCGCCGATGGTGCTGTGGTCAGCGCCGATGACTACCGACCCGAAAACCTGGACCGACAGTTCGGACTGGGCACCGAAGGCCTGTATCGCCTGTCGGACACCCAGGCGCAAGAGATTCTACAAATGCGGCTGCAGCGCCTGACCGGCTTGGAACAGGACAAGATCGTCGCCGAGTACAAAGAGGTCATGGCCGAGATCGAGGACTTGCTTGACATTCTGGCCAAGCCGGGGCGTGTGGCTGTGATCATTGGTGAAGAATTGGCTGCGATCCGGCAGGAGTTCGGCCAAAGCAAGCTGGGGGGGCGACGCAGCGAGATCGAACATAACGCCCAGGATCTCGCCACCGAAGACCTGATCACACCGACTGACATGGTGGTCACGCTCAGCCATAGCGGCTACATCAAGAGCCAACCCCTTAGCGAATACCGGGCTCAAAAGCGGGGTGGGCGCGGCAAGCAGGCCACCGCCACCAAGGAAGACGACTGGATCGACCAGCTCTTCATTGCCAACACGCACGACTACATTCTGTGCTTCTCCAACCGTGGCCGCCTGTACTGGCTCAAGGTCTGGGAAGTGCCCGAGGGCTCGCGCGGTTCGCGCGGCCGCCCCATCGTCAACATGTTTCCCATGCAGGAGGGAGAAAAAATCAATGTGGTGCTGCCCCTGACTGGCGAATTCCGCAGCTTTCCGGCCGACCACTATGTGTTCATGGCCACCTCGATGGGCACAGTCAAGAAAACTGCGCTGGATGAGTTTAGCAATCCCCGCAAGGCTGGCATCATCGCGGTCGACCTGGATGAGGGGGACTTCCTGATCGGCGCCGCCATGACCGACGGCAAGCATGATGTCATGCTGTTTTCTGATGGCGGCAAGGCGGTTCGTTTTGACGAGAACGATGTTCGCCCCATGGGTCGCAACGCCCGTGGCGTACGCGGCATGATGCTCGAAGAGGGCCAAAGCGTGATTGCCATGCTGGTGGCCGAGGACGAACAGCAAAGTGTTTTGACTGCCACCCAAAACGGCTATGGCAAGCGCACATCGATCACCGAATACACCCGCCACGGCCGCGGTACCAAGGGCATGATTGCCATCTCACAAAGCGAGCGCAATGGCAAGGTGGTTGCCGCCACCCTGGTGCATGCCAACGATGAAATCATGCTGATCACGGACAAGGGTGTGCTGGTGCGCACCCGGGTGGCTGAAATCCGCGAACTAGGTCGCGCCACACAGGGCGTGACCCTGATTGCGCTGGATGAAGGGGCCCAGTTGAGCGGTCTGCAACGGATTGTGGAGAACGACGCCAACCCCGGCGATGAGGACCCTGACTCAGACACGGTGCAAGGATAGGCCCGATGCAACGGCCCTACAATTTTTCTGCCGGTCCTGCGGCCTTGCCGCAAGAGGTGTTGCAGCAGGCCGCCCAGGAGATGCTGGACTGGCATGGCAGCGGGCTGAGCGTGATGGAAATGAGCCACCGCAGCAAGGAGTTCATGTCCATCATCGAGCAAGCCCAGGCCGATCTGCGTGACTTGCTGGCCATCCCGCAAGCCTTTCATATCCTGTTCATGCAGGGCGGCGGCATCGCTGAAAATGCCATCGCGCCCTTGAACCTGTCACGCGGCGACAAGGCTGATTTCATCGTCACCGGAAGCTGGAGCAACAAGTCCCAGAAAGAGGCTCGCAAATACTGCGATGTGCATATCGCTGCCAATGGCGATGCCGCGGGTTTTACCGCCCTGCCCCACCCAAGCCACTGGGACCTGCGGGCCGATACCCGCTATGTGCACCTCTGCTCCAACGAAACCATCCATGGGCTGGAGTTTCATGAATTGCCCGACCTCAAGGCTTTGGGCTGCAATGCCCCCCTGGTAGTTGACTTCTCGTCGCAGGTAGCTTCGTGCCCGATCGATTGGTCACGGGTGGGCATGGCCTTTGGAGGCGCCCAGAAAAATCTGGGTCCCGCCGGCCTGACGCTGGTGGTGGTGCGTGAGGACTTGCTGGGTCAGGCCATGCCGCATTGCCCCAGCGCGTTTGATTACCGGGTGGTGGCTGACAACCAGTCGATGTACAACACCCCACCCACCTACGCCATCTACATTGCCGGACTGGTCTTTCAGTGGCTGAAGCGACAAGGTGGCATATCCGCCATGCAAGCCCGCAACATCGCCAAGGCCGAACTTCTCTATCAGGCCATCGATAGCTCACAGCTGTACAACAATCAGGTTGACAAGTCCTGCCGCTCGCGGATGAACGTGCCTTTTTTCCTGAGCGACGAAGCCCTCAACCAGCCCTTTCTGGATCAGGCCAAGGCGGCCGGCCTGCTGCAGCTCAAAGGGCATAAGTCAGTCGGCGGCATGCGTGCCAGCCTCTACAACGCCATGCCGATCGAGGGTGTTCAGGCCCTGGTCAGCTTCATGCAAGAGTTCGAACGGACAAGGGCCTGAGTTCATGACACAACCCATTCAAACTGAAGCCCTGGCATCGCTGCGCCAGCAAATTGATTCACTCGATCAGCAATTGTTGGCGCTGCTGAACCAGCGTGCCAAGGTGGCCGAACAGGTCGGTGAGATCAAGCGCGCCGAAGGTTCGCCATTTTTCCGACCCGACCGGGTGGCCCAGGTGATCGAAAAAATCTCTGCGGCCAACCAGGGGCCGCTGCAGAACCAGCATGTGGCCGCCATCTGGCGCGAAATCATGTCGGCCTGCCTGGCCCTGGAAGCCCCCCAGCGGGTGGCGGTGCTGGGTCCGCAGGGCACCTTTTGCGAGCAGGCTGCGATTGAATATTTTGGCAGCGCGGCCGAGCTGATTTACTGCGCCAACTTCGACGAAGTGTTCCACGCCACGGCGGCCGGAACCGCCCAATTTGGCGTCGTCGGCATGGAGAACTCGAGCGAAGGCGTGGTCGCGCGCTCGCTCGACCTGTTTTTGCGCTCCCCGGTCCATGTGGTGGGCGAGGTCAGTCTGATGGTGCGCCATAACCTGCTGCGCCAGCTCAATTCACTGGATGGCATCGAGGTGGTGATGGCCCACCCTCAGGCCCTGGCCCAGTGTCAGAACTGGCTGTCCCAGCATCTGCCGCATGCCGAGCGTCGTGCCGTTGCCAGCAACGCCGAGGGCGCCCGCCTGGCTGCCAGCAATCCGGCCTGGGCGGCCTTGGCCAGTGAGCGTGCGGCAGCGCAATTTGCCTTGCATAACGTTGCTCACGCGGTGCAGGATGAGGCCTACAACCGGACCCGATTTGCCGTGATCTGCCTGCCCCAGACGCTGGCCACCCCGCCGGCCACTGGCCATGACTGCACCAGCCTGGTGGTGTCCGTGCCTAACCGTCCGGGAGCGGTGCATGATCTGTTGGTGCCTCTGAAGGACAACGGTGTGTCCATGACCCGCTTTGAGTCACGGCCTGCCAAATCCGGCCAGTGGGAATACTTTTTTTATATCGATATTGCTGGCCATGTCAATGAGCCGGCGGTCGCCACGGCACTCAAGGAATTGCAGGCCCTGTGCGCGTTCTACAAGGTGCTGGGCTCCTACCCTGTCAGCAACTAAAGTCCTGGCCGCAGGACCGATCTGATTGATTTATGACGGTACGAAAATTTCGCCAACTCGGCCTGATCGGTTGCGGCCTGATGGGCGGCTCATTTGCCCTGGCCCTGAAAAAGGCTGACCTGGTTGATCGGGTGATTGGGTACAGCGCATCCCATCGCACACGCACGCGTGCCCTCGAACTCGGCGTGATCGATGCCATCGCTGACAGCGCTGCTGCGGCCGCCAGCGGGTCCGACCTGGTGCTGCTGGCTGTGCCGGTTGGGGCCACCCCTGGCACCCTGCAAGCCATTGCGGGCCACCTCTCACTAGCCACCTTGCTGATGGATGTGGGATCCACCAAATCTGATGTGGTGGCCGCCGCCAGGGCCAATCTGAATGAGCGGTTGCCGTGTTTTGTGCCAGCCCATCCCATCACCGGTAAGGAAGTGGCAGGCGTGGAACATGCCGAGGCCTCCCTGTACGACAACTGCCTGAGCATCATCACCCCTATCGAGAGCTGTGGTGCTGACCAGCTTGTCGCTGCGCGTGAGCTCTGGCAAAGACTTGGCTGCAGGCTGCATGAAATGAGCCCCGAGTCACACGATGATGCCTTCGCCCTGGTCAGCCACCTGCCCCACCTGCTGGCCTTCGCCTATGTCAACGGTCTGGCGGGACAGCCTGCAAACCGGGATTATTTGTCGCTGGCGGGCCCGGGGTTTCGGGACTTCAGCCGGATTGCCGCCAGCGACCCTGCCATCTGGCGCGATATCCTGTTGGCAAACCGCACCGAAGTGCTCAAACATGCAAGCCACTTTCGTGCGGCCTTGTTGCAGTTGGAACAGAGCCTACAACAGGATGATGGCGAGGCCTTGCGTCTATTGATCGAGCATGCCAGCCAAACGCGGGGTGCCTGGTCGCCGGGCGGACTGCCCCAGGATGTCTGAGCCTTATGTTTTCAACCCGCTTTCTTGATATACCGGCCCTGGCCGAAGCCCACGGCACTGTTCGCCTGCCTGGCTCAAAAAGTATTTCCAATCGAGTGCTCTTGCTGTCTGCCCTTTGCCAGGGACGCACCACCCTGCATGATCTGCTGGACTCGGATGACACCCGGGTCATGCTGACGGCCTTGCGCTCGCTGGGTTGTGGCGTTCAACAGCAGGGCACCACCGTCACGATCGATGGGATTGCCGGCAGATTGCCCGATCAAGCCATGAAGTTGTTTATGGGCAATGCCGGTACGGCCATGCGCCCGCTTACCGCTGCACTGGCTGTGCTGGGGGGAGACTTTGAACTCTCGGGTGTTGCACGCATGCATGAGCGTCCGATTGGCGATCTGGTTGATGCACTGCGCCAGTTGGGCTGCTCAATTGACTATCTGGACAAGCCTGGCTACCCCCCCTTGAAAATTGGGCGACCTGCTCTTCAACTGGACAAGCCGATTCAGGTCCGCGGTGATGTTTCCAGCCAGTTCCTCACGGCCCTCCTGATGGCCTTGCCACTGGCTGCTGCGGGCCGTGCGCCCTACCCTGCCAGCGAGAACGCACCACAACACAAAACGGGAAACCCAGGCACGCTTGGCAAATCGGCTGATGGCCGGGACATCGTGATCGAGGTGGTTGGGGAACTGATTTCCAAACCCTATATTGAGATCACCCTCAATCTGCTGGCACGCTTTGGTATTGCCGTGCGACGCGAAGGTTGGCAGCGCTTCATCATTCCTGCTGGCGCCAGGTACCAGTCTCCAGGTACCTTGCATGTGGAGGCGGATGCCTCTTCGGCCAGCTACTTTATTGCGCTGGGTGCTATTGCCGCAGATCATGATCGCCCGATCCGCATTGAGGGGGTCGGTGAAGACTCGATCCAGGGGGATATCAAGTTTGTCGACGCTGCCCGCCGCATGGGCGCTCGTATCCAAAGTGGGCCGAATTGGCTGGAAATTTCACGTCAGGCCTGGCCGTTGAAGGCGATTGATCTGGACTGCAACCCGATTCCCGATGCAGCCATGACCCTGGCGGTGATGGCGCTCTATGCGGATGGCCCCTGCACCCTGCGCAATATCGCCAGCTGGCGGGTCAAGGAAACCGATCGCATCGAGGCCATGGCCAAGGAATGCGCTAAGCTGGGTGCCCAAGTTGAGGCGGGCGAGGACTTCATTCGCATTGAGCCCCTGCAACAAGCCAGCCAGTGGCGGGCGGCTGCCATCCACACTTACGATGATCACCGGGTGGCGATGTGCTTTTCTCTTGCGGCCTTCAACCCGGCCCACCTGCCAGTGCGTATCCTCGATCCCAAATGTGTGGCCAAGACCTTTCCAGACTATTTTGAAGCCCTGTTCTCGGTAGCCACGCCCGCGATCGACGCGGTTCCCGTAATTTGCGTGGACGGCCCCACCGCCTCAGGCAAGGGCACGCTGGCTTCTGAGCTGGCAGCTCGCCTGGGCTACCACTACCTGGACTCTGGAGCGCTTTACCGAACCACGGCCTACGCCGCCATCCAGGCCGGACTGGCGCTGGAAGCCAGCAACGAGCACGACATCGCCCGGCTGGCCGTCAAACTGCCCGTGCGTTTTGCTGGTGACTCGGTGTTTCTGGACGGGGTGGAAATCACCGAAGCCATTCGCAGTGAGTCGGGGGGCATGAATGCCTCCAAGGTTTCGGCACTGCCGGCGGTGCGCGCCGCCCTGATTGAGTTGCAGCACAGCTTTTGCCGCCTGCCTGGCCTGGTGGCTGATGGACGCGACATGGGAACCGTGATTTTTCCGACCTCGCCCCTCAAGGTCTACCTCACCGCCAGCGCCGAACAACGCGCGGAACGTCGCTATAAGCAATTGATTTCAAAAGGAATTCCGGCTATACTTGACATTCTTCGCGCCGACCTGAAGGCCCGTGACCTGCGAGATACGTCCCGCGAGGTTGCTCCGTTAAGGCCAGCGCAGGATGCCCAGCTACTAGACAACTCCGATTTGTCAATCCAAGACTCGGTCCAGGTCGTACTTGACTGGTGGCAAGGCAAACAGCCCTTCAGCCCTTGCTGACGGGTTGAAACGGCCCACAACGCTCTCTTCGCACCGTCAGGTGCATGGCTTTGTGGTTCAACAACTTAACCCGCGGATTTTCCGCAAACAAAATGTCTGAATCTTTTGCCGCCCTTTTTGAAGAGTCCCTGCAGCGCGCTGAAATGCGCACTGGTGAAGTCATTACCGCTGAAGTTGTTCGTATCGAACACAGCTTTGTGGTGGTCAACGCCGGACTGAAGTCCGAGGCCTATGTGCCCATCGAAGAATTCAAGAATGACCAAGGCGACCTCGAAGTCCATGTGGGCGACTTTGTGTCAGTAGCCATCGACGCCATCGAAAACGGCTACGGTGACACCATCCTCTCGCGCGACAAGGCCAAGCGACTGGCCTCATGGATGTCCCTGGAAAAAGCCCTCGAATCTGGCGATTTCGTTACCGGCACCACCAGTGGCAAGGTCAAGGGCGGCCTGACCGTGCTGGTCAACGGTATCCGCGCCTTCCTGCCCGGCTCTTTGATCGACACCCGCCCGATCAAGGACCTGTCCCCGTTTGAAAACAAGACCATGGAATTCAAGGTCATCAAGCTCGATCGCAAGCGCAACAACGTGGTGCTGAGCCGCCGCGCGGTGGTTGAGGCTTCGATGGGTGAAGAGCGCGCCAAGCTGATGGAAAACCTCAAGGAGGGCTCAGTGGTCCATGGCGTGGTCAAGAACATCACCGAATACGGTGCCTTCGTTGACCTGGGCGGCATCGATGGACTGTTGCACATCACCGACATGGCCTGGCGTCGTGTGCGCCACCCCAGCGAGGTGGTGCAGGCTGGCCAGGAAATCACCGCCAAAGTGCTCAAGTTTGATACCGAGAAGAACCGTGTCTCCCTGGGCTTGAAGCAAATGGGCGACGACCCCTGGATGGGCGTGGGCCGGCGTTATCCGCAAGGCACCCGCATGTTCGGCAAGATCACCAACATTGCCGACTACGGCGCCTTTGTCGAGCTCGAGCCCGGCATCGAAGGTCTGGTGCACGTGTCTGAGATGGACTGGACCAACAAGAACGTGGCCCCCTCCAAAATCGTCTCCCTGGGCGACGAGGTGGAAGTCATGGTGCTTGAGATCGACGAAGACAAGCGCCGCATCTCCCTGGGCATGAAGCAGTGCAAGGCCAACCCCTGGCAGGAGTTTGCCCAGAACACCAAGCGCGGTGACCGCGTCAAGGGCCCGATCAAGTCGATCACCGACTTTGGTGTGTTTGTTGGTCTGGCTGCCGGCATTGATGGTCTGGTGCATTTGTCTGACCTGTCCTGGAACGAGCCCGGTGAAGCCGCCGTGCGCAACTACAAGAAGGGCCAGGAAGTCGAGGCCATCGTGCTAGCCGTGGACGTGGACCGCGAGCGCATCTCCTTGGGCATCAAGCAACTTGACTCCGACCCCTTCACCACCTTTGTATCAGTCAACGACAAGGGTGCCGTGGTCAGTGGCAAGGTCAAGACCGTGGACGCCAAGGGTGCAGAGATCGACCTGGGCGAAGACATTCTGGGTTACCTGCGTGCCTCCGAAATTAGCCGTGATCGGGTGGAAGACGCCCGCAATGTGCTCAAGGAAGGTGATGAAGTCACCGCTGTGGTGGTGAACGTGGATCGCAAGACCCGCAACATCCAGTTGTCAATCAAGGCCAAGGACGCTGCTGACCAGCAGGAAGCCATGGCCAGCCTGAACCAGTCGTCAAACACGGCAGGCACCACCAGCCTGGGCGCCTTGCTGCGTGCCAAGCTGGACAACAACTGATCCTTGATGATCTGAAGCACAACGACCGGCAGACTCGATCGCCGGTCGTTTTTTCCTTAACGACCCAACATTCATGACACGCTCAGACCTGGTGGATGAACTGGCTGACCGTTTTGGTCAACTGACGCTGCGCGACACCGAGTTCGCCGTCAAGGCCATTCTGGACGCCATGAATGAGGCGCTGGTCAAAGGTCACCGCATCGAAATCCGTGGCTTTGGCAGTTTCTCGATCAATCGACGTCCTCCCCGCATGGGACGCAACCCGCGCAGCGGTGAAAGTGTGGCGATCCCCGAAAAAAGGGTGCCCCATTTCAAGCCGGGCAAGGCGCTGCGCGAAGAGGTTGATCGCAGCACGCCGACTGACCACATGGACAAATCGCTCTGAGCCCCCTTGTCCTGTCAGTAGAATCTTCAAGCCACCAAGGAGATTCATGAAGCAAGTCCTGTGGCTGTTCAGGTGGATCCTGAAAGCGGCCATTTTTTTTACCTTGTTTGCTTTCGCGCTGAACAACCAGCACGATGCTTCGGTTTTCTTCTTCTTTGGCACGCAATGGCGTGCACCCATGGTGCTGATCGTGCTAGGCGCCTTTGCCATCGGGTTGACCCTGGGCGTTTTGGGCATGGTGCCTCGTTGGTGGCGCGAGCGTAGCCTGGCGCGTCGAGCCCAGGCCGCTGCGGCCGCGGCCCAAAAAAATTCTGACACCGCCACCACCCCGGTAGCGCTCCCCCCCCATGGAATTTGAACTGGGCTGGATACTGCTGGGCTTGCCGCTGGCGTTTGCCCTGGGCTGGCTGGCTTCCAGACTGGACTTGCGCCAGTGGCGACTGGAAAACCGGCAAAATCCGCGCGCCTATTTTCGTGGCCTTAATTTCCTGTTGAACGAACAACAGGATCAGGCGATTGATGCCTTTATCGAGGCCGTTCAAAACGATCCAGACACCTCCGAACTGCACTTTGCCCTGGGAAATTTGTTCCGTCGCCGCGGCGAGTACGAACGGGCGGTTCGGGTGCATGAACACTTGCTGGCCCGCGGCGACCTGAGTGAGGCTGATCGACAGCGGGCTCAACATGCGCTGGCACTGGACTATCTGAAAGCCGGCCTGCTGGACCGGGCTGACGATGCCTTGCTCAAACTGGAAGGCACCCCCTTCGAACAGGAAGCCCGGCTGGCCCGCCTGGCCAATTACGAACGTTCTCGCGACTGGTCGCAGGCAGCCGCCATCGCCCGCCAGCTTGATCAGCAGGGTGCGGGCAGTTTCTCAACCCGGCTTGCCCATTACCTGTGCGAACAGGCCACCGCTGAGCCTGCCAAGGCGCAGTCGCTGCTGGAACAGGCCCTGCGCACTGCGCCATCCGCAGCACGTCCCCGCCTGGAACTGGCCGCCCTGCAGCAGCAGCGTGGCGAGAGCCTGAGCGCCATGAATAGTTTGCTGGAAGGTCTGGCAGCAGCACCGGCTGCCATCCCCTTGCTCGTAAGCCCACTGGTCAAGGCAGCCATCGACGCCAGGCAGGTCTTGCCAGTCCTGGATCGTTTGAAGTCCCTGTATGAGACAGATCCGTCGATCGATCTGCTCGAAGCCATTGTGAGGCTGGAGTCAGCCAGCGGCTCATCGTCGAGCAACCCGCGCGACTGGTATGTCAGGCATCTGGGACAACAACCCTCCCTGGTAGCAGCATCACGTTGGATTGCCGGTGAAAAGCTGGAGCATGAGCAGTTTCACCCCCTGGTCCAACGGGCCCTGGATCACGCTGTCAAGCCATTGACCCGATACCGCTGTGCCGCCTGTGGCTTCGAGGCGAGCCAACATTTCTGGCAATGTCCGGGCTGCCAGACCTGGGACAGTTATCCTGCCCGACGCGTCGAAGAACTGTAATGAAGCACCCCCGACTCTCGCTCACTGCGTTTAGCTTGCATCCCCCCTCAAGGGGGCACACCCAGCAGCCCGGCAAAGCCCGTTCTGCGGGTGTGCGCCACTATGCTTCTACGTGCGGTGCATTTTCCCATCAGCGACCATGAAAATCTCTCAAGCTCAACTTGCCAAGTCTCGCGTCCTCGTCGTGGGTGACGCGATGATCGATCGCTACTGGTATGGCTCGGTGGATCGGATCAGCCCGGAAGCCCCGGTCCCGGTGGTTCGCATCACCCGCGAAGAAGAGCGCATTGGAGGTGCAGCCAACGTTGCCAGCAATGTGGTGTCGCTTGGTGCCCAGGCCACTTTACTGACCGTGGTGGGCGATGATGAAGCCAGCCACAAGCTGGAGGCCTTGGTGGCCAGCTCTGGAATCAGGCCCCACTTTGGGCGCGACGCCAATTTGCGCACCACAGTCAAGCTGCGTGTCATCGGCCGTCAGCAGCAACTGATCCGGCTTGATTTTGAAAATGCACCCAAGAGCGAGGTGCTTGCCACGCAAACCGAAGCGTTTCGAACGCTGCTGCCCCAGCATGATGCGGTGCTGTTTTCCGACTACGGCAAAGGTGGCCTGGACCATGTGCATCACATGATCGAGTTGGTGCGGGCCGCCAACAAGCCGGTATTGATCGACCCCAAGGGATCGGATTACTCCCGTTACAGCGGGGCTTCGGTCATCACCCCCAACCGCGCGGAACTGCAACAGGTCATCGGTGCCTGGCGCAGTGAAGAGGAATTGCAGAGCAAGGCCCAAGCCTTGCGGCAGCAAATGAGCCTTGACGCTTTGCTCCTGACCCGCAGCGAAGAAGGCATGACGCTTTTTGACGCGCAGGGCGAACTCAGTGTTGCGGCCCAGGCCCGCGAGGTGTTTGATGTCACGGGCGCCGGTGACACTGTGATTGCAACCCTGGCCGCCCTGGTGGGTGCTGGTGTGTCAATGCGCGAGGCCATGCCACTGGCCAACAAGGCGGGTGGCATTGTGGTGGGCAAATTTGGAACCGCCTCTGTCAGCTACAGTGAGCTGTTTGCAGATCAATCAACCTGAGGACTAAAAGCATGACTCGCCTTGTTGTCACCGGTGCGGCCGGTTTTATTGGCAGCAACATTATTGAAGGCCTGAACAAGCGTGGGCTGGACGATGTGATCGCAGTCGATGACTTGCGCCAGGGTGACAAGTTTCGCAACCTGGCGGATCTGAAGATCGCCGATTATGTTGACCAGAATGACTTCTATTCGAGGTTTGCCGACGGTTACTACGGGCAGGTTGATGCTGTTTTTCATGAGGGGGCCTGCAGCGACACCATGGAGCAAGATGGCCGCTACATGATGGCCAACAACTACACCCTGTCCTGTGATCTGTTCCAGGCTTGCCAGACCCGTGGCAGCCGGCTGCTTTACGCTTCATCCGCGGCCACCTATGGCGGCTCCGACACTTTTCGTGAAGAACCCGCTTTTGAACTGCCGCTCAATGTCTATGGCTACTCCAAATTGCTGTTTGACCAGCGCATGCGACGTGAGTGCATAGAACTCTTCGAACACCCATCCTCCGGTCGGATGTCCCAGGTCGCGGGCTTTCGTTACTTCAACGTCTACGGCCCGCGTGAGCAACATAAAGGTCGTATGGCCAGCGTGGCTTTTCATCAGTTCAACCAGTTCAAAGCCGAGGGCAAAGTCAAATTGTTTGGCGAGTATGGTGGCTATGGAGCCGGCCAGCAGATGCGGGATTTTGTGTTCATTGATGATGTGGTGGCTGTCAACCTGTGGTTCTACGACAACCCCGGGCGTTCCGGCATCTTCAACTTGGGCAGTGGTCGGGCCCAACCCTTCAACGATATTGCCGTCGCCGTCGTCAACACGCTGCGCGAGCTTCAGGGGGAAGCCCAGTTGACCCAGCAGGAAATTGTCAGCCGCGGCCTGATCGACTACGTGCCCTTCCCTGACGCCCTGCGGGGGAAATACCAGTGCTACACCCAGGCCGACCTGGGTGCGCTGCGCTCCATCGGTTGTCAACATCAATTTGCCGATGTGGCCACTGGCGTTGAGCGCTATGTGCGCGCACTGGCCCGCCTGAGCTGAACTGGCCAAACAGATCCTGGTGGCCCTGCGTTCGGAATTTCTGCTTCTGGCAGCCCTGTGGGGGGCGTCGTTCCTGTTCATGCGCCTGGGGGCCATGGAGTTTGGGGCCTGGGCTACGGCTGGCGTACGCGTCTTTATTGCCAGCGTATTTCTTTTGCCCATCCTTTTCTGGCGGGGTCGTTGGGCTGATTTGCGTCTGAACCTGCGGCCGATTCTTTTTGTTGGCGTACTGAACTCTGCCCTACCCTTTGCCCTCTATGCGTTTGCCGTGCAATCGGTCAGCACCGGCCTAGCCGCTATCCTGAATGCAACCTCGCCCTTGATGGGGGCTTTGGTGGCGTGGTTATGGCTGGACGAACGGCCTGGGCGTTGGCGTGCCCTCGGCCTGCTGACCGGCTT
>Ga0129333_10004411_pt1 | contig 13164 bp, 10 predicted proteins | sample CPB6_08_DNA_FD_94474 | JGI IMG/M metagenome (GOLD analysis project Ga0129333, IMG submission 94474) | Freshwater to marine salinity gradient microbial communities from Chesapeake Bay, USA - CPBay_Sum_0.6_0.8_DNA | ecosystem: Environmental > Aquatic > Marine > Coastal | place: USA: Chesapeake... | reverse complement strand
GCTTGCGTATTGATGCGCAATTCTTCGATGTCATCCAAAGTGCGCTTGTCTTCTGGAAAACGCAGAATCAGATCAACCGATTTATCAGTATCATTCGGACGATATTCTGAAATCTTCACGCCATTCGTCACGAGCTGCAAAGCGGCACCCACGCTCGTGGCACTCGCGCCATATTTTGCCGCTTCCGCTTTATCGACATTGATCGTCCAGTCGATACCGGGAAGAGCGAGACCATTATCGAGGTCACGCACATCAGGAACCGACTCAAGTGCTGTCGCAACTTTTTTCGCCGCCGGAATGAGATAGGCGGGATCAATCGCCGAGAGCTGCACTTGAATGGCTTTACCTGTCGGGGGCCCACCCTTCGGTGCGGTCACTTCAATCGATACGCCCGCAATATCCGCCGTATTGGTGCGGATCTCTTCCATGATCAAATGGGCGGGCCGACGATGCTGCCAATCGATAAATTCAAATTGAATAGAACCGACCGTATCTTCGCTGACTTCGCTCGATCCTTTTTGCCCTTCACCCGAACGCGCGTAAACGGTTTTCAATTCCTTCATTGGCAAAATGCGTTCTTCAACACGCTTTACCAATTCATCTTTCTCTGTAATCGAAAGATTGCCGCGTGCATGGATTTGAACAATACCGTAATCAGGCTCAACATTCGGGAAGAACTCAACACCCTTACCAAATACGCCATAGGCTTTGATAACAGCAACCAACAAGAAGAATGCTGACGCGAGGGTTAGACCGGGATGACCCACACAGAAGTGGACCAGACGCATATAAAGGCCTTTTTCCTTTGCACGATCATCATGCGGATTTTCAGCTGCTTTGCCGAGCAATGCGCCAAGTGTCGGCGTAAAGAAAAGCGCAACGACAAGCGAAGCAGAAAGTGTCGCAATTAAAGTAAGCGGCATATATTTCATGAATTGGCCGACAATGCCGGGCCAAAACAAAAGTGGCGAGAAAGCCGCAATACGCGTCAGCGTCGAAGCAATCACCGGGCCCGCCATGCGCTTAGCGGCCATGGAGAAGGCGAGTTTCGGATCCATGCCTTCGGCAAGACGACGCTCAGCATATTCCGAAACAATGATCGCATCATCCACCAACATGCCGACCGCGAGAATAAGCGAGAAGAGCACCACGATGTTTACGGTGAGCCCCGCTAATTGCAGCGCAAGAATGCCCGCGAGGAACGAGCCCGGAATAGCGATGCCGATGAAGAGCGAAGGACGACCGCCAAGTACAAACATCATAATGACAAGAACGAGCAACACAGCGGTAACAACGCTGTTTTGCAGTTCATGCAACATGTCGCGAATAGTCTTGGATTTATCCTGACTGAATGTGACAGAAACAGTCGCAGGCCACGATTTCTGCAATTCTCCGACGACATATTTCACGAGATCGACGGTCTCGATCAAATTGGAGCCCGTGCGCTTTGAGACTTCAATCGCAATCGCCGGCTTTCCATTCACGCGCGTAATAGACGTCGCGTCCTTAAAGGTTGGGCGCACTTCGGCAACATCGCCCAACGTTACGCTGGCACCCGCAGACGCAGATACAGGCAATTTCAAAATATCTTCAGGGCGCTCGATCAGCGCGGGCACTTTTACGGCGAAGCGACCTGTGCCGCCTTCCAAGGCGCCTGCCGCAACGAGGCTATTCGATTGAGCGACACCGCCAATGAGTCCATCAAGGCTGATACCGTAGCTCTTCATGAGCATTGGTTCGGCGATGATTTCTACAACCTCATCGCGCGCGCCCTTCAAATCAGCCGAGAGAACGCCTGGTATCGATTCGATGGCATTTTTGGCCCCGCGGGCAATGCGCAACAAAGTCCGCTCAGGAACATCGCCGGTGAGTGCAACGACCAATACGGGAAAGAGCGAGAGATTAACTTCTCGCACCGATGGTTGATCAGCATCTTTCGGCAAATCGCGCTTAGCATCATCAACCTTGGCGCGCACATCTTGCACCGCTTTGGTTGAATCAAAGCCTGCTTCAAATTCGAGAAGAACAAAGCCGCCGCCTTCAAAAGCGGTGGAGCGCATTTCTTTGACGCTCGCAACCGATTTGAGTTGTGTCTCCATCGGACGCAACAAAAGACGCTCTGCATCTTCCGGGCTAATGCCGCGTTGTGACAATTGCACATAAACGATCGGAACCTTCACATCGGGTTCCGCTTCTTTAGGAATGGTCGTGTAGGCAATAAAACCCGCAAGCAACAAGAAGGCGAGAAAAGCCAGCGTCAAGCGCGCGTGAGAAATTGCAAAATCAATAGGATTTTTCATGATCGGTTCGCCCTGATGCTCTTTCTCAACCTTGCTTCATTGGAACCGGCTCAACTGCCTGCCCCTCTTTCACAAAATCTTGACCCTGAACGATGATCTGTGCACCGGGCTGAATGCCGGACACAAACAGATAATCTGTCTGATCTTCAACAAGACCTACCGGCACAAAGGCAACTTTGTTTCCGGCCTCGACCACACGTACGCCAAGCTTGCCCTCTGCAGAGAAGGTCAAGGCAGAACGCGCAACCTTTGTCGCATCAACCGGTGCAAGATAGAGCGTGACTTCTGCCGTTACGCCATCGGCAATTTTACGATCCGGATTCGCAAGGCTCACATCGATGCGATAGGTCCGTGTTTGCGGACTTGCGCGATTAGAAATGAACCGCACGGTGCCTGCTACTTCTCCACCACCAATCAAACGTACATCGGCACGATCACCAACTTTTACGCCTGACAAACGCCGCTCGGAAATTTCAACAACGGCTAACATGGGATCAAGCGACATAACTTCGGCGACGGGTGCGCCGGGCTGTAAGCTTTGACCGAGCGTTGCGGGGACTTCATTAATGATTCCGGACACAGGCGCGAGCACGGTACCGCGATCACGTTCAGCCTGCGCTTGCGCCAGTTGCGCCTGCGCGCCTTTCAAGTCTGCTTCAAATTGCGCAAGGCCTAATTTCGCAAGGTTGCCGCTTTCAACAAGGACGCGCTTCGCTTCAAATTCTTTTTGGCGTTGTTCAAGACGCGCTTGCGCCTGCTGCACATTGGATTCACGCGCTTCATCAGAAAGCACCGCAATTACATCGCCTTGCTTCACAACTGAACCACGTCTTACAGTCAACTCCGTTACAACACCGCTTGTGCGCGCAATCGCCATTGTACGAACATCGGCTTCTGTCCGGCCTGACAAAGTGAGCTTTCGCGAACGCGGTTCAACCACGGCTGGCAAAATTGACACCTGAAATGGTTTGGTCTCCACGGTTTTGGTAATCGCGGGGGGCGCATCCTTCTTCGTCAGGGCGCCCGACGCAATCCAAAGGACTGCAGCGACAACGAGAAGAATGGCGGTGATACGGCTCCAAAGCATGATCAGGTTCCTGTAGGCAAAATTCTAGAGGCTTACGATTCGAGAGGTGCAAGAGGTAAGGGGTACGGTCCCGCACAAGACGGCACCAATCAGATCGAGAAGAGTCGCTACTTCAGTTTCACTTTCAAAATCGGGATCAAGCGCTTTGCGGCGGATGAGCCCGTCGGAGAGGGTCAGGATCAGGCGCGCCACAGCATCAAGGTCGATATGGTCAGGTATGTCGCCCCGAAGCCGTGCTTTTTCGCATACGGCGATGATGCCGCGCCGGACTTCCGCTTGAACGCCCCCCATCACCTCGGCAATCGCGGGGTTGCGCGCGGCTTCACTCCAGATTTCGAGAGTAAGAACGGCTTTTTCTCTCGGTTTTTCAATAAAATGACGGTGTCCGAGCGCCCGAAACGCATCCATGAGATTGCCAGTGACACCAAGCCCTGCGAAATCAGCAGCAATCTCGGCGCGGTCGCGCTCGATGAGCGCGAGAATGAGCGCGTCTTTAGAGGAAAAATAGCGGTAGAGGTTTCCCGGCACCATGCCGGCCTCTCCGGCCACATCCTGCATCGTCGTCCGGTGAAAGCCCGACCGCGCGAAACAACTCTCCGCCGCATCAAGGATTTGCGGGCGGCGATCCAAATGGCGAGGGGCACGGGCAAGAGACATGGGAGCACGCAATTAGTGAATGAACATTCATTCGTCAACTAACCGGCGGTTGTGACGATCTACGGGTTTTTGCGCGCTATCAGGCTGGTGCGGGCAGGACTAGCCTGAGCCTAGCCCATGAGGCTTTTCAGACAGGAGCGAGGATTATGCGGTGGTCGATCGATCTCGGAAGCATCGCCGGAACCATGATTCGGGTTCACGTCACCTTTCTGCTCTTCCTCGCCTTTATCGGCATTCTTGTTTATCGCGCGAACGGGCCCGAGGCGGCTTGGGATACACTCGCCTTTATTGTTCTGATTTTCGTTTGCGTCCTCGCACATGAATTCGGCCATGTCTTCATGGCCCAGCGCTTTGGCGCCAAGACTCGAGACGTGACTTTGTTTCCGATCGGCGGCGTCGCGAATATGGAACGCGTGCCCGAAAAGCCGAGCCAGGAAATTCTGGTGGCTCTTGCGGGCCCCTTTGTAAATCTTGTCATCGCGCTGGGGTTGATGCTTTGGCTGGGTCACTCTTTAACTGAGCAAGACTTCAACAATATCGGCGACTCGCAAGCGAGCCTCGCCTTACGCGTTGCGGTAGCCAATCTTATCTTGATGACTTTCAATCTACTGCCCGCATTTCCGATGGATGGCGGTCGTGTCTTGCGCGCATTGCTCGCGCTCAAATGGGGTCGATCACGCGCAACAAAAATTGCAGCAGGTATTGGACAGATTTTTGCATTCGGACTCGGATTTCTGGGGCTCTTCGGCAATCCCTTTATGCTCATCATCGCCGCTTTTGTTTTCATTGCTGCGGGCGCTGAGGCGGATGCTGCAGCGCTTCATGATAGCGCACGTGATCTTACTGTAGGCGAAGCGATGGTAACCGAGTTTTCAGCCCTGCACCCCGCAGACACAATCAGCGCCAGTATCGAGAGACTGATCCGGTCTAGTGATGAAATTTTTCCCGTGATTGATGAGACAGGCCGCGCCTTCGGTATCATCACACGAATGGATATTCTTGCAGCCCTCACCGATAATACAGATGCAACGCCTATTTCAGCGATCATGCATCCGATTGAGGGTATGCTTTCAGAAGATCAAAATTTAGAAATGGCTCTCACGCATTTTGAAAAGAGTGACGTGGCTGCACTGATTGTCGCCAATAATGCACAACGCGTGATTGGTCTTATTACACGCACATCAATTGCCCAGGCGATTTTGATTCACACAGCCCGACCCGGATGGCACAACCATCGCAGCGGCTTGATGATCGAAAGCCTTCCCGGGATCAGAAAAATACCGATTAAATCTTAACCGCGTCCGACGAGTGGCATTTTTGTAGCCATCACGGTCAAGGTCAGAACATTCGCATCAAGCGGAAGGCTCGCCATATAGATGACCGATTGTGCAACATAGTCGACATTCATGGTTGGCTCAGCACGAATTTGCAAATCGGCCTGCAAGACACCCGAATTCATTTTAGATGTCATGTCCGTTGCTGCATTGCCAATGTCGATCTGTCCGCACGCGATGTCATATTTGCGACCATCAAGCGCCGTCGATTTTGTCAGGCCCGTGATCGCATGTTTGGTCGCGGTGTAAGGCGCAGAATTCGGACGCGGTGTTTGTGACGAAATCGAACCATTATTGATGATACGTCCACCACGCGGAGTCTGATCCTTCATAATTCTGAAGGCTTCTTGCGTGCACAAAAAGGCCGATGTCAGATTGGCATTGAGCACCGTCTGCCATTGTTCAAATGTAAGATCTTCGAGATTGATGGGCGGTGCATTAGAGCCCGCATTATTGAACAAAACATCAAGGCGACCAAAGCGTTCTTTCGTTTTGGCAAAGAGGTGAGCAACGGCCTTCGGATCACCAAGATCCGTCGATACAGCAAGCGTGGGCGCGCCATGAGCCGCCCCGAGCTTTACCGTTTCATCAAGCGCATCTTGACGACGTCCGGCCAAGACAACGCTATAGCCTTCCTTCATCATTGCCAAAGCCACTGACCGGCCGATGCCCGAACCCGCACCGGTGATCATCGCAATTTTACCCTGCCCGCTCATCATATCATCCCGTCTAAATCAAAAAAGGGTCGTGAGATTTTCATGCTGTCAAGCGCGTCAACGCGCGGCCGAAGCGATCGAAAATGTCATCAATCTGCTTTTCGGTGATGATAAGCGGCGGACAGAAGGCAATAATGTCGCCAATGGCGCGAATGATCAATCCTTCTTCATGGCAGAGTTCAGACAACTTCAAACCGGTTGCGCCGGGCTTTTCAAAGCCCGCTTTTGTCTTTTTATCAGAGACGAGTTCCATCGCGCCAATCATGCCGACGCCGCGTGTTTCACCAACAAGCGGATGATCTTTGAAAGAATGGATTCGCTCAAGGAAGCGCGGGCTCAGTTGCGGCACGCGCTGCATCAAGCCGCGCTCTTCAATAATATCGAGATTTTCATTGGCAACCGCCATCGCCAGCGGATGTCCAGACGTCGTAAAGCCATGGCCAAACACGCCGATCTTCGCGGTGTTATCAGCAATGACATTGTAGATTTCATTGGTGAAAACGATCGCTGCCAAAGGCACATAAGATGACGTGATTTGTTTTGAGCACACCATGATATCGGGTTCGATTCCGTAGGTCGTGCAGCCCCATGGTGTACCGGTACGACCGAAACCATTGATGACTTCGTCAGCAATCAACAACACATCATATTTGCGGCATACGGCCTGCATTTTCGGCCAATAAGTACGCGGCGGAATGAAGACACCGCCCGCGCCCATAACCGGCTCACCGATGAATGCGGCAACTGTTTCAGGACCTTCAGCAAGAATTTTATCTTCAAGCTCTTTGGCAAGACGCGTTGCGAAATCTTCCTCGCTCTCGCCGGGCTCAGCATAACGCCAATGATGCGCGCAGCTGACATGTTTGAATTGTGGGAACGGTACATCGAAATCACGATGATTATTTGGAAGGCCCGTCAAGCTGGCCGAAACCAGTGTAATGCCGTGATAGGCTTTAATGCGCGAAATGATTTTCTTTTTCTGCGGACGGCCGAGCGCGTTATTATAATACCAGACCATTTTCACGACGGTATCATTCGCTTCCGAGCCGGAATTGGTGAAATGCGCCTTACCCATTTTACCGGGCGCCATTTTTACCATGCGTTCTGCAAGCGCAATCGCCTGCGGATGCGATTTGTGCGAGAAGGAATGATAATAAGGGAGCTCGCTCATTTGTTTGGCTGCCGCCTTCGCAAGACGCTCTTCACCAAAGCCGACCGCGACACTCCAAAGGCCTGCCATGGCCTCAATATATTCCTTACCCCCATCATCATAAACATGGATGCCCTTGCCATGCGTGATGATCATCGGTCCAACTTGCTCGTGGCGACGCGCATTCGTAACGGGATGGAAATAAAATTCGATATCGCGTGCGGCGAGTGAATTCGGGTTTGCGGTCATCATGGGCTCCAGTGCAGGAAAAATCGTGCGTTACGATAACTTGTCGCGCGGGTAAAGAAAACTGCCAAGCTCTGCAGGAGGTGTTAGGCCGCCGTGCCAAACCGACGCAGGACCCGCAGTAATCCGCCCGCAATGAGCCCCCAAAAGGCGCCGCCAATGTCAAAAATCGTCAAACCCGAAGCGGCGACAAGAAATGTAACAACGGCCGCCTCACGCTCATCAGGCTCTTGCACGGCGGCCATGATTGCGGCGCCAAACGCACTAATAAGGGCAAGGCCCGCAACCGCCTCGATCAAAATTGGAGGCGAAACAGCAATCAACGCCGTTGCTCCACCAGCCAAAAATCCGAAAAGCACATAAACGATTCCTGCCGTTACGCCTGCAACATAGCGCTTTGCCGGATCAGGGTGACAATCAGGCCCCGCGCAAAGAGCCGCTGTGATAGCGGCAAGATTGACAGCGTGACCGCCGAAAGGTGCTGACAGCAGCGAAAGTACACCGGTTACTGTAAACAGCGGTCCCGGCTCGGGCCGATAATTGTGCACTGCAAGAACGGCAATGCCGGGAATATTTTGCGATGCCATCGTGACGATAAAGAGCGGAATGGCGATGCTGATAATCGCAGACAAAGAAAATTGCGGTGAAATCAAAATTGGCTTTGGCATCAGCGCCGAGAGTTCAAGCACAGGTGTTGTGCCTGAAAAAATCAAAATCCCGATCAGAACAAGAACGGCAGCAGGAACAGCGAGAACACGTTTAATGCGCGCAACAAGTGCCCAAACGACGACAATCACTAGGCCGGCAAGAGGCATCTGCGCCACCGCCGTCACGGGTGCGATACAAAGATGCAAAAGAATGCCGGCGAGCATCGCATTAGCGAGTGCGGAGGGGATCGCGCTCACCGCGCGCCCCAAAGGTTTCCATAAACCTGCAATGACCAAGAGAATTGATGAGACGATAAACGCGCCAACAGCCATTGAGAATCCGCCGGGTAACGCACCGGTTGTCGCGAGAAGGGCCGCGCCGGGGGTGGACCACGCCACGCTCACAGGCATGCGGGTTTTTAAACTCAGAATAATGCCACCAATCCCCATCGCGATTGAAAGTGCCATAAGGCCCGATGTCGCTTCCGCCTCGCTGGCTCCGACCACTTTCAATCCATGAACAACAACCGCAAAAGAACTTGCACAACCGACAAAGGCGGCAAGCAAACCTGCCGTAACTGCATGAAACGGAAAGTGCGCTGCGGTGTGGGATGAATTCGAAGATGGCATAAGAAAATGACTTAAGGATCGCGACTGGTGCATTGCATGTCGCATATCTAACAGGGCGCTGTCGAGTGACGAAGACACATAGATCTTTTTCTCTCGGCATGGGCGCCGTTGCATCCTCTTACGGGCTTCGTAATAGCCCCGATCGGCTCACTGATCGAGATCAACGCGAGAATATCGCTATCCGGCCATGATCAAGCCTCCGTTCATTGGAACGTCCTCACGATCAGGAGTTTTTTCGATGTTACCTTCTTCGACCTTGCGCAAGGTTCTTATTGCCGCACTCTTTTTGCTTCCCGCAGCCCCCTTTACCCAAGCAAATGCTGCCGAAGAAGGGTGGGGTCCCGGCCATGAAATGATGTGGGGTGGTCCAACACGCAATTGGTTCGGCTGGGGCGCCTCCGAACGTTATTGCGGCGATGCGGGAGCGCGTAACATTGACCGGTTCTCGGCTCTGGTCGAACGCCAGATCAAAGTGACAGAGGCGCAGAAGCCGGGGCTCGAGACATTGAGAACGGCTTTCCATACGGCTCTCGCACAGCTGCAGCCGCTTTGTGAAAAGCCGCACAGCGGACGCTGGTCGCCTCTCGAGCGCTTGACCGTTGCCGAAGCCAATATGAATGCGATGATTACAGCCATTCATACTGTTCGTGGTCCATTGGAAGTTTTTTATAACCAGCTTGATGACAAGCAGAAAAAGACTCTCGACGAAATTCATCCTGATTGGCGGTCTAGACTACCTTGGGGTAAATGATCGTGCCTCACCTTGGTATGCATAACAGAAATGAAAGTGCTATTATTGATCGCATTCTTCATGCTGCCATAGGACGCCTAACGGGCGGAACGTCACCGATTGGCTTATCGCTGGCGCTTCTCGATTGGGCGACGCATCTAACAACGTCGCCCGGTCGAATGATTGAACTTATGCGGTGCGCTTCGATTGAAGGATTGCGTGGCATTGATCTTACTTTGAATGAAGCACGAACACGAGATGTTGGCGCACTCCCACTCACACATGATAGGCGCTTTGCGAGCGAGGCTTGGCAAAAGCTCCCTTACTCCGCATTTGCACGGCAATTCATTGCCGCCCAACGATTTTGGGACGAAGCTGTTAAAGTTCACGGTGTGAGCGAGCGACATCAGGCGCTTCTTGCGTTTCTAGCCCGGCAAGCGCTCGATATGGCTGCGCCGAGCAATAACATACTCACCAATCCTGATATTCTCGCCCGCAGTATTGAAAGCCATGGGCTCAATCTTTTTAACGGTTGGCTTAACGCGCTTGATGACATGACGGCACAGGCCTTTGGACGCGCACCTCCGCAAGAAGAGCGCCTCCGCGTTGGCATTGATGTCGCAACAATGGACGGTGTGGTGGTTGTCCGAACAGCGATTGCCGAAATTATTCACTACAAGCCGCGAACCCCCTCTGTTCATACAATCCCTGTCGTTATAGTTCCGGCCTGGATCATGAAATATTATATACTTGATCTTTCGCCTTCGAATTCGCTCATTCGCCATTTACTTGATGCCGGATTTTCAGTTTTCATCGTGTCGTGGAAAAATCCTGATGCAGATGATCGCAATATCGGCTTTGATGATTATCGTGTGCAAGGGGTTATGGCGGCAATTGATGCCGCATGTGCGATTACCGGCGCCAATCACATTCATCTCACCGGCTATTGTCTCGGGGGGACGCTCGCAGCGATTGCCGCCGCTGCGATGGGTCGAGAAGGCGATCACCGCTTGAAAAGCCTTAGCCTCTTTGCATCTCAAACCGATTTCCATGAAGCCGGTGAATTGCGTTTATTCATTAGTGAAAGCCAACTGGCTCTCATTGAAGATATGATGTGGATGCGGGGTTATCTTCAAGCCGACGAGATGGCAGGAACCTTTCATATAATGAGATCAAATGACCTCATTTGGTCACGGATGATTTCAAATTACGCCATGGGCGAACGAGAAAGACCAGCTGACCTAATGCAATGGTCAGAAGATGCGACACGCATGCCCTATCGTATGCATAGTGAATATCTGCGTTGGCTTTATCTCGAAAATCGCCTTGCTGAAGGTCAACTGATTGTAGGCGATCAACCCGTGGCCTTGCGCGATATTACGGTGCCAATATTTCTTGTTGGCACAGAATGGGATCATGTCGCGCCCTGGCGCTCGGTCTACAAACTCCATCTCGCGGCCGAAAGCGATATAACTTTTGTTTTGACTAAAGGGGGTCATAACGCTGGGATTGTCAGCGCACCGGGTCAAAGCGGCCGCCATTACCGACTCGGCATTCAACGTCAAAACGCTGCCTATAGTGACCCTGAGACATGGTATAATACTCATCAACCTGTTGAAGGATCATGGTGGCCTGCATGGTTTTCATGGCTCGATACTCTTTCACCCGAGCAAAGTGTTCCGCCGCCTCTCGATAACGCAGCGCTTGGCTATCCTGCGCTTGAAGTTGCGCCAGGAACTTATGTGCATGGATAGCGGTTTGATACGCATCAATGACTTGCAGCACGCTTCCCCGTTATCAAAATATCATCCTAATTTTAACTCATGAGGAGCACGCGCCATGACCGATAGCGATCTTCGTCAATTGATTATCGATGAGCTCGAATTTGAACCTTCGCTTGATGCATCCAATATCGGCGTTGCGGCGAAAGACGGCATTGTTACCTTGTCGGGCCATGTCACGAGTTATGCGGAGAAAATGGCTGCCGAACGCGCTGCCCGACGCGTAAAAGGCGTGCATGCCATCGCGCAAGAAATCGAAATCCGCTATTCGACTGATAAGAAAATCAATGATGACGAGATTGCCCGTCGTTGCGTGAATATCATTACATGGGATACGACATTGCCTGAGGGCAAGCTGACTGTGAAGGTCGAGCGCGGTTGGGTGACACTATCGGGTGAAGTACCTTGGCATTTCCAACGCGTGGCGGCCGAGTCAGGTGTGCGCAAAATTTCCGGTGTCACCGGCATCACCAATCTGATTACGATCAAGGCCCGTGTTCAACCCAATGATGTGAAGCAAAAAATTCAGGACGCGTTGAAACGCTCGGCGGAAGTCGAGGCAAATGCCATCCGGATCACCGTCACGGATTCCGGCGTTCGGCTTGAAGGCAAGGTCAATGATTGGCGCGAACGCGAGATTGTCGAGAAAGCCGCGTGGAGCGTGCCCGGTGTCATGGCGGTTGATGATCGCCTGACCGTCTAAAGAGCGCGGACCCGCGTTAAAATTGACAAGGGGTGCGGACGACCCTTAACGTCGCCCGTATCATGTCACACTCTGCTTCTCTGCATACACTTCATACGCCGTCTAAGGCTGGGGCGCGCAACGCGCCAAGACCCTTTGATGCGGATTGGATCGACGGTATTCGGGTCAATCTTTCCGCCGTTGAGCGGCGCACCGCGAGCTTGCCGGGCCGCCGCAGTGTGAAAAAGGACGCGCAAGCCGCGTGGCTCTTGAAAGCCATCACCTGCATCGATCTCACCACATTGAATGGTGATGACACCGCAGGCCGCGTGAAACGGCTTTGCGCAAAAGCGATGCAGCCGGTGCGTGAAGATATTCTTGATGCGCTCGGCATGGCGGATCATCACATCACAACGGGCGCCATTTGTGTTTATCATCGCTTTGTCGCAACCGCCGTTGAAGCATTGCAAGGCTCGGGCATTCCCGTGGCTGCGGTGTCAACCGGTTTTCCGGCAGGGCTTGTGCCGCATGATGTGAAATTGCGCGAGATCGAAGCCTCTGTAAAAGATGGCGCGCAAGAAATTGATATCGTGATCACGCGCGAACATGTTTTGACCGGAAACTGGCAAGCGCTTTATAGCGAGATGCGTGATTTCCGCGAAGCCTGTGGCGACGCGCATGTCAAAGCCATTCTCGCAACAGGCGACATCAAAACACTCAAGAACATCGCTAAGGCCTCGATGGTTTGCATGATGGCGGGTGCGGATTTCATCAAGACATCGACCGGCAAAGAAACAAGCAATGCAACACTGCCCGTGTCTTTGGTGATGCTGCGTATGATCCGCGAGTTTTATCAGCTCACAGGTATCAAAGTCGGGTTCAAACCGGCGGGCGGTATTTCCGCCGCAAAAGACGTGCTCAATTATCAAATCATGATGAATGAAGAACTGGGTCGAGATTGGCTCGAGCCCGATCTCTTTCGCGTGGGTGCGTCCAGCCTTTTAGCCGATATCGAGCGGCAACTCGAACATCATCTCACGGGTCGTTATTCGGCCTTCAACCGTCACCCTGTTGGTTAATCGCATGAGCGTCGCGCATTATTTCAAAACGATGGATTATGGCACCGCGCCCGAAGCGGATGCGGAAGCCCGCGCATGGTTGAAAACACATGCGAAAGGTTTCAGCCATTTTATCGATGGTCGCT
>Ga0129333_10004410_pt1 | contig 13165 bp, 18 predicted proteins | sample CPB6_08_DNA_FD_94474 | JGI IMG/M metagenome (GOLD analysis project Ga0129333, IMG submission 94474) | Freshwater to marine salinity gradient microbial communities from Chesapeake Bay, USA - CPBay_Sum_0.6_0.8_DNA | ecosystem: Environmental > Aquatic > Marine > Coastal | place: USA: Chesapeake... | reverse complement strand
CCCACATCTTGGACAAGAAGTTTTATATATCCCGTCACCGATAGCGCCCTCAAGATTCCTTTGACCAGTAGAACAACTTTCGCTGAATTTGCTGTCACGCTTATGCGAACAACTAGGGTCACCGCCAAGCCAAGTTGCGGTACCATAATCTCTCAAACCCCAATAGGGCGGAGATGTGACAACACAATGAATACTTTTATCTGGTAAAGATTTTAAAGTTTCTCTAACATCACCTAACAGAATGTTCGGATTTATGGGCAGCACCGTACCTGAATTGGTCATATTTGGAGTCCCCCTTTCATGGGGGTTATCTTACTTGGCTTTTTTAAACCAAGCAAGTACTCGTTGGCGCAAGGATTTCGACTGAATGTCATTCGCATAGACCATAACGGTGCTTGCGACATCCTTGGCTACGGATTCAACTGCGGAAGCGACGGCAGAAACAGCCTCGTCCACATTTGAAACAGCCTCACTAATTTCTTTTTTTGCTTTGACAACTTTAACTTTTGAAGACTTTGATGCAGACGCACGGTTTTTAGGTGCTGTCTTAGCAGAAGCCTTTTTGGTTGTCTTTTTTGGGGTTGTTTTCTTGTTTTGTGCCATAGGACAAACACTAGTAGATGGGCATACTCACAAAATGCAACCCTTTAGCCGTTTACGAAGCCTATTTAGAGTACTTTGGACTGTATGGAAACCGGCATATATCCAACAGAGTTTGACAAAATGGCTTTAGCCGTTGAATCCACAAAATTAGCAAAACAAATGACCGTTTCAGAAGAGGGCATCGGGGAAGACATTAACATCAATGTGTTTTGCTGGAAAAACAACTATTTGGCATCCATAGTCCAATTGGGTAATACTCACAGGCTTGAGAGGGCTGTCAGAATCGAAAAAATGGCTAACGCTGCTTGCATCCTCAGAAAAGGATGGGGAATTGACGAGTTCACTTTCGTGGCAGAAGGATTTTGTTCCATGAAACCGTCACAAACCAAAAATCAAGATTTAGCAGAACTATTCACGAAAAAAGATTCCCCTGTAAAAGAATGTATAGCGTTCACTCACATAACTAAAAATGATGCGACATTTGTTTCTGTGCCATATTCAGTAAGTTTAGGTAAAAAAGTAGATTTCAGCACACCAATATGCTATTCAGGTGTAGATGTGATGCGTGATTTAACATATACAGCAACGCTAAAAGCATCTTTAAAACTGGAACCAATGGATTTTGATGAAGAAACAGTAGACCGAGAAGTCTATTTTGGAACGCTTGCATCAAGTCTGATTGATAACGGTTTTGAAGTTTTTTATAGAGATGATTTATAAGCAAAAACAATAGGGAAAACAATGGGAAAAAAACGCAAAGGCGTTAGTCGTGGTGCTCAACAAAGAGAACGCACTAACCCAATAACTAAACAAGTGGAAATTATTTCTGGTACAAAGGCAGGCAAAAAACGCCAACGCCTACCATTCGGACATCCACTCAGAACACATGACATACACGGTATTCCAAACGCAAAGAAAAAACCCCGCGTACAAGTCAATAACGAAGAATAAAAAATATGGATTCAGTAGTCCTCATTGAAGAGGCGGAAATTGGGGAAATACCACCGACCCCGTTAAGCCCCTTAACTGATTTATCGTCAGTAGCAAAAGCATGTGCGTTGCTCAAAAAAATATCCAAACACTTTGGGGTACCAACTGGTTATAAACAGGAACAAAACGGACGCTTAATACACTCAATCACACCAGACCCTAAAACAGAATATATACAAATTTCTTCTTCATCAAAAACAGAACTACAACTACATACTGAAACCGCTTTCCACCCATTTAAACCTTCTCATATTCTTTTAATGTGTCTTAGAGGCGACCCAAATGCCTACACGACTTATGCTTTAGTTGATGAAATTGTTGAAGAATTAGATGATTGGACAATTGACCAACTGTCAAGAAACGCATTTTTGACCTCGATTGATGAAAGTTTTAGACAAAACGGGGAACAAAACATACAGTTAAAAACTTCTATTCTCAAAAAAGCAGACAACGGTTACGAGATGCGGTTTGATGAGTTTTTTATGGAAGGCATTGACGACAACGCAAAAATCGCTTTAATAAATCTAAAAACAAAAATCCCAAAACTCACACAAAGCATTGCTCTAAAAACAGGTGATGTTTTAATTCTTGATAACAAAAAAACTATTCATGGTCGTAAACCTTTTCAGCCCAGATACGACGGAACCGACAGATGGATTCTGAGAACCTTAGTTGTTGATACATGTCCGCCGATGTCGCAACAAACATATGATGACCACATGATTATCACGACGGATTTTATACAGGGAATCACACTTGATGAACACCCATATAATTGGGGGCGAAAATAATCTAATCTACTAAAGGGAGATTTGCCTCTTTATTCAAGAGTCTTGCACTTCTTCATTAACTGTTTCTTCATCTATCACATCGCTACCATCGCCTAATGCGGGGATGTCGCCCATGAGAGCAGTGACCATATCTTCAGGCAACACGCCTGCTTCACGCATCACAGCAAGAAGTTTCTTCGCTTCTGATTCTGCATCAAACTTCTCTATATTGCCGACATTAGAAGCGCCAGCCAAAACAGCACGGACAGGAGAGGTATCCCGCACATCCATTTGCACATTTACATTAGTTTGCTCCATACCAAGAAGTTTTGCTCGTCTGTCAATAATTGATAGAACAGTCGAAACAGCCTTGATGTCTGGCTCAACAGAAACCTCCGTGCCATCATCCATTTTCACTTTACGGTGCTGTGTGAGAGGCCAGATTGCCTGCTGAAGGGCGTCCAGACGCTCCAGTTCCATCTGTAACACCTCTGGATAGACAAGTAGGGCTTCCTGACTTAACTTGTTCAACTGTCTCTTAATTGATGAATTAACGGCATTTGTAGCCACACCAAAACGACGGGCAATTTCAGAAATTGGCACACCCGCTTGACGCATTTTGAAAATACGGACATCCCGCTCAGCCAAAAATTCTCGGGTAAGCCCTTTTTCGCTCATGTAGACATCTTAGGAAATTCAATGACCTCAAACGGGAACACAAGACCACGCTTCATTTTTAAAGGAAACATGCGCTGGTCACGAGCACCTCTAAAATGGCGAACATCATAAACATAGTCACCTACCGCAGTCGGGTCAGGTTGAAGTGCTAAACCGAATTCAGGCCAGCGAGACCAAACAGCAGAACCAAACGGACGCAACTCTCTCGTAGCCATAGAAGAACCCAAAGGAGCATGATGCTCCAACCATAAAGCACAATCGTAATAATCGCGAATCATGTCAAAATATTTTGCAACTTCCACAGCAACTGCTTCAGATGTTCTGCCACCCGGGTCAACAAACGATTTATAAACAGGACCTATCAACAACAAATCGGGTCTAATTTTTTCTACAGTTTCCTCAATCAACGCCTTATCTGACGGTCGCATCAAATCAACACCAGCGGGCTTTATCAAAATATGTGCTTCAATATTGTCTGCATATCCATAGCGTTTAGCGGCACCCATAATAGAAGTTGATTTTCTTCTAATAATTCTCTCGGGGTTCTCAAGGTCAATCGTTAAAGTACGAATTGGTTTGATTCGAGACATAGTGAACGGGTTAATACCTGCCGCACTACAAATAGCGACCTGTCTAGCAAGCATAGTTTTACCCACACCTTCAGCCGCCACAATCATGATTCTTTCGCCTCGTTCAATTAGATTAGGTATAACCCAATCAAAACTGTCATCCACCTCTTCGTTTAAAAACTCCTCCCAATTAACAAGTTTCCCTCTGTCATATGAATCTTCGTGGTTGAACTGAGCCAAAAGCATTGATGCACGAGAAAGCCGTGTCTCCTCAGAAAGGTCGCTTCTGTTAAGTACCTTTTCGACATCCTTTGCGAGCGAAAGCAAATTGTTTGTTGCATCATCTACGGCTTTTTCATCAACTTCTTCCTCTTCGTTTTTTTCGACTTCCACAAGAATTTCTGGTGCGTCGTTCAAATCAACCAAATCGTTGACACTTTTACCTGCCTGAATTAAATCACTTACATCTTTATAGCCCTCAGGTGGGATAAAACAAGTGACGGAACATTCTGCATTTTTCAAAACAGAAGCAACATGCAAAGCGTGCTCTTTGCCAACTTGGTCATTGTCGGCGACAATAAAAACAATTGCCCCCTCTAGCGCTTTAGTATGAATATCAAACCATTTGCCCGCACCATTAGGTGGAGTGGTCGCACATAAACCCAATTTAACTAGATTGTCCGCATCTTTCTCACCTTCAACAACCCAAATAACTTCTCCATCTCGCTTAGCCTGCATAACTTGAGGAAGGCGATAAAGAATTTTGTCAACACCTTCAAGGGAATAAATAAATTTTCGAGGATTTTCGGGGTCAGGTCTTCTTTGTTTAAAAGTTTTTTTACCCCATTGGTCTACAAATCTTTGCTTCTGAAAAACTAAAGCACCTGTCTCATCACGGTAGTCATATGTTGCGACAAGTGAAAGTTTTCTCTGTTCTTGAGCGGCTGGATATAAGTCCATTACTTGGATACCCATTGATTTACATATTTGCTCAACATCACAACCACTTCCACGATGACAGTTAGCCAAAACACGACCATCTTTACCTTGACCTATTGAAAGCGAAGGGTTATCGTCATCGTTTCTACATGGGCAACGAGCCTGCCAGCCAGAACCTGTACGCCGAACACCGTTAAGTTTTGATAAAAAAGACTCAACTGCTGGTGATGCAACTATTTCCGCCACTAAATAATCTCAGAACTTTCTAATCTCATCTGCCTACGAATACTGCCAGACCTTAGCGCTCTTCTAACGGAATCACTGTGTACACGATTTTCGGGCAACTTAATTTGCCTTTTCTGCCGAATGACTTCGCGCTCAACTTCGGTTTTACCGCCCCAAACACCCATTGGCTCATAATGTAAAGAATACTCAAGGCACGGTTCTTTAACTTGGCAATTCTCGCAATACTTAATTGCTAATCTTTGGCTCTGATAAAAGCCACCATTCTTCTTAGAATGCGTCGGGAAAAACAAATATGTGTCCTGCCCCTTACAGTTCGCTTTATCAGAGTCAAACCCCAAAACAACACCCTCGACATTTTGCATTTAGACCTCCCAAAAGTTATGAAGGCTTAGACTAATGGTCTTTCGGGGTAAAGTCAACAATTTTTGATTCAGTTGACAAAAGTTTTTCAACTTGATTGAAGTCAAGAAAAATTGAAACATAGTTCACACGCAGGTTGCCGTCGTCACCAACAGAAGATATAACTTCTATGTTTTCCTGTGGACAACCTAGCATATTGGCTACACCAGACCTGATATCCGCTATGCGAACTTCGTCAACAAAGGTTTCGTCATAGAAATCCCAAACTTCCTCCAAAACTGGAGGTTGAACCAATGTTAAAGCCTTCAACTCTTTTTGTTTTTCTACGGCGACAACACACCATGCACACGCTATTTGCGGTGCTTTAGAAGGTCTTTTACGCACCTCAACATGACCACACGACAAACGATGATGATATTCAAGTTTTCCCCATTCGCCAACACGCTTTATTTCAAGAATTTCGTGTTGTGGGGCAGATTTTTTATTTACCACTAAATATCAGCGTGTCCGACTGCGATACGCTTTGCCTTTCTTCCGTGCAACTTCGGTATTTGGTACGAATTGGCGTCCACGCTTATCACCTTCAATTTTTTTACGATTAGTAGCCGCTCTTTGTGATGCGGTTAACCTACCCCAAACCTTGTCTGGTAGATATCTTCGCATTTTGCCATCACGGAGCGCAGGTTTACCGTCAGATGTCCGCCATTTTTCTCGTGTCCATTTACGCAAAGACCTTTGTTTTTTGGTTGGCTTTTTGCCTTTTTTGTAACCGCCACCCGCAGCACGGTATCGAACAGCCAATAGTTGTGCTTTTCGTGCAGACCATTGTCCGGGTCTTCCACCATCAGAACCAGCCATGATTCTGTTTTTGATTCTTTCACGCAAAGCATTGTTTGTGTACGGTGAAGCAGTTTTAGTTTTCATGCTGTTAGAAGAAATGTAGAAATAGTCACGAACAGATGTGTTGGCTTCAAACACTAAACGATTCACACCGAGAACTTTTGTATTTGTGCTTCCAGTTAAAGTCCAATAACCAAATTTTAATACCGAAGCAACACTCGGCACATCAACCTTCTTTGAACCAACCATCAAATAACCACTATCATTTTCAATTTCGTACAGTTTCCTGTTATCAGAAACCGCAATAAGTGTTCCCTTTTTCATATCGTCTGCTTTCGTTTTAAGTTCTGGTGATTCTGACAAAATACCGTCTTTGGGGATGTAAACAATTGCTATACCCAACTTAGTAAGCCTGTCTCGTACTATTAAATCTTTGAATTCAAAACCTTGCGGAACAGCAATATAGGCAATATCGGAAATTTTCACTCCGCCAAATATTTGTGCTTCGTGATATGTGTGGTTACCAACGAGTTGTATTGGGTCATCAAAATTTGGTTTTTTGTCATTCACGGTTCCGCCAAAACCACCTCGAACACCGACCCCATCAGGATTATTTAGCGGAGATGAGCCAAAAAATTTTCCAGCGAGACTGTCCCCCGCAGTCATCGTTGAACGAGCCTCAACTTCTTTTTTCATGACCAAAGAAATTTCTCCGTAAGGTTGCTTGAGCACACCAACATCTTGAATTCCATCGGGATGAAAAAATCCGTACAACGGATGCGCAGATTTTTTTTGTTTCTTAAGAGGTATCCCAAACATCATCTGTTCGGAAAGAAGCCTATTCCCGATTTGAAATTTAGCCTTTTCTTTTTGACCAAATGGGTCTCTAGCGCTTTTTGGGTCAGCAAATGCGTTCTTCCCGTTGTTCTCAAAAAGATTAAGAACACGACCATCATCTAAAATTTTTTTCAACGCTGTTTCAGTTACATTCAAACCTATTCTTCTATTCGGATTAGAAACTAACTTTTTAGCCACCTCATCAGCATCTTTAACAGGATTACCTTCTTGTAAATCAATCATATGTTGGATTGCTCTTCCACGACTCTCCATGCCCCCAAACCTATTTTGTATCCAAGCACGAACTGTTGAATCGTGCCCACCTTTTGACACTCCATCTAAATCTTTTTGCAACCATGCACGAAAAAGGTCATCGTCAGGAACACCTTCTTTATCTAATGCTTTAATGGCGTGATTCAAATACAGTGACGCCCATTCGTTAGATTTTTGCCCTCTCACCGAACCGGGGATACCATTTTCTTTGACAAATTTAACAAGATTTTTTACTTCTTTTGAATTCAACTCTTCTTCAGTCAAATTATTTTTCAGTACTTCATCAAAATATTCAAATTTAAGATTGCCATCCCACCCAGAACTATGCAACATTAGCCAAACGCCATGAAAATTTGACTGAAGTTTAAATGTTTTTGACAATGGTTCTGTGATTCGTGCTAGTTGTTTTTCGTAGTCATCCATTTCTTCTAGTTTTTTATGCATTTCAGGTGACCACCCTTGACGGGTTATCGGCATCCATGCTTTCCCCATTTTTCTTGCTTCCGCAAGAGTTGATGCGGGCTTTAAAACATTTGATGCTTCAACAATTTTCTTAACTACTTTTGGCGCAGGGACATTATCTTTGCCTCCACGAGTAATGAATCCGTCGCCATCGCCGTCAATATCGGAATTATCACCAGTAGGAGCACTAATAGGGCGACCAATAGGTGCACCAAGAACTTTTATATCAGAAGACTCCATAAAACAAGTTTACCCCACCCAGACCCCACAAACTAAGCAGAAAACAAACTGAACTTATTTATTATGGCTGAATACGAATAACACCTTCAACAATCAAATCATTGACAGACAAAGACTCAAGCAACCCCAACAAAAACTTCGCTTCAACATCACCAGCCTCAGCGGATTTCTCCAAAATATCTACAACATCCTGCTCATGGGCGACATCATGAACAGTGAACGGCTTAAACCCCTTAGGGACAACATTCGAGCCACCTAAACGAACATTCCCCAAAGTTTTATCAACACTATTCGGTTTACGATAAGGCGGTCTCATCAAGCAACCCTAGAAACAGGTAACAAAAACTTTTCAGCCTCCCACATACACCCAATCGCACAATAACCGACAACATCCATCACATTGTCCTGCAAAGACTCATTCTCAGGGGAAGCACCAGAAGACAACAAATTCTCTAAACGGGCAACCTTGTCATGCAAACGCACATACAAACCCTGAGAACCAAACCGTCGAATATTCTCATGCCCGTAATCACGCTGTTTACGAACAAGCGTGCTCTGCACAAGAGCCACATCCAAAACAATCCCCAACCTAGAAGCCAACAAAACCGCCACAGCACCAACATCACGCCAAGACGCATACCGTGCCTCAAACGAACGGTCATCAACATCAAAATTTAAAACAATCGCCGCATCCAAAAAACCACGCAAATCACCGACATTTTTCACAACCAGCCTGCCAGTCCGAGAATGTTCAAAAATATCCTCACACGCAACCAAAGCCGCATCATCCCAAACCGACAACCCGTCAAAACTAGCCAAAAAAAAGTTTCCCATACCCACACACAATAGTAGAAAACCGAACCAAAAAGCAATACGCTACCCCCATGATAAAACTAAGCGAATTAAACGCCCCAAAACCAAAACGGAAAGACAAACCACGGAACCGTAAACAGCCGTCAACCAAAAATCCGCAAACAGAAAAACTACAACTCATTAACTACGGCAAAAAATGTTACATAACCCTCTGCTACGCATCGACAAGGTCACGAACATCCAACAAAGAATGGTTCACCGTCGGTGACCTCTACAACTTCCAACTACAAAAATGGGACGCTGGCAGATGTAGTGACATGCTCGCCCAATTAAACAAAGACAAATATTTGACACGCCGACCATTCAACAGAACAAACACAAACCTTGCCCACCAAATAAGATACGAATACAAAATCACTGAACTAGGAAAATCGGCGCTCCACTACCAAGCCCAAAACCACAAACGGCGACACGGCAACACACAAAACGAAGAAGACTAAACCCTCCCCAACCCCAGAAACTAAACCAAAATGCATCCAGATAAAAAAATTCAAGCAATCAAAAACCTCTGCCAATACACAAACACAACACCAACCAAACTTCTTGACCCCTACAACCAAACAATCCCCAACACAAACCTCAACCAAAAAGACCTATTCATCGCACTAATCAACAACAAAACCACCGAAACACAAAACGAATACATTCAACAAAACTGCAACCTGCCACACAAAGACAACAGAACACCTCACGAATACGCACGAGAACTCACCATCAACTGGCTACTAGAAGACCTAACACAACAAATTCTCACCCAAAACCAAATAAAAAACCGCAAACACGGCGCCGACAAAAACCGACAATACCTCCCACCACACAAAATAACCCCACACACAGACCTACAGATAAAACAAAACAACGAAACAATAAGAAACCTAGAAACAATCTACGACCACACCCAACACTGGCACAGAACACAACAAATAGACCTCCGCCACCAAAAACACCAACACCTCACACAACAAAAAGCACTACTACTAGCCATAGACACACAAAACCTGACAGCCACAATAATCGACTACACAAACCCACCAAAAACAATAATGCGACAACACCCCACATACGCAAAACCAGTCCACACAATCAGCATCACAACACCACTACAACCAATAACAGAAACACTAAATCAACTAAAAACCCAATAAAAACAACAGTTGCTTTTTATATACAACTCCGCTAGAATGACATCCACAATAAATAAACCTATCTAAAAATGGAGAACTAAATGAAACAAATAACCGAAAGTTTCGTAGACCAAACATTCAAAACACTCTTCGCAGAACTAACCGCAAAATACGGCGAAGGATGGTCATGGCGAAAAGAACACCACGACGAAAGCGTACACCTCAGCGAAATCTACCGAGGACTATGCGTCCTATCAAAATGGCAAACCGAAGGCGCAAAAACCGCACCAGAAACATTCCTCAGCAGTTACAGCATCCACGAACAAGTCATACCCGTACTCGTAACCAAATACCTCGGAAAACAAACCTGCGCAAAACCCGAAGAACTACGAGAACCAACACGAGCAGAAAAATTTAGCAAATTCCTAAAATGGGCAAACGAACACCACTTTGAACAATACACAACCGAACAACTAACCGAACAAAGCGGATTCTCCTACCAAACCACCCTCAAATACCTACAAGAAACCCCCACATTCCGCAAACTCAAAAAAGGACTATGGGAAATCCGCGACGCAAAAGCAGACAGAGAAGCACAAAAATAAAAACCATGAAAACAGACCTAGAAACACTCCAAGAACTCCTCCAAAAACCACTCAACAAAGGCGGGAACCTAACCCCCGAAGGATACTTCGCTGACCTACTCACCAACCCCAAATACACAGAACAAATCAGCGACCAACCAACAACCATACAAATCAAAGAATTCAAAAACATCAAAGAATGCGGAAACTACCTCCACGAAAAATTCACTGAAATGAACATGGTCGGCTACAACAACCCAAACAGCCCCAACAACCTACAACCACTAGAACCAACAACAATCGAAACAAAAAACCAAAACGCAGGACTATGGGCATGGATATCCGCACTCTACGCACACATCTACCCCATATTCGTAGACCAACTCCTAACACCACAAGAAGAAAAAGCAATCAAAAACCTACTCCAAATCAAAAAACCACAAAAACTATACAGACTCAACCTCTGCTACATCCTCACCCAAAAAATAGAAGAAATAAACAACCTCAACAAACAAATAAACCAATGAACCAAAACCGCAGAAAATGCACCGCAAAAACAAAATACAGCGGAACACCCTGCCGACGACAAACACCCCCAACACAAAAATATTGCAAAGTACACAAACACACCCACACCCCACAAACTGAATAGAAAAACTTCACCCAAAAAAAATGGCGCAACACCGCCCACGCACCCAACCCCGTTCCCGAAGGTCACAGTCCCGACTAAAAACCAACACCCATCCATCACCACCGTTGACCCCATCGACCTTTGTTTGATGCTGTTGCGAAAGGGGGGTTGACTTTTGTTGTGTTGATTGTTATGTTGTTGTTATGACTTTAGATGAGACTGTTAAACATGTGAAAGCGTTTGCGAGGAAGCACAAGGTTGATTGTGTTAGTTCTCCTTCTCCTGATTTTGAGGATATGAACTCGTTTCTTGTGTTTCAGCGTGGTTCTGAGTTTGTGTTTGTTCAGGGGAAGTTGGATGGTAATCCTGTTGTGAATCTTCCTGTTGTGTTGGAGCGTTCGTTTCGTGAGGGGATTCGTAGGTTTGATTCTGTGTCGTTTGTGAGTGATGTGTATTTGAAGGGTGTTCCTTTGTCGGAGTTTGAGAGGGTGAAGGATGAGGTTTTGTCTTTGGATTTTGAGTCTGAGTTGGCGAATAATCCGTTTACTGATGTTGTTGAGGCGGTTTGTTGTTTTACTTTTTCGTGGACGGGTGAGTCACGGGTGTCTGTTTCGCAGTATGTGAAAGGTGATGATGGTTTACCTGTGTATGTTGATGATGATGTGTCTAGTGGTGAGTTTCTTCATGAACAGACTGAGGTTATTGGTGGCACTGTGAGAGAGATACTTGAGTCGTTTGTTAATAAGTGTAAGGTGTCCCCTTCTCAGGATTATCCTTTTTAGAAGGTTAGGTTTGTAGCGCCTAGTGCTACGGGTGGCTTACGGGTGTGCCTAGTAGTTTGCGTGGTTGTCTATGAAGTTGAGTAGCCGTTCAGCCGTTGTGTCGCCGTCGTAGCCTGCGTCTGCTTTGAGCCATCTGATGAAGTCATACCATTTGCGTTGCTGTTCTGAGGAGTCAAACACAAGCGTGTATTGGACGATTGTTTTGGATTGATTGTTCACCACTGATGGTGCGCCTTGTGTGATGGCTGTGTTTGTGTCCACTGACTGTGGTGCTGTCAATGTGGTTTCGCCGTCTTCCCCTCGAGTTGCTACTGCAGATGGTTGTGTTGAGGTGGGGGTGTCAAACTGTTGGAGGACAGGTGGTGTGTAAGTCCCGTTGTCGTCTTCTGTGATGTAGTTGTCTTCCATTGATGCGAACTCGAAGTCGTCCCATCCGAGTTTCTCAAACAATGTTGAGTATTGTTCTGCTTGTTCAATCATTTCGTAAAGTAGGTTGCTGTCTGTTGCACCTAACTCGTTTGTTCTGTTGTCTGCTAAAGCGAAAGCGACAGCACGGGTGTTGTCGCCGTCAAACTCAACAACAGCAATGGTTTCCCAACCAAGTCTTTTGCATGCTTCCACTTGATGGTTGCCTGCGATAACAGTTGATGTGCCGTCACCGTTCGGGCGCACAACGACGGGTTTGATTTGACCGAACTCTCGATACGACGCAACGATGGCATCGACATCTCCTCGACGAGGGTTGTTTTCTAACGGGACTAGTGTGCTGATGGGGACAGCAAGATGGCGTATCGACTCGTGGATGTTGGACATATGTGCTCGATTCTAGGCGACCTGAACACGGACATTTGCGTTCAATGTTCGCAACGCATCCATTGACGCACGCACGGACAGCAACTTCTCGCGTTTTGCTTTAACTAACGCTTCCGCGATTTTATATGAGTATGCTTCGTCGGACAGTTTGTAGTCAGCCCACGCTTCCCGTTCTTTGATTGACCCTTTTGCTGAAAGGTATTCTTTAGCCCAGTTCGCTTTGAGGAGTGCTTCTTTTTTGGCGCAGTCTGTTGCAAGGGTTTCAAACGCTTCTGTTTCCTCTTCGAGCATCGACATCAGGCGCATGATTTCTGATTCGATTTCGATTTGGGAGATGGGTTGTGTTCTAGACATTTGGGAGTCCCGTCCACTCGACTTTGTTGAGTGCATCAAGTTGTTCTTTCGACCAATCGTAATGGCTTCGACCCAGTTTTACAAGCAGCATTTGTTCGAGGACCCATGCGTCGCATCTGTCGCCACCGTCTCCTCCTGACCATATGATTCCTGTTTTTGCTGACACCGATGACATCACTTCGGGTTTACCTGCGTTT
>Ga0129333_10004408_pt1 | contig 13166 bp, 10 predicted proteins | sample CPB6_08_DNA_FD_94474 | JGI IMG/M metagenome (GOLD analysis project Ga0129333, IMG submission 94474) | Freshwater to marine salinity gradient microbial communities from Chesapeake Bay, USA - CPBay_Sum_0.6_0.8_DNA | ecosystem: Environmental > Aquatic > Marine > Coastal | place: USA: Chesapeake... | reverse complement strand
TTTTTTTGACCAATTCTTTTACTACCCACAAATGCAGCCGGAACAGAAAGCCTCCGGCAGCGGTGTGTTGATCAGTGATGATGGCTATATAATCACGAACAATCACGTTATATCTGACGGTGGAAACGGAGTGGCAGAAGAAATTACTGTCACACTCAGTAACAAAAAAAATTACAAAGCCAAGGTCATTGGAAAAGATCCCAGCAGTGACATTGCTGTGCTTAAAATCGACGGTACAGGATTCCCCTACCTTATCTACGGCAATTCAGACAATGTGAAATTAGGTCAATGGGTGCTGGCTATTGGTTACCCCCTTACACTGGAAACGACCGTTACAGCAGGCATCATCAGTGCGAAAGGCAGGTCGATCGGGATCAATGGCAGACAAAGCCAAACTCCCATTGAATCCTTTATTCAAACAGATGCCGCAGTCAATCAAGGAAATAGCGGTGGAGCTCTTGTAACAACCGATGGTCAGTTGATCGGAATAAATTCCGCCATTTATGCACCAACAGGTACTTACGCAGGATATTCCTTTGCGATCCCTGTCAACCTGGCTAAGAAAATTGTGAATGACCTTATCAAGTTCGGTGATGTAAAACGTCCCTATCTCGGAATCATGTCCGATAATAAAAATGTAAATTCTACCGATGGCGCTTATGTAGGTACGGTAGCCCCGGATGGCGCAGCCGCCAAGGCCGGAATAAAAAAAGGAGATATCATCAAGAAGATCAATAATGTGCCCATCAGTTCATGGAGTGAGTTGCAGGGAACAGTCGCTTCCCTCAATGCCGGAGATAAAATTGATATCACCTACAAGCGAGACGGCAAGGAATACAGCACTTCAGCCATATTGAAAGCAGACCAGGGAACCTATCAGAATGTAGCCGCTAACAATCTTGGTGAACTCCTTGGTGCTGAGTTGGAAGACGCCGATAAAAAAATGGCACAGCGCAATGGCGCAGAAGGTGGCATTCGCATCAAAAAGATCAATAAGGGTGGACCACTGAGTCGGACAAGAATGCAGGAAGACTTTATCATCACCAGTATCAACGGAGTGACCGTTACTTCTACAGAAGAGTTGATTCGGGCCCTGTCCGGACTTAGCGGAGGTAATATCAGCTTAGAAGGGTTTTATGACGGATACGATGGCCTCTATCGTTACCCCGTAATATTGTCCGAAGAAGAGGAATAAAAAACGCTAAAACATTTTTATAACCCGGTGGGTAATCCCTCACCGGGTTTTTTATTTCTCATAGACCAAGAATTCCCATGGTTGCATCTCAAAACTGCGACTGGCGGTAAAATCGTTGGCAGCCCCAGAAAAAACACTTCGGTACGTGCCCATAACATGGTTGTCCAGCAGCTCGAAATGAAGGTCGGCTTGGTTAGAAAGGTTCAATACCACCAGCACTTCCCGATTTCCTTTTTTACGCAAAAAACAGAATACTTTATCATCAGCACTAGTCTTGATCCGATAAGTGGTTACGGCGGGATCAGCAGCCGATAGTGACGGGTGCTCCTTTTTTAATCGAAGAAGCTGTTTATAGAACTCAAAAAGAGCATCTGCATCGGGCGATGCTACAAATTGATCTTTTTCAAAAAAGGCAATTCGGTTTCTGTTGCCGATCTCTTGCCCGGAATAAATCAGCGGAACCCCGTTCCAGGTAAGACTGAATACTGCCAACGCCTTGGCCATCTTTCCATACTTCTCGTACTCAGTTCCGTTCCAACTGTTCTCATCGTGGTTGGTGGTGAACCAAGAGCGAAGGGTACTGTCTCCCAACTGATCGTACCGATGCAATACAGAGAGCAGCGAATCCAGGGCCAGACCCTGCTGATAAAAATCTTTGGCACGATGCATCCAGGTCCAGGTGTAGCTGGCATCAAATACCTCTCCGTACTCAGGTGTATCCAGCTCATCGTACTCACCGAACCAAAAAAGAGGTTTGATCGCATCGAGAGCTGGACGAGCTTCTTTCCAAAAATCAAGTTCGACCCAAAAAGCCAGATCACACCTGAAACCGTCGATATCAAACTCATTGACCCAGTACTTCATGGCATCGATCATGGCCGATCGTAAGGCCGGATTACTATAGTCCAGTTCAATAATATCATCCATACCGGAAGCGATCTGAAAAGTACCCGTAACTGAATCTTTCAGATAGTATTCAGGATGCTGCCGGGTCCAAACATGATCCCATCCCGTATGGTTTGCCACCCAATCGATGATCACTTTGAATCCCATCTGATGGGCTTGCTGCACCAATTGTCTGAAATCATCAGCGGTACCAAATTCCTCGTTGATAGACGTATAATCAGAGCAGGCATAATAGCTGCCGAGAGTTCCTTTACGGTTTTTTTGAGCAATGGGGGTCAACGGCATAAACCATAGTGTCTCCACGCCCATCTCCTTCAGACGGGGCAGCTCAAGCGCAAAGGCGTTGAAAGTGCCGGCCTTGGTGTACTGGCGAAGATTCACCTCGTAAATAGTAGTGTGCTGCACCCACGAGGGTGTAATAAAGGGTCCTTTCATAGCGGTAGAAAGCTTCGGATCGGAAGACTCTTCTCGGGGCATCAGCTTACAGGAAACAGCCACCAATACAACAGCAAGCAACCATCCGACCGAACGCATATAGTTTTTTTTGAAAGATACAACAACATTAGCTACCCTGTCCTTACGCTGCCGGAGATTACAGATACAGCCAACGCCTGCCCTGGCTTATCTTTGCCATATGAAGAGTTTTGATGTACCCCTCTTTTACCGAAGCCCTTTGATCAGTGCGGTCAAGCGAAAGCGTAAGGAGCAGGATAAAATGAAAAAGGATTTTTCTCCCACCCTGCTCGACTTCGGAAACATCAAAATTTGGTTAGCCCGTCACTTTGGCTTCTGCTATGGTGTCGAAAATGCCATTGAGATCGCTTTTCGTACGGTAGCCCAACATCCCGGAAAAAGAATTTTTCTGCTCAGCGAGATGATCCATAACCCTCAGGTGAATACAGATCTGCAATCACATGGTATTCGTTTTTTACAGGACACCCATGGCAAACAGCTGATCCCCTTTGAGACACTCACAGCCGATGACATTGTGCTGATCCCCGCCTTTGGTACCACGCTGTCCATTGAAGCCCGATTGAAAGCGATCGGCATTAAAACAGAACCCTACAATACAACTTGTCCGTTCGTAGAAAAAGTATGGAATAGAAGTGAGGCCATTGCCAAGAAAAACTTTACCGTCATCATTCACGGTAAACCCGGACACGAGGAAACCCGCGCCACCTTTTCGCATGCAGCCGCGAACGGACCGGCCCTGGTGATAAAAGATATGGAAGAAGCCAAGCTATTGGCGCAATTCATCAGTGAAGATCATCCCCCAGCCGCATTCTTTAACACCTTCTCAGGGCAATACTCCGATGGATTCGATCCACAAAAAGATCTGCAGCGCATCGGGGTTGTCAATCAGACCACGATGCTCGCCAGTGATACGCAAGCCATTGCCGATTTTCTTAAAAACAAAGTGCTGGAGCGATATAACCAAGAAAACCAGGTAGCCGATACACGTGACACACTTTGCTATGCGACACTAGACAATCAAACAGCTGTTACGGGCATGCTGCAAACCAAAGCCGATCTGGCCCTGGTAGTGGGAGGCTATAATTCTTCAAATACCTCTCACCTGGTGGAACTGTGCGAAGAAAAATTACCTACCTATTTTATCAGCCATGCCGATAAGATCATATCAGAAAAGGAGATAAGGCATTTCGACCTGCATACCCATCAGGAGAAAACCAGCCACTCTTTTTTACCAGCTAAAAGACCACTAGACATATTGATCACCAGCGGGGCCTCCTGCCCAGATGCCATGGTAGAAGCGGTAATAGAAAAACTGCTGGTCATTGGCAAGGCAGCGCTCAGTACCGAATCTGTCGCTGATCAGTTCGCTTTATAGAGAAGCTGATAGTACTCATCGGCCATCCGATTACTGTCAAAAGCAAAACGCACATCCTGCATTCCGTTTTTGACTACCTGACGCCAGGTATCGTATTGTTCGTAATATAAAGGCAAGATCTGTCCCTCGAGGATATCGTATAGCTTATTGAGGTCATATTCGTCTTGCTCATGCACAGCCATGTGCTCATAATTTGCCTTGGGTACGACAAAACCGTTATGCCCGTGATTGACAAATTCGGGTATCCAACCATCGTCTGTAGAAAAATTAACGGCCCCATTCATAGAGGCGGTCATTCCACTGGTTCCTGAGGCCTCTCTGGGAACACGCGGGTTATTGAGCCAGCAATCAGCTGCCTGTTTGAGTCGCTTGGACAGTGTGAGCTCATACCCGATAAGAACGGCCATGTTCTTATACTTTTTACTCAGGTGCACCAACTGATTAAACTCACTGATGGCCGGATGATCCATGGGATAGGGCTTGCCTGCCCAAATGATCTGCACAGGATACTTTGTATTCGACATCAGTTGTTCAAAACGCTTCTCATCGGAAGTGATCAGTCCCGCTCTCTTATAGCCGGCAAAACGACGGGCCCATACGATGGTGAACACATTAGGATCAAATAATTTTCCAGTTTGATCGGCAACGATCTCGAAGGCTCTTTTCTTCAGGTATTTTTTTCGGTCATCAAGACCATAATTGTCGCCTGCCTCTGCAAAGCGATAAAGCTGCTTATCGGCCCAATACCGCCAATTCTGCGCATTGGTAATGGATATGATGGGACAACCGCCTTCGTACTTGTTCCACATGGCTCTGGAAACATCCCCATGCAATTTGGACACGCCATTGGCAATACGGGCAAATCGCAGTGCCGCCAGTGAGTGATTGAACTGATCGCTGGGCTCTGCATACAATTGTTTCACTTCGTCTACGCTCAAGCCACAGAAATAGCTCATTCGATGACAGAGATAAATATCATGTTTTTCGTTACCAGCCTCCTCGGGTGTATGGGTGGTGAATACCAGCCGGCGACGTACCTTATCGATGTTATTATTGAATTTTCTGTACAAGTAAAAAGCGGCGGAGATGCCATGCGCTTCATTGAGATGATACACCTCGGGTTGAAAGCCCAACAGATCTACCAACTTAGCGCCTCCAACCCCCAGCAAAATGAATTGCGCCACCTTGGTCGCTACATTGGCATCGTATAGACGGTGTGTGATCGTCTGCGAAACATAGTCGTTCTCGGGAAGATCGGTAGAGAGTAAAAAGAGAGGAGCCGTCTTAAAAATATCCGGGGGCAAATACATCGCCTTCACCCAGACGGGATGCTCATGGATAATAACCTGAAATTTGATACCGGTATCTTCTAAAAAACTGTACTGCTTTTCGTTCCAGGTTACCTCGAGAGTCTGGTCTTGGTTGCGAGACTGATCGTAATAACCGTATTTCCATAAGATCCCGATACCTATCATATTTTGCTGTAGCTCGTAGGCGCTGCGTAAGTGAGAGCCCGCCAGAAAACCTAATCCGCCGCTATAGATCTTAAGCGGCTGGTGAATCGCATATTCCATCGAAAAATAGGCAACCCGTTTACTGTATGTCTCCTGCACTGTGTAGGGCACTGCATAAGAAGTAAAACTCATAATGTGTCTTTTTTACACGAAGTCGCAAGTTAACCTTTCTTTTTATTTCGGGGCTTTTTTTTGCGCACAAAAGACCCATCAAAAAGACAATCCGGGCTGCGGCGAGAACCACAACGCTGTTCACGGAGCGTCACGACCCCGTTAGAAAACTGAAACTGCAAAACACAAGGATCACCGTCTTGCCTGTACTCTGCCAAGCGAGGCGTTTTCCAGAAGGCCTCCCCTTTTAATTCACCGACACAGGTACCATTCTTTTTTTCGAAATGCACAAAAAAACTGATCCGGTCGGTCTTACGTCCATCCCGGATGGATACCAGATTCATTTTCCCATTTTGATAGTCCCCTGCATTAGCATGGGTAGCGGATAGGGTATCGATCGGGTTGATCAACTCTGTTGGTTTTTCATCTAATGCCTCGGTAAGGATCAGCATGAATTTGCCAGATGCCTGATTAAATGCATATACCTGCTTGCCTTCACTGAGCGAACCATCATTATTTTTCTTAACCTGCGTAATTGAAAATAAAAAACGACGATCTATTGAAAACAATTGCGTGATATCTTTTTTACGGGGGAGCGAAATTGTCTCCAGGTAATGGATCAGTGAATCCTCTTTAGAGAGCGCGAAGACCAATACGCTGGCCTGCGTGCGGTTATGTTGGCCGATGAGTAAATAGGTCTCGCCTTCGGGCACGCTGACCTGTCCAAGGGCATAAAAACACGTTCCTGCCCCTTTCAGCTTGATCTTTTTTAGCAACGTGTCGGCAACAATCACGCGCATATTGGCCAAACTGATAACAAGGGAATCGGCAGGCTTCTTTGACAAAGCCGTATCCGAAAGTGTAAACGGAAGAGAAATCGGTTCAAAAAACCGAACAAAATCTGCTGCAGTGACAGGCTGATCACCCTGCAGTGAGATCACTTTTTTATCACGACAACCTGTTGTCAGCAATAAAAAAGAAAGTATGACGACACCCCAAAGGCCTTTCATGTGCTTCGAATATACCTCTTTTCATTCACTCCTTTGATGACACTTCGCCCTCCTTTCACTAACTTTGTGTTGTAATTTGACGCAATATGAAACAGCTGGAGCAACTTTTTTTTCAAATAGGTCCTATCTGGTCTGCGCTACTGGCTACTACCTTTACCTGGCTGCTGACTGCATTAGGTGCTTCCCTTGTGTTTTTTTTCAAGAAAATGGATCGCTCTGTATTGGACCCCATGCTGGGTTTTACCGGTGGCGTAATGGTGGCAGCCAGTTTTTGGTCCCTGCTGAACCCTGCCATCGAGATCTCTGAAAAATTATATCCGGGCTATAGTTGGATGCCGGCAGCCGTTGGCTTTTTACTGGGTGCCCTATTCATCTTTATGCTGGACAGGGTGATGCCTCACCTGCACCTGAACTTTGGTGTTGAAGAGTCTGAGGGCATGCAGACAAAATTGCACAAGACCACACTCCTGATATTGGCCATCACCTTGCATAATATTCCAGAGGGATTGGCCGTGGGGGTATTATTTGGCGCGGCGGCCATTGGCATGGAGGACGCCTCCGTTGCCAGTGCCATCACCCTGGCCATCGGAATCGGCATACAGAACTTTCCCGAAGGGATCGCTGTTTCAATGCCGCTACGCAGAAACGGTGTATCCCGGTTCAGAAGCTTTTGGTATGGACAACTTTCTGCGATTGTAGAGCCTATTGCCGGTGTGATAGGTGCTCTTGCCGTGGTATTTATTCAACCTATTTTACCTTTTGCCCTGGCCTTTGCAGCAGGAGCGATGATCTTTGTGGTGGTCGAAGAGGTGATACCCGAAACCCAACGAGACAAATACACAGATCGATCGGTATTGGCCTTTATAGCCGGCTTTCTCGTGATGATGATCTTAGATGTGGCATTGGGCTAATTCTAACTAGTTTTTAATAGCTTCGTAATCGTTATAGAACTATCTTAATTCTTTTTGAACATGGCTGAAAAAATCAAAGTGGTAAATCCTGTGGTGGAGCTCGACGGAGACGAAATGACCCGTATCATATGGAAATTCATTAAGGACAAACTGATCTTACCCTACTTGGATCTCGATATCAAGTACTATGACCTAGGAATCGAATACCGCGAAAAGACCAAGGACCAGGTTACGATCGATGCGGCAGAGGCCATCAAACAATACGGTGTCGGAATTAAATGTGCCACTATAACCCCAGATGAAGCCCGAGTGAAAGAATTTTCATTGCAGCAAATGTGGAAGAGTCCCAATGGCACGATCCGCAACATTTTGGATGGAACGGTATTTAGAGAACCCATCGTGATCCGTAATGTACCCCGCTTAGTTACCAACTGGACCGCTCCCATCATTGTAGGACGTCATGCATTCGGTGATCAATACAGGGCCACTGACACGATTATTAAGGGAAAGGGGAAACTTACCATGACCTTTACCCCCGATGACGGTAGTCCGGCCCAAACATTCGAAGTATTCAATTTCAAGGGAGATGGAGTCGCCATGAGTATGTACAATACCGATGAGAGTATTCAGGGATTTGCCCGTAGCTGTTTTAATATGGCACTTAGTAAAAAATGGCCCCTGTACCTCTCTACCAAGAATACCATCTTAAAGAAATATGACGGTCGCTTCAAAGATATTTTTCAAACTATTTACGAGCAGGAGTTCAAATCAGCTTTTGAGCAGGCAGGGATCGTGTATGAGCACAGACTCATCGACGACATGGTGGCCAGTGCTCTGAAGTGGAATGGAAATTTTGTCTGGGCCTGCAAAAACTACGATGGCGACGTTCAAAGTGATACCGTGGCGCAGGGCTTTGGTTCTTTGGGTCTGATGACCTCTGTGCTGATAACACCCGACGGAAAGACCATGGAGGCAGAGGCGGCTCATGGTACGGTCACCCGTCACTACCGCGATCACCAGGCCGGCAAACCAACCAGCACCAACCCGATCGCCAGCATCTTTGCCTGGACAAGAGGGTTGGCTTTTAGAGGGAAGCTTGACAATAACAAAGCGCTGATCGATTTTTGCAATACCCTGGAACAAGTATGCATCGAAACCGTTGAGTCTGGAAAAATGACCAAAGACCTGGCCGTTTGCATTCACGGTAACAAAGTGCATCATGGAGAACACTACTTGTACACAGAAGAATTTTTAGACGCTATTGACCAAAACCTGCAGCAAAAAATTGGCCACTAAAAAACGAGCAGACTACATTAGTTGGGATGAGTACTTTATGGGGGTCGCGCTCTTGTCGGCCCGAAGAAGTAAAGATCCGGGAACACAGGTGGGTGCCTGCATTGTAAATGTCCAAAACAAAATCGTAGGGGCCGGCTACAATGGACTTCCTGCCGGCTGTAACGATGATGATTTTCCCTGGGACAAGGAAGGAAGTTTTCTGAGCACTAAATACCCTTATGTCTGTCATGCCGAACTGAATGCCATTCTCAATAATATTGGAATGGACTTACTCGGATGCAAGATCTATACTGCCCTTTTTCCCTGTAATGAATGTGCCAAGGCCATCATCCAGTCAGGTATCAAAGAAGTTATTTACCTGTCTGACAAATACCAGGGGCAAGATGCGGCCCTTGCTTCGCGACGCATGCTTGAGACGGCAGGAGTACACTGTCGAAAGGTCAAGACCCAACTGAAGGGATTGACCTTATCCTTTCTGGAAAAAGACGTGTAGTAACCTAAAACAAGTATCGGGCTGCGTCCGCTACGCGGTAGGGTAAAACGCAGTTTCTAAGGATAAAAAAAATCCCGGTACTGATGACAGACCGGGATCTCATAAGCAGAAATAAATTAAACTCTAAAGTGGGCGAAAGCCTTGTTAGCTTCGGCCATACGATGTGTATCTTCTTTTTTCTTGAAGGCAGCACCTTCACCTTTGCTGGCCGCTACTATCTCGTTAGCAAGTTTGTCGGCCATACTGCGACCATTGCGCTCGCGGCTGTAACGGATCAGCCATTTGATGCTTAATGATGTTTTACGGTCGGGACGCACTTCAGAGGGGATCTGAAAAGTGGCACCACCGATACGACGACTGCGAACCTCTACAGAGGGTGCTACGTTAGCCAATGCTCTTTTCCACACTTCATATCCATCCTCACTGGTTTGTTTGGCAACTTTATCGAGAGCATTGTAAAAAATAGTGAAGGCTCCACTCTTTTTTCCTTCCCACATCAAATTGTTTACAAAACGAGTAACGAGTTTATCGTTGAATTTTGGATCGGGGGCTAAGGGGAGCTTCTTGGCTTGTGCTTTCCGCATATCAGAATAATGTTAGAACGTTGATGTTATTTTTTGGCTTTCTCTTTTTTGGTACCGTATTTGGAGCGACTCTTCTTACGATCTTTCACACCCGCTGTATCGAGCGAACCGCGAACAATATGGTAACGTACCCCGGGTAGATCTTTTACACGACCACCACGAATAAGTACGATTGAGTGCTCTTGCAAATTGTGCCCTTCTCCAGGAATGTAGGCGATAACTTCTACTTTGTTGGTCAGACGAACTTTAGCTACTTTACGAAGCGCAGAATTCGGCTTCTTCGGTGTTGTGGTGTACACACGGGTACACACGCCGCGACGCTGAGGACACTCATCGAGTGCTCTGGATTTACTTTTGGCTCGGATGATCTCTCTTCCTTTTCTTACTAACTGTTGAATAGTAGGCATTCTTGACCCTTATTTTTGGGAGAGCAAAGGTAAAGGCAAGGCCATGAACCACCAAAAAAAGGGCTTGGTTTTTTGAACAGGGCCTCAGACAGGGTTTCTTTTGCTTTTGTACTGATTATCAATGCTTAAAGACGGGGACAGGATAAATATCGAATGGGCCGCCCTGAGGGAAGACCCGTGTAGGTAAGGGAAAGTTCAAAACTGCTGGTACCTGGAACCTGTTTACCCAACTCTCCGGTAGCCACGTCATAGGAGAATCCGAAAAGCCACTGCCCGTAGCCCAGCGCCAAATAAGGAGCCAGGGCGTCATTGACACGATAATTGATCCCCGCCAGAAGATCGGCATTCGAAGAGGCTGGCATACGAGCAGAAATTCCCAGCATTTGCTCCGAGGCTGTACCCTGCTGCATCAGTAGAAATTGAGGCGTCAATTGTATTCGCTCGTTCACATTGATCTGAACACCCCCATGGACAACCATTCGCATGGGTATTTGCTGGCTGACCGATCTTGTTACAAAAGGATCTTGGGGACGATTCAAATGAAAAGCAGCGACTCCACCGAACAAGCGCATCGGTCTGTTCTCGCGAGCATCACTGTAGGCCATCCCCGCCCCGATATCAAGATCGCTCGAAGAGGTGCGAGGTAAAAGATCGGCAGAGGAAACAGAAGGGTCATAACCAGTGATGGCATTCCATTGGTCACCATACTGGAACCCCGAAGGATCGAATTTTCTGGCAAGAGCCCCTACCTGTATACCGAAACTAAGCTGTTGCTTTTCGTCCTCGCCGAAACGAACACCGCCATAACCGATGGTAAGGTATCCATGCTGATAATGATAGCCAGCGTTACCAGCTGACTGATTGAGCAAATTGATACCAAAATTGATATTTTTTTGCGTGGCTACATCTGCTGAAATACCCATGGTGGTAAAGGGTGTCATTACTTGGGCCCATTGGGTTCGGTAAATGGCACTGACCCTGAAATCGCCTCCGTTTACACCCGCCAACCCAGGATTCAGTCCCATGGGATAGGCATAAAACTGGGTGAAATGAGGATCGGTCTGCGCAAAAGAAATTAGCGAGACGCAACAAGCGATTATTATATGGATAAATTTTTTCAACGCTATTGAATTAAGTTGATCGCTCCTTTTTTAGTCACGGTGGTTCCATCTTGACGGGTCAATTTCAAGGTATAACTGTATACGCCCACCGGTTGCAGCTGCCCCTTATGTTTTCCATCCCATCCAATACTGGCATCGGTAGTAGAGAAGATGAGTTGTCCCCACTGATTGAAGATCTTAAAATCGACCGAGCCGATGTAATTGCCAAATACTTTTAGCACATCATTCTTTCCATCACCATTAGGCGTAAAGACATTGGGTACAAAGATCTCGCGGGTACTGAGCGTGGTCGCTGAAACCGGAACAGAGGCAATACTGGTCTGGCAACTATTGGGGCCTGTCGCCTTAACAAGTAAAGTAACAGAAGTATTACCCTGTAATCCATCGATCGTATGCGTCGTACCGCTGGCCCCACTGCTTGGTATAGAAAAAGAACTGCCCCCATTGGTGCTAACCAAATATCCTGTGGCTCCGGCAACGGCTGGCCAGGAGAAACTAAGCGAGGAAAATGCAATGGTGCCCACCGCTACCACAGGCGCCGGCAAGGGAGCGATCAGCGAAATGGCTATTCTCTCTCTGGGACTACGAACGCAGCCCGCAGTGCTTATAGCTTCTGCAAACCAGATGGAGGGCGCCGATACGCCGATGATCGTGAAAGTGTAACCAGTTGCAACCGGCGCACCACCTGTCAATGCGCTGTACCACCTATAGGTTACAGTCGGATCGATTGGATTACGAACACGCAGCGTGGCATCCGTCACCGGGCAAACTGCCGTATCGGATAAGAGGGGCGCAGCAGGAATCGGGTTTATAGAAATTGCCACAGGGGTTCTTTGCGTGCTTACGCAACCCGCACTTGTGATGGACTCCACATAGAATGTAGTGGCAGCTGTCGGATTCACGACACTATATGCGTTAGCTGTCGCCAACGGCGTACCTCCGGTGGCAACATTGTACCAGCGATAAATGAGAGCCGGATCAGGAGACAATACCGTGAGCATGGCATTATCGCCATTGCAAACAGCCACCGCATTGGCAAGGGGGGCAACGGGAATAGCTTGTACTTCTAGCGTAAACTGAGCAGAGGCCGAACAACCCAAACCATTGGTACCACTGACAATGTAGGTAGTAGTGGCCGTGGGATTTACTGTAATGGTGGTGCCGGATAGTGTACCTGGGGACCAGCTAAAAAGCGATAGCGTGCCGATACCCGGGGCAACAGACAGCTGTGCTGCGCTGCCTCTGCAAATGGCAGTGGGTGTGGATACAATAGAGAGTGTAGCGTTGTTGTTGAGGGATACGGTCCCATTGAAGGTAGTCGTACAACCGGCTGCATCGGTGATCAGACAATTATAATTTCCAGGTGCCAGACCGGTGGCTGTTGCAGTAGTTTGAACCGGGTTCGTATTCCAGGAATAAGTATAGGTGCTGTTTCCATTTACCGTTAGGGCAATGGAACCATTGGGACCAGCACAATCAGAGGCCGTTATCACAGGAGTTACAGTCTGCGTAAAAGAAGTGCCGGCCACACCCATAATGATCGCATTGGGATACACCGAGGTGCCGGAAGAGACATTATTGATGCGAATGGTCTGTAGCAACTTACTTCGATCAGAACAGTTGAGCGTTATCTCTATAAAATATAACCGGGGATTGTTCTGCGAAATTCCTTCAGCGGTATAGGGACCGGCCGTTTGCCTTTTGATCCTTCCTACCCCCTGCGTAACAACATTAACAGATCCGTTGAACCAATCGGGCAAGGTCTGGTT
>Ga0129333_10004406_pt1 | contig 13166 bp, 11 predicted proteins | sample CPB6_08_DNA_FD_94474 | JGI IMG/M metagenome (GOLD analysis project Ga0129333, IMG submission 94474) | Freshwater to marine salinity gradient microbial communities from Chesapeake Bay, USA - CPBay_Sum_0.6_0.8_DNA | ecosystem: Environmental > Aquatic > Marine > Coastal | place: USA: Chesapeake... | reverse complement strand
TCGCCGGCCTGCTTGTGGCGGCGATGGTCGTCCCCTTCGTCGGCGGAGCCGGAGTGCTGGCCCGCGACGTCATCAAGGACTTCCAGAGCCTGCCCGACTCCCTGAGCACCCCGCCCCTGGCCCAGCGCACCCTGATCCTGGCGTCGGACGGCTCGGTTCTGGCCACGCTGTACTACCAGAACCGCATCGAGGTCCCCCTCGACAGCATCAGCCCCGCCATGCGGCAGGCGACGGTCGCAGTCGAGGACGCGCGCTTCCTCGACCACAACGGGGTCGACATCCGCGGCATCGCCCGGTCGCTTGCCAAGAACGTCGAGCAGGGCTCGATCGAGCAGGGCAGTTCGACGCTCACCATGCAGTACGTCAAGAACGTGCTCGTGAACCAGGCGCTCACCGCCGAAGACCTCGATGAGGCGCGCGGCGACAGCGCGGCGCGCAAGATCCGCGAGGTGCGGTACGCACTGGGCCTGGAGAAGATCTTCACCAAGGGGGAGATCCTCGAGCGCTACCTCAACATCGCCTACTTCGGTGCCGGTGCGTACGGTGTCGAGGCAGCGGCACGACGCTACTTCTCCAAGCCGGCCGCCTACCTCTCCGTCGCGGAGGCCGCGACACTCGCCGGCATCGTCCAGCAGCCGACCGCGTATGACCCACTCCGGAATCCGGACCTCAGCACCGAGCGGCGCAACGTCGTGCTGCAGCGCATGGCCGATCTCGACTACATCACCCAGCGCGAGGCTGACAGCGCCTCGGCGATCCCCATGCGCGATCTCCTCGACCCGACTGCCGCGAGCAACGGCTGCACCTCCTCATGGGCGCCATTCTTCTGTGACTACGTCGTGCAGACCATCCGCCAGGATCCCGCCTTCGGAGCCACTCCCGAGGAGCGTGAGGCCTTCCTGCGCCGCGGTGGCTACACGATCCGCACGACCCTGGACCCCCGCACGCAGAACGGCGCCTTCGAGACGGTGAACAGCTACATCCCGATGAAAGACCCCAGCGGTCGAGCTGCGGCCATCAGCATGATCGAGCCCGGCACCGGCAACATCCTGGCCATGGCGCAGAACCGCGAGTGGGGCACCGACGGGCGCGGCCGCACCACCTACAACTACAACGTCGAGCGTGCGATGGGCGGCACGATCGGCATGCAGGCGGGATCGGTCTTCAAAGTCTTCGCGCTCGCCGCCGCGCTGGAGGCCGGCATCTCCCCACGCGAGTACATCCCGGCACCGAGCCCGGCCACCTTCGAGGGCTTCGTCGAGTGCGAGACCGGGATCCCCTTCCCGCCCGTGACCATCCGCAACAGCACGACCTCCGGGACGCTCGACATGGCGCGCGCCACCGCGTACTCGACCAACACCTACTTCATGGCGCTGGAGGAGCGCACCGGAATCTGCCGGCCCGCCGAGATCGCCGAGTCGATGGGGGTCTACCTCGGCAACGGTGACCCGCTCCTGCGTGTGCCCACCCTCGCCATCGGGACGATGGAGGTGACGCCGCTGGCGATCGCCAACGCCTACGCCACCTTCGCCGCGCACGGCATCTACTGCAAGCCCGTCGCGATCCTCGACATCCGTGATCGCGACGGGAAGGTGATCCCAGCCCCGGACGGCGACTGCCAACGCGTGCTCAAGCGGGATGTCGCGGACACCGTAACCGTCATGCTCAATGGCGTCGTCGACGGCAGCATCAGCGGCCGTACCGGCGCCGCGATGGCACTCGAGAACCGGCCGGCGGCCGGCAAGACCGGCACGACTAACGAGTCCGCGGCCGTGTGGTTCGCTGGCTACACCCCGCAGATCGCCGCAGCGGTCTGGGTGGGTGATCCGCGCGGAGGGTTCGCGTACCCGATGAAGGACGTGACGGTGAACGGCACGTACTACGCACAGGTGTTCGGTGGCACCCTGCCCGGGCCGATCTGGCGCGACTCGATGGAGATCGCTCTCGCCGGCCTCGAGCCGCTCAGATTCGACCTGAAGGCCATCGACGGGCTCACACCGGGCGCCGTGCAGAACTGGCCCCTGTCGGAGGAGACGGCCGAGTCCGTCGACGTGCCCACCTTCGAGAACTCCACGGAGGTCACCGAGGATCCGGCGGCCCCCACCGGCGAGGATCCCGGGACGTTCGGGCCGACTCCGACCGACCCTGCTCCCGCCCCGGCGGCCCCCGATCCTGCGGCCGGCGCGACCTTCCCGGCGGGGTAGACCCTGGCCCCTACATCCCAAGCGCGCCCTTGACCATCGCGGCGACGACCCCGCCGTCGGCCCGGCCCTTGACCTGCGGCTGGACAAGCTTCATCACCGCGCCCATCGCGGCACCGCCCGAGGCGCCCGTCGCTGCGACCTCCGCGACCGCGGCATCGACGATCACGCGCACGTCGTCGTCCGAGAGCGGCTGCGGGAGGTAGCGGGCGATGACCCCCAGTTCGGCGCGCTCACGGTCGGCGAGCTCCGGCCGATCCGCGGCGTCGTAGGCCTCGGCAGCCTCGCGACGCTTCTTCGCTTCGCGGCCCAGCACCGTGACGACGTCGTCGTCGGAGAGCACACGCGCCTCCTTGCCCGCGACCTCCTCGTTCGTGATCGCGGTCAGCACCATGCGGATAGTCGCCGCGCTCACCTCGTCACGGGACTTGATGGCGGAAGTGAGGTCGCTCTGCAGCTGGTCCTTGAGGGTGCTCATGAGGGCATTGTGGCACTGCAGCGGATCCATGGGACCATGGCGATATGCGCACTGCGGCACGCTTGGCCCTCGGCGCGGCAATCGCCGGCGTCGCGGGCCTGGCGTACGCACGTTGGGAGGCCGGCGCCTACACGCTCCGACGTGCGAGTGCGCCCGTGCTGCCCACGGGCCAGCCGCCGCTGCGCGTGCTGCACCTCTCGGACCTGCACCTGGTGCCCGGGCAGTCGCGCAAGGTGAGGTGGGTGCAGTCCCTGCGGTCGCTGCGCCCCGACGCCGTCGTCGTCACCGGCGACTTCCTGTCGCACGAGGACGCGATCCCGCACGTGGTCGAGGCCCTCGACCCGCTGTTCCAGGTGCCCGGGATGTTCGTCCTCGGCAGCAACGACTACTACGCACCACGGCCGCTCAATCCGGCCAAGTATCTACGAGGTCCGTCGCAGCTCGAGCCGCGTCGGGCGATGCTCCCGTGGCCCGACCTCGTCGCTTCCCTGACCGACAACGGCTGGCTCGACTTGGGCAATGCACGCGACACCGTCAAGGTCGACGGACGGCTCATCGACGTGCGGGGGGTCGACGATCCGCACATCAGCCGCGACCGCTACGCGGACGTCGCGGGGTCGTTCGATCCCGATGCGGACCTGGCGCTGGGGATCACGCACGCCCCGTACCTGCGGGTGCTCGACGGCATGGCCCACGACGGCGCCGACCTCGTCCTCGCGGGGCACACGCACGGCGGGCAGCTTGCCGTGCCGGGGTACGGCGCGCTCGTGACCAACTGCGACCTGCCGCGCAGCCAGGCGAAGGGGCTGTCCGGGCATCGGGGCGCCACGCTGCACGTCTCGGCCGGGCTGGGCACGTCGCCCTACGCTCCGGTGCGCTTCGCCTGCCGACCGGAGGCGACGCTGCTCACGCTCACCGCTCGCCCTGGCGACTCCCGCCGGTGATTCCTGCAGTTCGCGTCAGTCCCGGCGGTGCGTTGCGACGCCAACTGCAGGAGTCGCGCTGGACATGACAGTGGCCGACCCCGAGGGGCCGGCCAGCGTCATTGGTCGGGGTGACAGGATTTGAACCTGCGGCCTCTTCGTCCCGAACGAAGCGCGCTACCAAGCTGCGCCACACCCCGAAGGCCTCGCGGAGTCTAACGGAGCCGACAGCCGTCACGGATCGGCGGGGGAGCCCGCCTCCCCGGCCCGCTGCCCGCGGCTACCCTCGCCTTCATGACCGTGCCCGACCGCCGCCCCTCGCCGGCCGATCTCGGGCCCGTCACCGCCGCCTACGTCACGTCGATGGGGTGGCGGTCGATCACCCTGCACACGCACATCTCGCTCGTGCACCGGTACGTCTACGTCGAGGTCCCCAAGGCGGGGTGCGGGACGATGAAGGCCACCCTCGGTGGCCTCGAGGCGGCTCGCAACAACCCCGGCATGGCCGAGCGATTCCAGGAGAACCCGCACAACCGGCTCGCGGCGACACCGTTCGTGCGGCCGTTCCAGCTGCCGCCCGACCTGCTCGAGGAGGTCTTCACCTCACCCGACTACCGACGCTTCACGGTGGTCCGCGAGCCCGCCGCACGCCTGCTCTCGGGCTACCTAGAGAAGGTCCGGCAGGGGCTCAAGCAGAGCGAGCCGATCATCGAGGCCCTGCGGGCGAGCACCGGGCGCACGCTCACCGCGCAGGAGATCACCCTCGAGCAGTTCGTCGACGTCGTCGCGAGCATGCCGTCCCGCAAGCAGGACCCGCACTGGCGGCGCCAGGCCGACCACATCGGCCTCGGCATCGTGGACTACGACGCGATCATCCACCTCGAGGACCTCGACGCCTCGTGGGATCGGATCGGCGAGCTCACGGGCACGCCGGACCTGGCGGGCCAGTTCTTCTGCCGCACATCGACGGGCGCGCGCGACAAGGTGGCCTTCGAGTACACCCCTGCGCTGCTCGCGAAAGTCGCCGAGGCCTACGCGCGCGACTATGCCGAGTTCGGCTACCCCCGACCATGACGGAGCCGACGCGCTGGATCACCGACAACGATCCCGCGCACTCGCAGTGGTACGTCGATCACTTCCGCCAGCTCGCGAGCGAGGGCGCCGACCTCGAGGGCGAGGCCCGCTTCATGGACGTGCTGCTGCCGCGCAGGGCGCGCGTGCTCGACGCGGGCTGCGGCCAGGGGCGTACGGGCGGCGCACTGCACCGGCGCAACCACGAAGTCGTGGGCGTGGACGCAGACCCCCTGCTCGTCGCGGCCGCCGTCGTCGACAACCCGGGCCCCACCTGGATCGTCGACGACCTTGCGACCATGGACCTCGCCGCGCACGGGCAGGGCGAGCCCTTCGACGGTGCAGTGCTGGCCGGCAACGTCATCTCCTTCGTGAGCCCGGGCACCGAGGCGCAGGTGCTGCACAACGTGGCCCGCCACCTTCGGCCCGGCAGCGCACTGGTGACCGGCTTCCACCTGTCGATGTGCGACATCGCGATGTTCGATGCGGCCGTGGCGGACGCCGGCCTACGTCAGCGTCATCGCTTCGCGACGTGGGACCTCGCCCCTTGGCCGCAGGACGGCGACGCCGAGTTCTGCGTCACCGTGCTGGATGCCTAACGGGCAGCGACCAGCTCGGCGATCTGCACTGCGTTGAGCGCGGCGCCCTTGCGCAGATTGTCGTTGCTGATGAACATCACCAGGCCACGACTGCCCGGCACCGACTGATCCTGGCGGATACGACCCACGAACGACGGATCCGCGCCCGCCGCCATCAGCGGAGTCGGCACATCCGCCAGCTCGACACCCGCCGCAGTCGACAGGATCTCCATCGCCCGCTCCGGGGTGATGTCGCGCTCGAACTCCGCGTTGATGGACAGCGAGTGGCCGGTGAACACCGGGACCCGCACGCAGGTTCCGGAGACCAGCAGGTCGGGCAGCTCGAGGATCTTGCGGCTCTCGTTGCGCAGCTTCTTCTCCTCGTCGGTCTCACCCGAGCCGTCGTCGACGATGCTGCCCGCGAGGGCCACGACGTTGAAGGCGATGGGCGCGACGTACTTCTTCGGCGCGGGGAAGTCGACAGCCGAGCCGTCATGGGTCAGGGCCGCGATGTCCTGCGACACCAGTGCGTGCACCTGTGACTGCAGCTCCTCCACGCCGGCGAGCCCGCTGCCCGACACCGCCTGGAACGTGCTGACCACCAGACGATGCAGGCCCGCCTCGCGGTCGAGGGGCTTGAGCACCGGCATCGCCGCCATGGTCGTGCAGTTGGGGTTGGCGATGATCCCCTTGCGCATCTGGTCGATCGCGTGCGGGTTGACCTCGCTGACGACCAGCGGCACATCTGGATCCATGCGCCACGCAGAGGAGTTGTCGATGACGACGGCACCGGCCTCGGCATAGCGCGGGGCCTGCTCCTTGGAGGTCGCGCCGCCCGCGGAGAAGAGGGCGATGTCGATGCCGGAGACATCCGCCGTGGAAGCGTCCTCGACGAGGATCTCCTCGCCCCGCCACGGCAGCGTCGTGCCCGCGGAGCGCGCGGACGCGAGGAAGCGCACGCGCTCGAGCGGGAAGTCGCGCTCGTCGAGCAGGCGCCGCATGACGGCACCGACCTGGCCGGTCGCGCCGACGACCCCGACCACGGGCTTGCGGGCGCTCATCGGCCCGTACCCGCGTAGACGACGGCCTCGCCGTCGGCGTCGAGGCCGAAGGCGGTGTGCAGGGCCTGCACGGCCGTCTTCGCATCCTCGACTCGCGTCACGACCGAGATGCGGATCTCGGAGGTCGAGATCATCTCGACGTTGATGCCGGCCTCCGCCAGCGCATCGAAGAAGGTCGCCGAGACACCCGGGTGCGAGCGCATGCCGGCACCGACGAGCGACACCTTGGCCACCTGGTCGTCGACGAGGAGGTCCTCGTAGCCGATCTCCTCGCGCTTGGCCGCCAGCGCCTGCCTCGCGGCCGCCGTCGATCCCTGGGGGCAGGTGAACGTCACGTCCGTACGGCCTGTCGAGGCGAGGGACACGTTCTGCACGATCATGTCGAGGTTGATGTTCGCGTCGGCGAGCGTGCGGAAGATCGACGCCGCCTTGCCCGGCTGGTCGGGCACTGAGGCGACGGTGATCTTCGCGTCGTTCACGTCGGCGGCCACACCGGAGATGATCGGCTGTTCCATGGCGGTTCCTTCCGCGATCGCGGCTTGTATGGCTTCAGGGGAGAGCACCAGCGTGCCGGTGCGGTCGGAGAACGATGAGCGGACGTGGATGGGCAGGTCGAACCGCCGTGCGTACTCGACGCACCGCAGGTGCAGGACTTTGGCGCCGACGGCCGCGAGCTCGAGCATCTCCTCATACGTGATGTACGGGACCTGACGTGCAGCCGGCACCACGCGGGGGTCGGCGCTGAAGACACCGTCGACGTCCGTGTAGATCTCGCACACCTCCGCGCCGAGGGCTGCCGCAAGGGCCACGGCCGTGGTGTCCGAGCCGCCGCGACCGAGGGTGGTGACGTCCTTGGTGTCCTGGGCCACGCCCTGGAACCCGGCGACGATCGGGATCGCCCCCTGCTCGAGCGCCTCGGTGATGCGGCCCGGGCTGACATCGATGATGCGAGCGGCGCCGTGGGCGGAGTCGGTGATCAGGCCTGCCTGCGACCCGGTGTACGAGCGGGCCTCGGCACCGAGGTCGTGGATCGCCATGGCGAGCACGGCCATCGAGATCCGCTCACCGGCCGTGAGCAGCATGTCGAGCTCACGGGCGGGAGGCATCGGGGAGACCTGCTCGGCCAGTTCGAGGAGTTCGTCGGTGGTGTCCCCCATCGCCGAGACGACCACGACGACCTGATGGCCGGCCTGGGCGGTGTCGACGATCCGTCGCGCGACCCGCTTGATGCTCGCGGCATCGGAGACGCTGGAACCGCCGTACTTCTGAACAATCAGGGACACAAGCCGTCAGTCTATCGGCGCTCAACGAGTGCTCGATCCACGGCCGTCCGACCCGGATCCGGCATACCGCACTACACCCGGCGGCGGCCCTCGAAGGCCCGGCCGAGCGTGACCTCGTCGGCGTACTCGAGGTCACCGCCCACGGGCAGACCACTGGCCAGGCGCGACACCGCGATGTCCATCGGGGCGATGAACCGCGCGAGGTACGTCGCCGTGGCCTCACCCTCGAGGTTGGGGTCGGTCGCGAGGATCACCTCGGTGACGGCACCGTCGGCCAGGCGGGCCATGAGCTCGCGGATGCGCAGGTCGTCCGGCCCGACACCGTCGATGGGTGAGATCGCCCCGCCCAGCACGTGGTACAGGCCCCGGAACTCACGAGTCCGCTCGATCGCGAGCACGTCCTTGGGCTCCTCGACGACACAGATGGTCGACGGATCCCGCCGCGGGTCCAGGCAGATGCGGCACTGCTCGGCCTCGGCGACATTGCCGCAGGTGGTGCAGAAGCGCACCTTCTCCTTGACCTCGCGCAGCACGGCCGCCAGGCGACTGACGTCGGCTGGGTCCGCCGCGAGGATGTGGAAGGCGATGCGCTGCGCGCTCTTCGGGCCCACTCCAGGCAGCCGCCCGAGCTCATCGATGAGGTCCTGGACGATCCCCTCATACATCGCCATCAGTCCCGGGCATCACGTCTCGATCTCGCCGATCTGGGTCGCGCCGAACTCGCGCATGACGAGGTCAACGCCGGTGGTGTCGTCGACGTCCGCGTCGTCGAGGCTGGGGGTGTCCTCGGCCGCGGCCGCAGCGCTCGTCGCGGCGGCCGACTTCGTGCCCGATGACGTGGCCGGCGCCGAAACCGGACCGGTGCGGTCCGGAGCGACGACAACGTCGATGCGCACGTCAAATCGGAGGACGTCGAGGATCGCCTGGCGCAGCCTCTCGTCGTGGCCGCTGGCCTTCACGTTCTTGACGGTGCCGACGTCGGGCAGCGCGACGGCGAGGTCTCCGTCCGACAGGGAGATCGGACGCGAGCTGCTGAACGCCATCCACGCCACGCGCGAGTAGTTGGTGAGGGCATCGAGGACCGCCGGCCACATCGACGCGATCTGCTCGACGGTGAGGGATGAGGCCGCGCCGGTCTCGGCCTGCTTCGATGACGCCGCGGCCGGCGGCTCCGCCTGCGCCGGAGCCTCACCTGCGGTCGGGCGCTTGGGCGGCTTGGCTCGCGCTGCCGCCTGCGGCGCGCCCTCGGCCGCCTGCCCGGAGGAGGGTGCGACATCGGAGAGGCGGCGGGGCTTGGACCTCGCGGGCGCCGGCTCCTCCGCATCGGCGGTCGGCTCAGCGGCGGGAGCGGGCACCTCAGCCGTTCCGCGCGCGGACGTGGCGGCCGCGTGCGCGGGGGCCGCGGCCACGCGACGCTCGAGCTGATCGAGGCGCGCCCGCATCGACACCTCATCGGTGTCGGCGGCCGGCAAAAGCAGGCGCGCGGCCATGAGCTCCAGGTGCAGTCGCGGTGCCGTGGCGCCCTTCAGCTCGGTGAGCGCACCGCTGGTGACCTCCGCGGCCCGGGTGAGCTCAGCGAGGCTGAACCGCTGGGCCTGCTCAGACTCGACGGCCAGCTGGTCGTCCGGGCCCTCGACGAGTCCCCGCGCGCCGGCGTCGGGGATCGACTGCAGCACGATCAGGTCGCGGAAGCGCTCCAGCAGGTCGGTGACGAAGCGGCGCGGGTCATGACCGGCCTCGATCACCCGGTCGACGACGGTGAAGAGCGCGGCTCCGTCGTGATCGGCCAGGGCGGCGACGACGTCGTCGAGCAGTGCCGAGTCGGTCATGCCGAGCTGCAGGACGGCCTCCGCGTACGTCACGCCCTCCGGCCCGGAGCCGGAGATCACCTGCCCGAGGACGGAAAGGCTGTCGCGCACGCTCCCGGCTCCTGCTCGGGCGACGAGTGCGAGCGCCGAAGGCTCGTACTTCACGCCCTCGCGATCGCAGACGAGCGCGAGGTGCTCCTGCAGCGTTCGCGAGGGGACCAGCCGGAACGTGTAATTGTGCGTGCGCGAGCGGATCGTGGAGAGCACCTTGTCGGCCTCGGTCGTGGCGAAGATGAAACGCACGTGCTCGGGCGGCTCCTCGACCAGCTTGAGCAGGGCGTTGAAACCCTGCGTCGTGACCATGTGGGCCTCGTCGATGATGTAGACCTTGTAGCGCGACGTGGCCGGCGCGAACATCGCCCGCTCGCGCAGTTCGCGGGTGTCGTCGACGCCACCGTGGCTGGCCGCGTCGAGCTCGATGACGTCGATCGAGCCTGGGCCGTTCGGTGCGAGGTCCTGGCAGCTCTGGCACTCTCCGCACGGATCGGGGGTCGGGCCGGCCTCGCAGTTGAGGGAGCGGGCGAGGATGCGTGCGGTGGACGTCTTGCCGCATCCGCGCGGACCGGACAGCAGGTAGGCGTGGTGCACCCGATCGCTCTCCAGCGCTCGGCGCAGCGGGCCCGTCACGTGCTCCTGACCGACGACCTCCGCGAGGGTCGCTGGCCGGTACGTGCGGTACAGGGCCATGGACATGCCGTGAACCCTAGTCGCCGACGCCGACGGCAGGAGCGGGCTGTGGGGGAACGACGGGACCCCCCGCGCACCCGCCAGAGCACGCTTATCCTTGCTGCCTTCCGGCCCTGGGGAGGTTCACGCGATGACGCCGCACGAGGGGTCGAGACCACTGTACGGGGTGCCCGCGCAATCCCTGTAGCCTCCTGCGCGGAGGATTCGCCTAGTGGCCTAGGGCGCACGCTTGGAAAGCGTGTTGGGAGCAATCCCTCAGGGGTTCAAATCCCCTATCCTCCGCCAGTCATGAGGGCGGCCCGTCGGGCCGCCCTCATGTGCTTGTACCCTCTTCCGCGGTGGCGTGTCCGAGCGGCCAAAGGAGCGCGCCTCGAAAGCGCGTGTGGGGGCAACTTCACCGTGGGTTCAAATCCCACCGCCACCGCCATTGTTGAAGGGGTGCCCACAGGGGTGCCCCTTCAACAATTCTGGAGACGCGAGGGACCCGTCGGCCCAAAGTTCCGGACGGGTCCAACCGCCACCGCAACCGCCAAGACTCAGGGAGCGCCTCCAGTACCACTGGTGCGCTCTGCCCGGATTCGGTAGCCGAACCCGCGGACCGTTGTCAGCAGCTCGGGATTGGCCGGGTCCTGCTCGATCTTGCTACGCAGTCGATACACCAGGTTGTCGACGACGCGGCCATCGGCGACACCCTCGTAGCCCCAGACATTGCGAAGTAGATGGTCTCGACTCAGGACCCGACCTCGGGCACGGATCAGCTCGGCAAGGACGTGGAACTCAATACGCGAAAGCTCGATGTGCTCGCCGTGGAGCCGTACCTCGACAGAGTCCAGATCGAGTTCGATGGGTCCACACACAAGTACCGCTGTGGAGCTCACCGAGTTGCCCGAGCGCCTCAAGAGGGTTCGAATGCGTGCCATCAGCTCCTTGGCCACAAAGGGCTTCGTCACATAGTCATCCGCGCCAGCCTCCAGACCGACGACCACATCGTGGCTGTCCACCTGGGCCGTGACGACGATCATCGGAATCTGAGTTACGGCTCGTAGACTGCGGATGAGGTCGAGCCCCTGAATTCCAGGCAGGCGAAGATCTATGAGGACCACGTCGATCTGGTGATCGAGGAATTCCACGAGGGCCTGTTCGGCAGTCACCGCCTCGACCACCCGGTAGCCCTCATCCTCGAGATTGGTGCGCAGGACCAATCGGATCGCGTCGTCGTCCTCAACCACCATCACGGTGAGCTGCTCAGTGTCTGGGCCGCACATCCATCAATTCAACCTCGTCATCGCCCGCTAGTCGGCACATGCCCTCCGCGGGACTTCCACACTGTGACGCAATTGCGACACAACTGGTGTCGTCCTGAGAGCCAGATCTTGCGGTTTCGCGGAATTCGCGGGCGAGGGTGGGGGAAGTTTCACGCCAGCTCAAGGGAGGGTTCACGATGCACACAGCACGCGCACACTCGATTTCCGAGAGAGGGGAGTGAGAATGGCGATCACCACACTGCTCGCGCCTCCGCTCCACACAGCTGAGCCGAGCCAGCCCGGCACCACCCACGATCAAGCCCCGACCACGAGTGCGGCTCCACAGGGGGACCCAGATCGCCGACTGCGGGTCGGCCTCGTCGGCTTCGGCCGCACGGGTCGCGACGTGGCCAAGGTGCTGCTCTCCGACCCCGAGCTGTCGTTGGAGTGGGTACTGCGCAAATCAGGCAGCCTGGAGCATCGCTCGGTGTCCGAATTCCTCGGTGTGGGTTCGGACCATTCAGGTGTTGTGCGCTCTGCGCACCAAGTCACCGCCGCAACCTTGCTCGACGGGTCTCCCGTCGATGTCATCATCGACTTCTCGTCCGAGGGCGGTATCGACTACTACGGTGCCGCGGCCGCTGAACGGGGCATCGCAATCGTGACGGCGATCTCCCACTACTCGGAGGCGAAGCAGCGCCAGCTCGAGCGACTGGCACAGCAGACGAGACTCCTGTGGTCCCCGAACATCACCGTGGGAATCAACTTCATGCTGCTTGCGGCGCAGACGCTTCGAAGTATTGCGCCAGACGTGGACGTCCAGATAGTGGAGGAGCACTTCCGCCAGAAGGCCGAAGTATCAGGGACGGCCATTCGGCTGGCCCGAGCGCTCGACATGCCTGACGACACGATCCACGTGATCCGCGCCGGCGGCATCATCGGCGTCCACGAGATCATGTTCGGCTTTCCGGCCCAGACCGTTCGACTGCGGCACGAGGCGATCTCGCGGGAGGCGTTCGGCAACGGTGCGATCTTCGCAGCGCGGCACGTCTTTGACCGGGCGCCCGGCCTGTATCGGATGGAGGATCTCCTGCTCCCATACTTTGCTGATCGCGGGCGTGCGGGAGTGCGAAACGAGCGGCGTCGGGGGGGCTTTCGTGGCCGTGTCGCCTCACGGCTGCGCGCAGTAGCACGCCGCCTTGACTGAGCGACCTCCGCGATACGGGCAGGACGCAGCGCGGCCGTCGAGCATGATTGCTCGACGGCCGCGCTGCCTCATCGTTCTCAGTGCCACCAGCCCGCGCTGCTTCACCAGCCGAATCGGTAGGTGAAGGTCTTGCGGTACTGCAGGTGCTCCGGCGATGGAGCTGGAGCCCAGGCCAGGACCCTGCATCGCGCGGGCTTGACCAGCGTGGCCGTGACCACGCCCTTGCGCGTGCGCACGGTGCAGTTGTCCTGGGAACCCGCGGCTGCCTTCCACCGCACAGTCACGCCCGCGGTGGTCTTGACCGGCTTCTTGGTCAGTACAAGCTGATCACCGACCGAGTACCTCCGCGCAGTGCTCGGGACGCTCAACCGTGCGCGCTGTCGGATCTGCGCCGTTGCGGCCGCCGGCACTGCCACCTCGATGGGCTGACCGGCCTGGGGGCCAGTCCCGCCTTGAGCACCACTCCTGGACTTCCCCGGCGCGACGATCGCCTACTCCGGGGATCTCCTCAGCGCGGCGCTGGCGGCGGCCGCGACCACCCCGATCGACTGCGCGATCGTCGACC
>Ga0129333_10004404_pt1 | contig 13168 bp, 11 predicted proteins | sample CPB6_08_DNA_FD_94474 | JGI IMG/M metagenome (GOLD analysis project Ga0129333, IMG submission 94474) | Freshwater to marine salinity gradient microbial communities from Chesapeake Bay, USA - CPBay_Sum_0.6_0.8_DNA | ecosystem: Environmental > Aquatic > Marine > Coastal | place: USA: Chesapeake... | reverse complement strand
TGTGGATGTCGGCAAGTTTTCTTACCCTGAACTTTGAGTTCTGGCTCAGGTTGTTCCCGTGCATGACATAGACCGGGTACTTCCTCCCCGAAAACTCCCACACGTCCAAGATCGCCGGAAGAGCCTTATCCGCGTACCCATCATCGAGCACGAACACGATAGCCTTTTTCTCACCCATCTCTTCCTCCTCTGTCTATTCTACAATAACCGCGGCTGAAAAAATGAACCTAAGCCACTCCAATTAGGATTTCATCATGTACGAGTACCATGTAAAGCGCGTAACCAAGGTCGTGGACGGTGACACCATCGACGTCGACATCGATCTAGGGTTTGATATCACTTTCTCGTCTCGAGTCCGCCTGGCAGGGATAGATACGCCCGAGTCACGGACGACAGATAAGGCAGAGAAGGTTCTGGGCCTCGAGTGCAAGGATTACCTCAAGAAGGCCATCGACTCGGCGAAGTCGATCGTCATCAAGACCGAGAAGATCGACAGCTCTGAGAAGTACGGCAGAATCCTTGGCTGGCTGTATCTCGACGGAGCGGACAAGTCTGTGAACGAGGCTCTTATCGCCGGCGGATACGCCTGGGAGTACATGGGCGACACCAAGGTGAAGGATTTTGACCTTCTTCGCCAGCGCAGAGCGGGAAAACCAGCCAACTGACGTTGCGATCTATCCACCCTACAAAGTGCCTGGGTGTGGCCATTGATGTGATACGGTATTTCATACATCCTTAACCTTAAGGTTGTATACTTTAAATTGTACAAAAGACCGCCTCTAGGAGCGCAAAGACCGTGGATACAGGGCCAAAAAGGAAGGTAGCTTTATTATACGCCCGAGTTTCAACGTCGATGCAGGTAAACGACGAAACGACGCTTGAATGAACAACTTTTGCTGCATAAAGCGTATGATAGAGCCATGGAACCATACAAAACTATGACAGATGTTACTACAGACCCTTGGCCTGAAGGTCTTTACCCACTGTCAATATTAGCAAGAGATGAACAAGGCGAGTACATGACTGAATCGACTGTGACGATCTCTCCACTACCTTCTCAAGGGCTATACTACGAAGACCGAAGCCCTATCAACTCAGATGGAATAACACTTCCTAAAAGATCTTCTCAAGTAAACTTTCTAGTGCCACCCGGAGACTACAATGTTACATTTAAGAAGAGAGATAAGACCAAGACTATACCAGTAACTGTAAAAGATCCAATATCGATGACTACGTCTCAAAAGTGGAAAGACGATAAAGACTTGTACTTTAGAGATCACCGCTGGGACCGATACATTATAGAAGAAAACTCATACGGAGAGGTCAAGATCACCGACAAAGACACTGTCATCGACATAGGCGGGCACATTGGAGTATTTACAAGAATATCTCTTGCAGCTGGTGCAAACGTGACTGTCTATGAGCCGGACATTGATAACTATAGGCTGTTGCAGTTAAACGTGAAAGAATACGGTGACAATGTTCAATGTGTCCGTGCCGCCGTCGTGGCTGACAATTCAGACTTTGCAGCCGCTGGGCACGCTGCATTGTGGCTTGACGCAGACGGCGCCGGCGACTCGTCACGTTCTGCGCTTCACTCGCTGTACCGCAAGCGTGGAGCGCGTCTACCTGTCAATGTCCCTGTGGTAACGTGGTCAAAAGTCTTAAGATCCCGCGAACCAACCATTATCAAGGTTGACGTTGAAGGCGCCGAGCTTACGTATGACTGGTCGATTATCGAGTCATGCAATAAACTGCGATACGTTGCTCTTGAAATTGAAAATAAGAGAGATCAAAAAGAAAATAAGCAAATGATTATTGACACTCTTTCCTCTCTTGGGTTCTCCTTAATTAAAGAAACTAACGGATGGTCAACAGTTCATATATGGCAGAGATAGCCCGTGCCAACTAAGAAAAATAGAAAAGAAATAGCTCTGCTCTACGCCCGAGTTTCAACGTCGATGCAGGTAAACGACGGAATGTCCCTCGATGCGCAGGAGCGCGACTTAAAAAGGGCCGCCGCGTTGTCTGGATACGACGACGTAGAGCTTCTTCGTGAAGAAGGCCGGTCTGGCAAGAGCATCAAAGGTCGTCCGGTTCTTCGCGAGGCTCTCGATCGTCTCGACCGTGGAGACGCCGAAGCGCTGTTCGTCACCAGAATCGACCGTCTCGCTAGATCAACCCAGGACTTCCTCTCGATCATCGACAGAGCCGGGGCCAACGGATGGAGAATCGTGATGCTCGATCTCAACCTCGACACCTCCTCGTATCAAGGCAGATTCGTCGTCACGATCATGTCAGCCCTCGCCGAGATGGAACGTGCCATCATCGCCGAACGGCAGAAGGACGTTCATCGAGATCGCAGAGAAAAAGGTCTCAAGTGGGGAGTAGACCTAGGGCCTAAGCAGAATCTTCCCACAGACGTCGTGAGCCAGATCTTTGAATGGCGCGATGCTGGAATGTCCTACGGGAAGATTGCCGATAAACTCAACAAGACAGAGACGCAGACGGCGCAAGGTAAGAAGTGGTACGCGTCCACGATCAAGTACGTGGTAACTAACTACAAAAAGGAGGGACCGGGAGAGCAATCTACATAGCCGTGCGTCATGCTCAATCCCGGTCCCTGTGGCCTCGCTCTCTCCCAAAAGCGTTGCCAGGCTTAGTTCAAATGTACATTAAGATCTACTGCTCAGGCGTCATTTCTCCGTCTTTTTTGCACGGTCCGTCGAACATTATGATGCCTCGATGAGTCTCCGGCGGAACGTGATCTCCACACTCAATTTGCTCTACGTAGTCAGATCTCAGTGTCACCTTGAGGTTTGTTCCGTCAAGTCTTGTAGTGTCTGGGATCCCAAGTTTTTCAACTTCATCAAGCCACTTTCTAACGTCGGCGATCGTAGCGTCGCTGCTGTTGATCATGTATACGCTAGCGGTTCCCGTGACTCTTACTACGGCGCTCATCGAGCAAACCTCGATGCGATTCCCCAGTCAACCTCACCGGTTGACACGGCTCGCGGCATAAGCATTCTTCCAACGATCTCTGCTCGAGAACCGAAGCCGTTGATCTCCATTCCACGCTCTGAGATCTTGCGCTGGAACGCAATCTGTGTCATCGGCTTTTCACCACGCTCCTCGCTCCACACGCGGTACACTGCGTACAGAGACTTGATCGGAGTCGTCGCGCCTTCAGACTCCTTTGTCTCTTCTTGGAAGAAGAAACCGATGCGGTCTTCGTTCTTGCGATAGATCTCCGCGGCTTCGCTAACAACAGAGCACCAACCAAGAGCGTCTCTCGCACTCGAGCCGAGAAGTTTGATCGCACCTTCGACGGCCCACGAAAGAACAGCAGGCAACCCACCCTCTGGGTCGAACAGATAGTGCTTGAGATCTGGGTCAGGATTTTCTGGCACGTTAGTAAGAGGCACGGGACGAATACGTCGCCACATCGCGTCGTCGCTGATGATTGGTCTGTGGTTCGTCGTGATCCACAGTTTCGCGCGTGACTGGAACGTAAACGGCTTTTCTCCAGGTGAACGTGCTGATATTTCAGACGAACCCGTAAGTTTCTTAACCGAGTTTTCCTTCATGCGTTCTGACTCTGGCAATTCGTCGACCCATACGAGACGTCGTCCACGAAGTTCAGCCCAGTGATACAAATCAGATCCGTGTGACTGACCATCACCTTGCGCAAGAATGCTTGAGTCAAGTGGCCATGCATACTGTGACGTGCCCATCGCTTTAACGAGCGCTTCAACCATCGTGTTTTTACCGGATCCGGGAGGACCGTACACCAAGAACATGATGTCGTACGTGCGAAGACCAGTCAGTGAGTATCCCGCTGCTTTTTGCAACCACTCCTGCAGCTCTCTGTCTCCTCCGGTTGCGAAGTCGATGAACTGTTCCCAGCGAACATTCCTAATACCAGGGTTGTAAGCGACAGGAGCGCGACGAGTGATGTAAAGATCTGGACGACCACGAAGTAGCTCTCCTGTTCTCAGGTCAATAACTCCGTTTGCTACGCCGAGAAGCGTTTCACCGCTGTCCCACGTGTCAACGCCAACAAGCACTCTAGGGTCTGATGTGGCGCTTTCAATAGCGTTACCGATACGCGCATTTGACTTCGCTTGTTGCGCCCACTTAATCACTTCTGATTGCTTGTCTGCGTCGTCAAGGTAGTGAACTACCTCGCTCGCGATGATCGGCGCAAGCTTCTTTGATAGCTCGCGCATTTCTAGATTTTCAACGTCAGGCTTCCAGTATCCGCCGTCCCAGTGAAACCAGCCTAGTCCTGGAGTGTATCGAACAGCAGGACCAAACGAATCAATGAGTCGTCGTCCATTTCCGGTATCAGTGAGAGTTCGCTTACCAGGTTCGCCACCTTCGTCTTCTCCCAGCGCGTCGGGGTCAAGAGGAACATCAATGTTCGTAAGCTTACTCGCAGACGAGAGCGAATCACCGTCAACGACAGCACTATGAACAGAGCCCCCGATAGTGCCAGGGAGAGCTTCAATGCTGTACGAAGATGACGCTGTAGTAGACGATTTTGTTTGTTGCTTCTTAGGAGCAGATGTTGAAGTTTCACGCGTCTCCTCCTGAGATTTCTTCGCCCACTCTTGAAGACCGGGCCACAGTCTTTCGGTCTTCGGATTGTCAAGAACGAACTGAATAGCACGCCGAACGTGCATCAACAATCCACCTGGGCCTTCGAGCTCGAGAGGAGGGCGCACCTTTTCGGCGTTGAATCGAATCATCATCGTCTCGACAGCGAGCTTTCCAGCTTCTGTGTCGACGGGAAACTTGTTTGCAAGAGCGCACGTCAGCGCGTAGATATCAACCGCACGAGAACCCTCGTCGATACCGTCTGACAAGAGTCTGTCGATGTCAATTTTCTGACCACCAAACTCGATGCCATCGAGGAAACCCCAGTCGCCTTCAGACAACGCTGTCTCAAGACGACGAGATCTCTTTCTAAGCGATGCTAGAAGCTCTTCAGGCGCTTCAGCGATAGGGACCTCCCACGGCGCCTTGCCTTGAACCCATTCGTAGCACACACCGGAGAAGTGTCGCGACGGCGCGATAAGCACGTAACCGTTGTGTTTGATGTCGACGCCAGGAAGACCTGACTTCTTGAGGTTGCCGACGAGCGCTTCTGACTCGTCGCAGCGATAGAACAGGTGCCGACCACGAATAAGCTTTCCACCCATCGAGTATTCGCCGGTAATCGCTTCAACGGTGGGCGGCAGCGCGCCTTCAACAAGCGCCTCGAACTTTTCAAACGAGTCTGGCCCGCCCGAGCGCGGATCGATGTCGATGACAAAGAAACCACTGGGGCGACAGAAAACACTGACGTTATTTTGACTGCTTTCTGGCCACCACGACTTGACTGTTTCAACATCGCTCGTTGCATGAATATTCCATTCCGGAATACTCGGATGCTTGCCGACGTCTTTCGGCTCGAGGTGCGTGCCGCCGCACGTGCACTTACCGTTAATGATTCCGTAGCAAGGCATGACCTTCCAGCCTTGCTGAGCATACCAGAGAGCTGCTGGTCCGAGACGCCCCTCGGCGTGCTCCCAGCTACTCATTGGAACCTACGACGACTAAACTAGTTGATTGCGAATACTCGCTCGACATGTGACACCTTGAATTGGGAGAAGTAGTGATGCCGCTACGGACTACTGAAAAGACAACAGTTGAAATATAACCGGGCACAGTCTCTCTCCAAGGCATCGACTTAGTTTTTCTTTGAGAATTCGACAATATCACAAGCAAGACGCTTTAGTCGTGATAATGTTCAATACATCTTCTAGTACATGGTACCGTTACAGAAACTAGCGTGGAGGGTTCATGGGTAGTCTTTTCGATGACATTCAAAAAGAAAAAGCGGCCGCTGGTAACAAATCCAGAATTGCAGAGATCCTAGAAGATCTGAGCGACTCGGATAGAAAAGATTTGCTAAAGGCGCTCAATGATCACAGCATCCCCGCGTCTAACATCTCAAAAGCAATGGGAAAGCGTGGTTACAAACTAGCGATTAACGTGATTAGTCGCTACCGACGTGGAGAGCTGGTGACTAAGTTCGATGAGTCTATCTGATGAAATCCGCAGTGAAGACGAGATTACTGAGCTTAAAAAAGCGCTGAAAAGAGCGCAGCAGGCTGAGTACAAGGCGAAAAGAGCAAGCGAGGACATCGTCGAGGCTGTCTATACAGCAGCTCGAGACGCGGCTCTGGCTTCTCATAAGCCAAAGACCGTCGCAGCAAAGCCGCCGGCTAAGGACACTCGAAAAGGTAAAGCAGAGCACGCTCTGATCCACCCGACAGACTGGCAGCTCGGTAAGAAGACAGCAGGGTACGACATCGAGACGTGCGGCCGCCGTATGGAGCAGTTTACCCAGAAGGTGATGGAGCTGACAGAACTTCAGCGCGCTCATCATCCAGTGCGTGAATGCACCATTATGTTCGGTGGCGACATGGTCGAAGGCATCACGATCTTCCCAGGACAGGCCTGGGAGGTTGAAGCTCACCTTTTCGAGCAGCTCTTTGAGACAGTTCGCATCGAGGAAATGATCGTTCGGTCACTCGCGCAGTTCTTCGAAAAGGTCAACGTCGTGTGTGAATACGGCAACCACGGACGTCTAGGTCGCAAAGGCGAACTGCCGGCGAATGATAACATAGACGCTATTTCATACAGAATTGCCTCAGAAAGAACCCGCGACCTCAAAAACGTCTCGTGGCAGCTCTCGTCTGACTGGTATCAGATCGTGACGATCGGAAACTATCGAGCACTTCTTGTTCATGGTGACGAGATCAAGTCTTTCGGCGGAAACACACCCGCATTTGGTATTCTAAGAAAGTGCAACGCGTGGGCGACAGGCGTAGTGCCTGACTTCCACGACGTGTACATGGGCCATTTCCACACACCGATGAGTCTCACGATGGCGAACGGCGGACGTATCTTCGTCACGGGATCTCCTGAATCTGAGAGCGTCTATGCCGCTGAGTTTATTGCCGCAAAGGGCAAGCCGTCACAGCGACTTCACTTCATCGATCCAGACAAGGCACGAGTAACAGCAGAGTACGTCATCTGGCTTGACTAAGTTACGTAGAGTGCCATAGAGTAATATGAAGTTGATGGCACTCAAGCGAAAAAAGAACACAGCACGTCTTTCTCGTGTTCTTGAGCTCGCTGACGAAATATCTTCTCGGCAGATAGAAGACGATTCGTTAGACGAGCTTTCTAGGGTTGGAGTACTGTGGGCTGGAGTTCTCGGACTCGACGAGCCTGTAGAAGCGACCGAAGTCGCTGCCATGCTCTGTGCGTACGAGCTTATCAAGGCAACTCGTCTTGTAGACGCTGAACCTCACTGGGTAAATGTCGCGTCTTTTGCCGCTATCGGCGCCTCCTGTGAAAGACCGGAGGCTGGCATCGATCCGCTAATTAACGAAGATTTTGATGATAAAATATCTGGTAGTCCGATAGGGTTTTCTCCCGGGCATACAACCTCACCACGCAACTAATTTGATAGAATATCGGTAAGTGTCCGATTGGAGTCTGCGTGTCTTGGCCTAACTACGTGCTTACTAGAGTTGTCACCGGCAACTACGTAACAGCTTCGGGTTCGCCTGCGAGCGGCCGCGTCATTTTTACTCCTACGTCGCGTGTCATCGATGAGAATAATGCAGTCATAGTTGAGGACTCGATCACGGCGACTCTTGACGCAAACGGCGAATTTAGCATTGCTCTCCCAACTACAGACAACACGGCTCTCAATCCGGTCGGCTGGGCGTACGAGGTCAGTGTACGCATACATGGTCTTCGTCCGCGAAAGTTCTTCGCATTTCTTCCATACGGAGACGGTTCTGCTGTAAATATAAATAATGAAATAAGCACTCAGCCAACGCCGGTAACGTCTTCTCCGTTTGCAAATTACGAGATAGTCCCAGAGCAGTCGGGACCCGCAGTCGAGTGGCCAAGCGACGTTCTTACAAGAGCTATCACGGCAACCTACGTGACAGCCACAGGAGCGGCCGCAAAAGGTAGAGTCACCTTCACCCCGACCACCAGAGTTGTCGATGAAAGAGATTCGGTCATCATCGAAGACACTATCGTCGCAAACCTAGACGCGAACGGTTCAATCTCGCTGAGCCTTCCGACGACTGACAACACTCTTCTAAAGCCAGAAAACTGGGCCTATGAGGTAAACGTCCGTCTATACGGCGTTAAGCCGCTTAAGTTCTTCATTCTTCTTCCGTACGGAGACGGTACCGCCGTAGACCTAATCAATTCCGTCAGCACCGTATCAACAACGATCGCGGATTCCACCATTCAGACCTCTACTCTACGCGGCCCTGTCGGCCCAAGAGGCCCGGGAACTATCGTAGGATCTGGCGCTCCAGGGCCACTAGTCGGCTTCGACGGCGACATCTACATAGACGAAGACCTAGGAGAGTACTACGGACCAAAGGCTGATGGAGAGTGGCCTGCTTCTCCGTTCTTCTCGATCACGTTGACGGCGACTACTACAGAAAGACATGTCCATACTCAAACCGTAGCTTCTGCTACTTGGAACATCACTCATGCCCTTGGTGGAAGGCCTTCTGTGACAGTTGTAGACACAGGCGCAACTGTCGTCATTGGAGACGTGGCCTATAATAGTGATACATCGGTGACAGTTTCATTCGCCGCGCCCTTCTCAGGCTACGCGTACCTCACATAGGAGTTCTCTTCCATGGCACAGAAGTTTCTCACAAACATAGATCTCAATAAGAATCAACTTCTTAACGCTGTCATTCAGAAGCTTGGAGCTGACCCGACTACAGGTCTTGCAGAAGGCTGGATCATTTATCGTACAGATCTTGACGTTCTCAAGATCTGCGATGGCTCCGCGTGGCACGTCCTAATCGAGAACGTTCAGTCAGGTGGCACACACTCAAACGCTCTTACCATCACCGAGAGCGGCGGAGTAATCACGATCACTCCTAACCTTGCTGATGGCTCAAACGCTGGTCTACTTTCATCTACGTTTTACTCAGATCTAAACGCGGCGACTTCATCGAACACAAACAGCACTCTTGCTAAGCGCGACGGTTCAGGTCGCTTGCAGGTTACGGCACCATCGGCAGATCTCGATGCAGCGAACAAGGCGTACGTTGACGCAGCTCGTTCTGGTCTTGACGTTAAGGCGTCTGTAAAGTACGCGACAAACGCGGCTTTAGCGACGTTCACTCACAGCTCTGGAGTTTTGACAGCTTCTGCAAACGGCGCGTTCTCGATCGACGGCGCGACATTTACTTCAGGCGACAACGGCACTCGCGTTCTTGTAAAGAACGAGACATCGAGCAACGCTCCGTATAACGGTATCTACACAGTTACCGACGCCGGCGGCGCAGGCGCGCCCTGGGTATTGACTCGAGCGACCGACGCCGACTCAAACACCGAGGTCACTCCAGGATTGTTCGTGTTCGTCGAGCAAGGCACAGCGTGGGCTGACTCCGGCTGGGTGCTGACAACAGACGGCTCAATTACTCTTGGCTCAACAAATCTGACGTTCGTGCAGTTTTCTGCTGCTGGACAAAGTATTGCAGGTAACGGTCTTACAAAGACCGGCAACACGATCGACGCGGTTGGAACATCAGACCGCATCACAGTCAACGCAGACTCGATCGACATCGCGAGTACGTACGTTGGTCAGTCAAGCATCACAACCCTTGGAACGATCACCACAGGCGTGTGGAACGGTACAGATGTCGCTGTTGCTGACGGCGGTACGGGCTCATCTACAGCATCTGGCGCACGAACAAACCTTGCCGGAGACATCACCGGAGGGTCTACAAGTACACCTGCTCTTGCTAAGGTGGCTTCTCAGACGATCGGCGACAATAGCAGCACTTCATTCACGGTCACTCACAACTTCAACACAAGAGATGTCGTTGTTCAAGTCTATGAAGTTAACTCACCGCACGACACCGTGCATGTAGACGTTGCTCGTGCAACTGTAAACGCGGTAACAGTCACGTTTGCGTCGGCTCCATCGACAGATTCGTACAGAGTAGTAGTTACAGGTTGATAGTTCGCCTTGAGGGGCGAACGTAAAAAACAGCACAGAGTCGAGGCTCTATGTCATTCAAACTATTTAATCTATTGCGTGCTCGCTATTTCAGTAGCGAAAGCAACGCTGCAATCGAGGTCGGCATCAAGGACGAGTCAAACCCTCGTCTGGCCGTTGATGCTGGCGGTCGGATTACTTGGGGAGATGGCACAAACGCTGTTGACACAAACCTATACCGTGACTCAGCAAATACGCTCAAGACAGATGACACTTTCAAGACGCCAGCGCTTTTTGTCGACGGGATAGAAGTTGACACAACTGGCGCTACAACAAGTCAAGTCCTTAAGTACAACGGGACAAAGTTTGCTCCAGCATCTACAAGTATCGACGATCTTAGCGACATTGTTATTACGTCGGCAAAAAACGGTGAGTTGCTTCAATATAACGGAGCAAACTGGGTTAATTCGGTTCTCCCGACAAACGAGCCGATGGGATTTGAGAATGCATCTCAATGCAATATCTCATTCACTGATGTTGGTCGTGAATTCAGTATTTCACCAGTATCTGGTTCATTTACTGTCTGGAATAAGGGTGTTAGGTACGTAAAAACAACTACCGAAACAATCAGTATTCCAAATACATCTGCGCTGTACTACATCTACTATGATGCAACTTGCACGCTGAGCTACAAAACATCGTTCTTTACACTTTCTACTGAAACACCGATTGCTTATATTTATTGGAACCAGTCGGACGCAACGCATCATTTCTTTGCCGATGAACGACATGGCATTACCCTAGACTGGGCAACGCACGAATATTTACACAGAACTCGTGGCGCTGCAATCGCCAACGGGTTCGGCGCAAATAACTACACAACGACCGGCAATGGTTCTTCAGATGCGCACGCAAAAATAGACATTGCAAACGGCACCTTCTTTGATGAAGACCTAAAGATTGACATCGCGCACTCCGCAACACCTGCCGCCAACTCCCATGAACAGGTCCTCCAAGGTGGCGGAGAGTTTCCCGTTTTCTATAGAACAAACACCCATTATAGAAGAGACACGGCGACAAAGTTCCCTATGAAGCAGGGGACATCGCGCGTTACGTATAACAATCTTTCAGCAGGTGTTTGGTCAACGCCAGACATTGATGCAAATAAGTTTGGCATTACCTACCTGGTTGCAACAAATGACCTAAATGACCCAATTTTTGCAATGATGGGCCAGGCGCAATATACCGACCAGGGTTCTGCAGAGGCGGCTTCATGGAATGACATGAATGTCGAAGACTTTCCTGTTGCCGAATTTCGGATTCTTTACAAACTTATTTATCAGACGTCAAATGCCTATGCAAATACACCACATGCTCGTTTAACTGGCGTTCAAGACCTACGTGTTTCGTTTATTAGTGGCGGAAACCTTGCTACCGTACCGGTATCTGACCATGGGACACTTACTGGACTTAGCGACGATGATCATACCCAATACCTTCTTGCCGATGGAACGCGCAACGCTTCGTCATTAAACGTGACGGGCGCGCTTTCTTCATCAACTCTTACAGTTGACAGCATCGAGATCGATACGACGGGCGCTACAACTAACCAGGCACTAGTGTTTAATGGGACAAAGTTCGCTCCTTCCACCGCAGCGGGACCGCAGGGTGCGCAGGGCGCGCAAGGTCCGCAGGGTGCTCAAGGAGCTACAGGAGCTCAAGGGCCGCAGGGCGATGTTGGCCCGCAAGGCATAACAGGCGCGCAGGGGCCGCAGGGCGCAGCGGGAGTGCAAGGTGTAGACGGCCCGCAAGGCGCTACAGGAGCTCAAGGACCACAAGGTGCGACAGGCGCTCAAGGTGCAACCGGAGCTCAGGGAGATACGGGAGCTACGGGCGCACAGGGCGCGCAAGGGCCACAAGGCGATGTTGGTCCGCAGGGTGCAACCGGTGCGCAGGGTCCGCAAGGCGATACTGGTCCGCAAGGTGCGCAAGGTTCCACGGGACCGCAGGGCGCACAAGGAGCGCAAGGGTCTACAGGTCCACAGGGCCCGCAAGGCGATGTTGGTCCGCAGGGTGCAACCGGTGCGCAGGGCGCACAGGGGGCAACTGGACCGCAAGGTCCGCAAGGTGACGTCGGTCCGCAGGGCGCGACTGGAGCTCAAGGCGCAACGGGATCTCAAGGTCCGCAAGGAGCTATCGGACCGCAAGGTCCACAAGGCGACATCGGACCGCAGGGTGTTCAAGGAGCTCAAGGCTCTCAAGGTGCACAAGGCGCAACAGGTGCACAAGGCGCACAAGGTAACTTTGGTGGCGTTACTTTCGAATACGTCTTTGACACCGATACGGCGCACACCGATCCCGGCGCAGGAAAACTTAAGTTCAGCAACTCAGACATCACTCTCGCTTCAGAACTAAAAATTGACGACGTTGACGTCAATTCGACAGACATTCAATCGTACCTGAGAACAATCGACGACTCAACAAGTACGATGAAAGGTCACTTCCGCATCTCCAATAAGAGCGACTCTTCTGATTTTGCTGTGTTCACAATTTCAGCAGTCACTGAGGAGACGGGCTTCTTTGACGTTGAATGTTCATACGTCTCTGGCTCGGCGTCTTCATTTAGCAACGGTGAAGGTATCATCATCACCTTTGCCCGCACGGGAGACGTTGGCGCACAAGGAGCGCAAGGTGCGCAGGGCGCAACAGGCGCGCAGGGTGCGCAAGGCGATACTGGGCCGCAGGGTGCACAAGGCGCACAGGGTGCTGCTGGCGCTCAAGGTCTTGACGGTCCGCAAGGAGCTATCGGACCGCAAGGCCCGCAAGGTGCAACGGGCACTCAAGGCGCCACAGGCGCTCAGGGGCCTCAAGGCGATATCGGACCGCAAGGCCCGCAAGGTGCCACTGGTGCTCAAGGTGCAACTGGGCCACAAGGGCCGCAAGGCGATACTGGTCCGCAAGGCGCACAGGGAGCTACAGGCGCACAGGGAGCTACAGGCGCACAAGGAGCTACAGGCGCACAAGGCCCTGCTGGCCCGCAAGGTGACACTGGCCCACAAGGTGCACAGGGTGCTACTGGGTCACAAGGCGACACTGGACCGCAAGGTCCACAAGGCGACA
>Ga0129333_10004403_pt1 | contig 13168 bp, 13 predicted proteins | sample CPB6_08_DNA_FD_94474 | JGI IMG/M metagenome (GOLD analysis project Ga0129333, IMG submission 94474) | Freshwater to marine salinity gradient microbial communities from Chesapeake Bay, USA - CPBay_Sum_0.6_0.8_DNA | ecosystem: Environmental > Aquatic > Marine > Coastal | place: USA: Chesapeake... | reverse complement strand
GCGCTGCCCGCGCACGCGCCAGCGCCTCAACCGGTTCGTCGGCATTCCACGCGGCCTGTGCCACGGCCATATGTGCCTCGGGAACTGCAGGATACGGTTCAGACAGCCGGCGCAGCAGGGACAGCACACCCGGCTTGTCTCCGGCCCCGTTGATTGACGATGACAGTTGCAGGAAACTCTGGCCGACAGCAGACGGATCGCGCGTCAGCCATCGCTGCAGGTGCGGCAGCGCATCGTCCAGGCGCGACTGCGTGATCAACAGCGCGATCACCGATTGCTGCGCCCTTCGCGAACCGGGGTCGGCCTCCAGCCAGAGCGTCGCCAGTTCCGTCGCCTGAGGCAACAGGCGTGTGCGCCACGCGATTTCCGTGCCGCGACGTGCAATCCGCGGATCGCGGGTCTCGCGTGCCAGCTCCAGATAGGCCTGGACAGCAACCAGCGGCTGCCCGCGCTGCACCGCCACCTCCGCCAGCGTGAGCCGGAACAGCAGTGGTTCCGTCAGCTCGATATTGGGCAGGGGAACCGGCCGCGGCGCGCCCGGCTTTTGCGCCAAAACCTTGGGCAAAGGCTTGCTGTCGATGCCCGAGGATTGCGCAGGCAACTGTCCGGTCTGCGCGCAGGCTGTCAGCAGACACACCGCCATCAGACCGGCCCATCGGGAGACAGCAAAAAATGGATTCATGCGCAGAAAATTAGGAAGTTTGCCGGATTGCTGCCTATTGTGCCTGAAGCACGCTCGCGCCGGCCCGGAGACTTTGTTTCACGATGCGGCACAGTTTAGGTATATTTCGCGGTATTCACAAGGCAAGTCATCGAACAGCCACAGCATCTCTCGGTTCACCCTTCATTGAATACAGCCACCCTTTCCGAGACGACCCTCTGCGCACGGCAATTGTCGCGGCAGTATGGCAAACACCTTGCCGTCAAACCGCTGGACCTCGTTCTCCAGCGCGGGGAGGTGCTTGGCCTCCTCGGACCCAATGGCGCCGGCAAAACCACCACGCTGCAAATGCTGACCGGGAATCTGGCACCGTCCGGAGGCAGCGTCAGCATCTGCGGCGTAGATCTGCTTGAGCAGCCGCAGACCGCAAAACAGCGTCTGGGTTACCTGCCTGAGGCACCGCCGCTCTATCGCGAGTTCACCGTGGCTGATTACCTGTCGTTCGCCGGACGGCTGCACCGCATCCCGTCCGGCCGCGTATGGGAGGCCGTTGACTGCGCCGCACAACGTTGCGGTTTGACCGGCGTGCTCAACAAGATGATCGGTACGTTATCCAAGGGTTACCAGCAGCGCGTCGGCATTGCCCAGGCCATTGTTCACGAACCCGACATCATCGTCCTCGACGAGCCCACCGTGGGACTGGACCCCAACCAGCTGCGCGAAATCCGCGCCATGATTCGCGAGTTGGCGCAGCAAAGCAGTGTCGTTCTGTCCACGCATATTCTCCAGGAGGTTGAGGCACTGTGTGACCGCGTGCTGATCCTGCATCATGGCAGCGTGATTTTCAGCGACAGCATTGCCGGCCTGCGCGCGCTGACCCGCGAGCGGACACTGCTATTGCGTCTCGGCACCCCGCCGCCGCCGGCAGCCTTGCTTGCGATTCCCGGTATCGCCGCGGTCGAGTCCCTGACCGACGGTCGCTGGCGTCTGCGCTGCGCCGCGGACGGCGATCCGACGGCGCAGATCGTCGCCAGGGCCGCGGCAGAGGGTTGGGATCTTCAGGAACTCGGCACCGCCGGCGCCAATCTGGAAGACGTGTTCGCACAACTGACACAGGAAAGCCCCGCCACGTGATCGCACTCATTGCCCGCAAGGAACTGCGCGCCCTGTTCGGTTCCCCGCTCGCCTGGTTTGTGCTGGCAGCGGTACAGTGCATACTCGGCTACGGCTTCCTCAAACGCCTGGACGATTTTCTGCAGATTCAGTCGCAACTGACTCAACTCAACAACCCGCCCGGGCTGACGGAACTGGTCGCCGCACCGACTTTCGCCACAGCCGCCGCACTGATGCTGTTTGCGACCCCGGTTCTCGCGATGCGCTTCATCGCCGAAGAACGGCGACAGCACAGTCTGACCCTGCTGCTGTCGGCGCCGGTTTCTCTGACTGAAGTCGTACTCGGCAAATTTCTCGGACTGACCGGATTTCTTTCCATCATCGCCCTGCTCGTGGCCGTCATGCCGCTGACATTGTCCGGAATCGCGGTAATCGACTTCGGTCTGCTGGCGATGCTTCTGGTCGCCCTGCTGCTGCTTACCGCCAGTTTCGCCGCTGTGGGTCTTTACGCATCCAGCCTGACGGCGCAGCCGGTCGCCGCGGCACTGGCCGGATTCGGCTTGCTGATCGCCATGATTTTCATGGGGGAAACCGCTGCCGAAAGTCTTCGCAGCCGCGGCTGGATGGCCGCCAGCGCACTGGCGCAAACGCTGTCACCCATGAAAAATTTCGAGCCGCTGGCACGCGGTATCGCCGACAGCTATGCCATCAGCTGCTCGCTCCTGCTGACCATCGTGTTTCTGGTGCTGACGATACGGCGCATGGATGCCATGCGCCTGCGGGGCTGAGATGGCGCTGCATATCACCCCGCAACTGCGACGGCATCTGCTCATCCAGAACAGCCTGTTTGTCGTTCTGCTGGTCATCGTCGCTGCGCTGCTCGCCTACCTTGCGCACGAGTTTCGCATCGAGAAGGACGTCACGCGGACCGCGCGAAATTCACTGTCAGCGATGACACTGGATACCCTGAGACAGATGGACGGGCCCATCCATGTCACGGCCTACGCCCTTCGCCAGGACAGCAACGGCAGCGACATCCACCGCCAGATCGGGGAACGGCTGCGTCCGTACCGCAAAGCCTATCCGCAACTCACACTGGAACTGGTTGACCCGAGGGAACATCCCCGGCGGGTCGCGGCGGCGGGTCTGCGCAGTCCGAACGCCCTTGTCGTGGAATACTGGTCCCGAAGCGAGCAGCTTTCCCTGGCAGAGTTCGACGAACAGAATTTCGCCAATCTGCTCATGCGCCTGCTGCGCGGCGCCGACACGCGGGTCTATGTCATTGAGGGACACGGGGAACGGCGGATTGACGGCCTTGCCAATCATGACCTCGGCGATTTCGGGCGCCAGCTGGCAGGAAAAGGTTTCCGCCCGCTGTCTCTCAACACGGGCATCGTTCAGGAAATCCCCGATGACGCAGGACTGGTCATCCTCACGCATCCCCAAACCGACTGGCAGCCTGCGGAAGTCGACAAACTGCTGCGCTATATCGAACGGGGCGGGAGTCTGTTATGGCTGATAGACACCGAGCCCCTGCGCGGTCTCCAGCCGATCGCAGAGAAGCTGGGGCTGGTCCTGACGCCCGGTGTGATCGTCGATCCGGCCATGCCGCCGCGCAGCGGACCGCCCGTGTATGCACTCGCCGCAGCCTATGCACGACACCCGACCGTCGGCGCCTTGCGTTTCAACACGCTTTTCCCCCAGGCCCGCCAGATCGGCGCAGACGACAGCCTGGGCTGGCGGGTCACGCCCCTGATCGATGTGGCACCGCGAGGCTGGGTCGAGATGAGCAAGTTGACCGCATCACCGGCCTTTGACAAGGCCAGCGACCTGCCGGGACCTGTCAACATCGCAAGCGCGTTCGAGCGCAGCGTGAATGATCGCGAACAGCGTGTCGTGGTCATCGGCAACGGGCATTTTCTGTCAAACACCTTTCTCGGCAACGCCGGGAATCTCGCACTGGGTATCGGCTTGCTTAACTGGCTGAGCGGCAGCGACCGCCTCGTCGCCATCGACAGCCGCAGCGACGCGCATGAACCGCTGGCACTCTCGCCGCTACGCCTCTACACAACGGCCGCGCTGTTGTTCATTGTATTGCCGCTCGGTTTCGCCATCACCGGCTTCCTGAGGTGGTGGCGCCGCCGGCACGCCGTGTAGGCAGGAACCGGCGATGCGCCGCCGCTGGCTGGTTCATATCGTCCTGCTGTTCATTATCGGCACGGCATCAGCCTTCCTTTACTGGCGGCCGCCGTCATCCGGCTCAGCACAGGCACTGACGTCGATACAACCCGCGCAGGTCCGGCAAGTCGCGCTGCGATGGCCCGATGGACGACAAATCGCTCTCGCACAGCAGGACAGTCAGTGGCGGATGACGGCGCCGTGGCAGGCGCCGGCCGACGCATTTCCGGTACTGCGTCTGCTGACCGTGCTGAGTGCCGTGCCGCGGGCACGACTCGATGCTTCATCGCCGCAGCGATTCGGACTGCAGAACCCGACTGCAGAGCTGACCGTCGACGGACTGTCGTTCCGCTTCGGCGACATCAATGCGATCACACAAGAACAATACTTGCAGTTCGGCAACGACATTTACGCGATTGAACTGCGTCACGGTGCTGCCCTGCCCAAGGATCCGGCCGTCCTCCTGCGCCGCAGGCTGCTGGCGCCGGGCGAGGAGCCGCTGGCGATGGAACTGCCGGGCTTCCGCATCAGCAAGCAAGATGGTCGCTGGCAACTGCACCCGGCAAGCGAGGCTATGGGACAGGAAGCGCTGCAGGCCTTCATCGACGGCTGGCGCCACGGCATTGCCGCGCGCGCCGAGCCACGCGGCAATGCCCCGCCCATCGGTACGGTCACGGTCCAAGTGAAGGACCATGCGCCTTTGCGCTTCGGTATCCTCGCCCGGTCACCCGATGTGATCCTGGCAAGGGATGATCTCGGACTCGCCTTCCGGTTTTCGCGCGATGCCGGGGAATCGCTCCTCGTTATAAAAAAATATCAATAAAAACAATAATTTACCATCAATGCCCGAATTACCGGAAGTCGAAACCACCCGCCGCGGCCTGCTGGACAGTGTCTGCGGTCGTCGCGTCCGCCGCGCAATCGTGCGCCATCGCGGGATGCGACTGCCGGTACCGCGGGGGCTCGAGCAACAGCTCGCTGGCGCACGCGTGCGAGAACTCCGCCGGCGCGGCAAATACCTGATCTTCGACTGCGACACGGCCGACGGACAGCAGGGCAGTCTGATTCTGCATCTCGGCATGTCCGGCAGGCTGTGGCGGGTCGATGCCGGCACGCCGCCGGAGAAGCACGACCACTTCGATCTCGAGATGGACAACGGGCGCGTCATCCGGCTGCGCGATCCGCGACGCTTCGGCCTCGTGCTGTGGTGCCGTGGCGACCCGCTTGTTCACCCCTTGATGAGGGATATCGGCCCTGAACCGCTGACGGCAGACTTCGACGGGGCGGTACTCCACCGCGGCATACGCAACCGGACATCGGCGATCAAGCCGGTCATCATGGACAGCCATCTGGTCTGCGGTGTCGGCAACATTTACGCCAATGAAGCACTGTTCCGCGCCGGCATCGACCCCCGTATGCCGGCAAACCGGCTCAGCCGCGCCCGATGCCATGTACTGGCGCGGGAGATCAAGGCTGTCCTGTCGGAAGCCATCGACGCCGGCGGCAGTTCACTGCGTGACTACGTGGACAGCAACGGTATGGCGGGCAATTTCCAGAACCACTTTCTTGTATACGGACGCGCAGGTGAAACCTGCACACGCTGCGGCAGCATCATCCGCGAGACGAAACAGGCGCAGCGCGCAAGCTGCTGGTGTCCGGGCTGCCAGAAACGCTAGCCCGGCACCAGTCATCACAGCCGGTCAGGCGGCCTGCTTGCCTGTCAGCTTCTCGTATTTCAAACGCAGGTCTTCCTGCGACTCGCGGTGCTCCGGATTGAACGGAATACAATCCACCGGACACACCTTCTGGCACTGCGGCTCGTCAAAATGCCCGACACACTCGGTGCACTTGCCGGGGTCGATCTGGTAGATTTCCTCGCCCGCCGAGATCGCCTCATTGGGACACTCCGGTTCGCAGACATCGCAGTTGATGCACTCGTCCGTAATCATCAGCGCCATGATGTCCGCCCCTTCACCTGCCGCCCAGTTCGCGAATCTTGACCTTGAGCCGTGCAGACACTGTGGGCGACACGAACTTGGCAACATCCCCGCCCAGCACCGAGATCTCCCTCACCAGCGTGGCGGACAGGAACATGTATTCCTCGCCAGGCGTCATGAACACGGTCTCCACCTCCGGGTACATTTTCCGGTTCATCCCGGCCAGCTGGAATTCATAGTCGAAATCGGAAACGGCACGCACCCCGCGCATCACCACACGCGCCTGCTGCTCCCGCACAAACTGCATCAACAGGCCGGAGAAACCGGTCACCGTCACGTTGGGCACATCGTGCAAGGCCTCCCGGGCAAGGTCTATTCTCTCTGCCAGGGTGAACAGCGGCCGCTTCGCACGGCTGTCCGCAACCGCCAGAATGACATGATCGAACAGGCGGGCCGCGCGCCGCACGAGATCTTCATGACCCAGCGTGATGGGATCGAATGTTCCGGGATACACCGCCTTGTTTTCCATACGCTTCCTCAAGAACTCATTCAAACGCCGGCGCGACGCAGTAACTGGTAATGCACCTGCCCTGCACGCGCCTCGCGATGCACCTGCCAGCCCGCCGGCGTTTCCCAGGTGTCGCCGCGTTCACAATACACCTGTCCGTCCGCCGCCACACGCGGCGCCAGCGCACCGAACCACTCGCCCCAGTCTGCCGCCACAAAAGGCGGGTCCAGAAACACGATGTCAAAGACTTCCGTTGACCGGCCGAGGAATTCTAGCGCATCGCTGCCCTGCGGCTCCACCACACTGGCAGCCAGCATGGCAGCATTCGCTTTCAGCGCTTCCAAGACACGGCGGTCCCGTTCGACCATGACCACACGGGATGCTCCGCGCGATGCCGCCTCGAAACCCAGCGCACCGCTGCCCGCGAACAAATCGAGGCAGGATCGTCCCTGCAAATCCTGTCCGAGCCAGTTGAACAGGGTTTCGCGCACCCGGTCGGGGGTCGGACGGACGCCGGCGAGCGCAGGAAACACGAGGCGGCGCCGGCGGAAAGCGCCGCCGATGATCCGGACCTCTCCGGTATTCGCAGCGCGGCGTGGCATTCAGCCGGTAATCAAGGTGCCGGCTGCGCCGGCGCCGGTTTCCCGTCGGCAGCGACGACAACAGTGACCAGGCGGTCGGCATCGACACGACGGCCGAATGCGGACCGGATATCGCCCACCGTCACCTTGTCAACGTTCGGAACGAAGTCTTCGAGATAGGTCAGCGGCAGCCGGTAAAAGCCGACCATGCCGAGATACCCGTGCATTTTGCGATTGCTGTCAATGCGCATCGGAAAGCCGCCGATGATGTTGTTCTTCGCAGCGCGCAGTTCCGCCTCCGTCGGCCCGTCGGTCAAAAATCGGCTCAGCGTTTCCCGCACCACCGACAGGGATTCGGTCGCCTGATCGCGACGCGTCTGCAGTCCGATAATGAACGGACCTTTGCGCGCCTGCGGCGCGAAATAGCTGTACGCCGAGTAGGCGAGACCGCGCTTGGATCGCACCTCCTCAATCAGCCTCGAGACAAAGCCGCCGCCGCCCAGAATATAGTTGCCGACAAATAACGGGAAATAATCCGGATCATCACGGCGGACACCCGGGGCGCCGATCAGAATATGACTCTGGGTTGCGGGGTGCGCGATGATGCGCTCAATGCCGGTCTCGAGCGCCGGTACCGGCGGGATCTGCGGCGCCGCCGCCGACGTCTTGGGCAGACCCGCGGTCAACTGTTCCGCAATCGCCTCTGCCTCCTCGCGGCCGACGTTGCCCATGATCGCCACCACCGCATACGGCGCAGCGTAATGCCGCTGATAGAACCGGACCAGATCGTCTCGCTGAAGACGGCTCAGGGTATCCACCTCACCGCTCGCGCGCAGCGCATAGGGATGCTTGCCGTATACCAGCCGCGAGAAGGTACGGTTCGCCACCGTATCCGGCTTCAGGTCGGATTCACGGATACTGCTGATCGCCCGTACCTTTTCACGCGCCAGCACCTCTGCCGGAAAACCCGGTTCGGCAAGCACGCGCGCGAACAGCGACAGGGCCGCATCACGCCGGCGACGATCGGAGAGGGTCCGAACCGCTATGCCCGCCTTGTCACTGTCGAAACTGTCACGGACCTGCGCACCGATATCGGCAAACTGCTGGGCGATGACATCCTCACCCAGCCCGGCAACCCCTTTGCGCAGCATGGCGTTGGTCATCGAGGCCAGACCGGATGTCTCTACCGTATCGAAAGCGGAACCCGCCGGAAATTCGACGGACACATCCAGAATCGGAAGATCGGCGTTACTGACAAAGTAAACCCTCGCGCCCGAAGTCGTGGTCCAGTGCTGGATCGGCAATATCGCCTGTGCAATCGGTGCCGACACCATCAGCAGGACGGCTGCGATGGACCGGACAAGCGCCGCCGGCATTGGACTAACGGTCATGACGGACTCCTGCGGGGGTACGGCGCGGTTTGCCGGCCAGCGGTTGCGGATCAAGATAAGCGACGGTGAGCCGATCATCGGTCAAATAGCGACGCACGACATCCTGAACCTGCGCGGCGGTGACCGATTGCAGTTTCTCGACAAACACATCGAGGTCGCGGTAAGACAGGCCTATCGCCTCCATCGACCCGATAAGCCGCCCCTGGTAGAACATCGAATCGCGCTGATAAATCTGGGCAGCGATGGCCTGGGACTTCACCCGCTCCAGTTCCTCATCACTGACACCTTCGTCGAGAATGCGCCGAAGCTCACGCCGGAGGGCGGCTTCGGCTTCCGCCACGGTTTTGCCGGGAATCGGCGTGGCATTAAGGTAGAAAAACGCGGGGCCCCGCCCGACGCCGTCATAACCGGCGCTGGCGGAAGTCGCGATTCTGTCGCGATTGACCAGCGTCCGGTTCAGGCGCGCGGCCGCGTTACCGCTCAGCACACCCTCCAGCATGTCGAATGCATACGGCTCCCATTCCTCCGCTGGCGTTACCACACGCGGCACCCGATACGCCATCATCACCATCGGCAACTCCGCCGGCGCTTTCACGGTCAGCCTCTTGATGCCCAGCGGCTCGGTTTCCTCCTGCGGCTTGCGCGCCGGGAGGGTTTTGGCCGGAATACTGCCGAAGGATTCCTGTGCCAGCGCAAAGACCGACTCTGCCGATACATCACCCACGATGACGAGAATCGCATTGTTGGGGGCGTACCAGCGCTCATAAAACGCTCTGGTGTCCTCAATAGTCAGGTTCTCTAGATCATTCATCCAGCCGATGATCGGATTGCGGTACGGATGCACATTCAGCGCAGCCGCAAGCAGGCGCTCGTAGAGAACGGACTGCGGACGGTCATCGACGCGCCAGCGCCGCTCCTCCATCACCACACGAATTTCCTTCTTGAACTCGTCAGCTGACAGCAGCAGATTCTGCATGCGGTCCGCTTCCAGCTGGAGCGCGAGTCCTAGCCGGTCCTTGTGCAATGTCTGGAAATAGGCCGTGTAATCACGGCTGGTGAAGGCATTCTCCCGCCCCCCTGCCGCAGCGACGCGTTTGGAAAACTCGCCAGAGGGAACCTGTGGCGTCCCCTTGAACATCATATGCTCGAGCACATGGGCAATACCCGTCTGGCCATTCTGCTCATCGACACTGCCGACGCGGTACCACACCATGCTGGTGACCACCGGCGCACGGCGATCCGGCTTGACAATGATTTTCAGCCCGTTGTCCAGTGTTTTGACTGACACGCCGTCCGCCATGCCGGCCGCACCCGCGACTGCCGGAAACAGCAAAGACACCGCACCGATCAGCAAAAACCGCAAGCCCCTGTCCATGTATTTACCTGTGTGTGATGGCGGGCCCGCGCCGGCCAGACTACGGAAGTCCGTGCGCGCCCTGTTAGAATCATTGTATCGAAAAGCCCGTCGGCAGCCGGCACATTCCTTTGCCTGCCCCCCGGGCATTATCAGGACCCAGTCTCCGACCGCTTTTTTCATGTTTGGTTTCCGTAAAAACGAAAATGCCGCGCCTTCAGGCGGCTGGCTCGACCGCCTGCGCAAAGGCCTCTCCTCAACTCGCCGCCAGCTTGGCGATCAGTTATCAGGCCTGTTCCGGCGCGGGCAGCGTATCGACGAAGCCTTTTATGAAGATCTGGAAACGGCATTGCTGACTGCCGATGTCGGCGTCGCTGCCACCGCGACGCTGATCGATACCTTGCGGGAGACGGCACGGCGCGAAAAACTATCGGAAGGCGAGCAGCTGCGGTCGACGCTGCGTGATGCGCTGTTTGCGCTGCTGCAGCCGGCAGCCGTACCGCTTGACCCCGGTGCGCAACGCCCGTTCGTCATTATGCTGGCCGGTGTGAATGGCGCCGGCAAAACCACCTCGATCGGAAAATTGGCGCATTACTTCCAGGCCTCCGGGCACTCGGTCCTGCTCGCTGCCGGTGACACCTTCCGTGCCGCCGCCCGGGAACAGCTGACCGCCTGGGGCGAACGCAACAATGTGACCGTCATCAGTCAGGCATCGGGGGATGCGGCCGCGGTCATTTTCGATGCCGTCAATGCCGCGCAGGCGCGCGGGACCGACATCGTGTTGGCGGATACCGCCGGGCGTCTGCCGACCCAGCTGCATCTGATGGACGAGTTGAAGAAGATCCGTCGCGTCATTGACAAGGCACTGCCGGGCGCACCGCATGAGGTATTGCTGGTGCTGGACGCCAACAACGGGCAGAACGCGCTGGCCCAGGTACGTGCTTTCGATGCCGCACTGGGCGTGACAGGCCTCGTGCTGACCAAGCTTGACGGCACCGCCAAGGGCGGCGTGGTGGCGGCCATTGCGTATGAACGCACGGGCGGGCGGGCACTGCCCATCCGTTTCATCGGCGTTGGCGAGGGCATGGAGGATTTGCGTCCGTTTGATGCCGGCGCATTCGTTGACGCCCTGCTGGGCCATCCGGAAGATCCGCAGTGAGCCGGATCGCCCTGAGCGGCGTGTGCAAGCGCTACCCGGGACAACAGGAAGCATTGTCCGGAGTGACCTGCACCATCGATACGGGCGAGATGGTCGCCGTCACCGGTCCCTCCGGTGCCGGAAAAAGCACGTTGCTCAAACTGATGGCGACCATTGAGCGTCCGAGCAGCGGTACCATACTGATCAACGATCAGAATGTCGGGGCATTGCGGCGTGCGGCATTGCCGTTTGTCCGGCGTCACTTCGGACTGGTCTTTCAGGACCACAAGCTGCTGTGGGACCGGAGCGTGTTCGCCAATGTACTGCTGCCGCTGGAAATCCTGGGATACGGCCGACGGGACGCCGCCGGCCGTGCGCGCGCAGCGCTGGAAAAGGTGCAACTGCTTCACCGGGAGAAAGCATCACCCGTGACATTATCAGGCGGCGAGCAGCAGCGGCTCTGCATCGCCAGGGCGATCGTGCACCGTCCAACCATATTGCTTGCCGACGAACCGACCGGAAACCTGGATGCGGAATACGCGCGCAGCATCGGCGCATTGTTCCGTGAGTTCCACCAGATTGGCGTGACGGTGGTCATTGCCACCCACGACGAGGCACTGGTGCAACAACTGCAGCCCCGTGTGCTGCCCCTCCGCGACGGCAGGATCGCCGGATGACGCGCTGGCTGAATGCCCATCGTCGTGCTGCGGCGCGTGCCCTGCGGCACCTGCTGGCCGCACCGCTGTCGACCGCATTCAATACGGTGGTCATCGGCATCGCGCTGGCGCTGCCCCTGCTGTTCTACCTGACCATTCAACACGCTGATCAGTTGGCCCGCCGGCACGCACCGCGACCGGAGATCAGCCTGTTCCTGAAGCCGGGCGCGACAGAAAAAGACGCCAGCGCCATTGCCGGCCGCCTCAAAGCCCACACAGCGGTGGAGTCCGCCCGCTTTGTCGGCAAAGACCAGGCGTTGAAGGCACTGGAGGCACGCGCCGGTCTGGGGGACATCGTGGCCGGGCTGGGACGCAATCCGCTACCTGATGCCTTTGTGGTTGCCCCGAAGGCCAGCCATGTGGCACAACTGACCGCATTGCGCGACGAATGGGCCCGCTGGCCCGGCATCGCCGATGCCCACGTCGATTCGGACTGGGCCAGACGGCTGGATCACTTTGTCCGCCTGGCCTATCAGGCGGTTTGGCTGCTGGGTGGCGCACTGGCCGTCGCACTGGCCACCATCACCTTCAATACCATACGGCTGCAGATGCTGGCGCACCGCGATGAGATCGACGTCTCGCGCCTGATCGGGGCCACGGAAGGCTACATCCGCCGTCCGTATCTGTATTTCGGTGCGTATCTCGGGCTACTCGGCGGCAGCACCGCACTGGCTTTATCCGAGGCTGCGCGGTTCATGCTCAACCGCTACCTGGAACCGGTTTCAGCCCTGTACGGGCTACCGCTGACCCTGCCGCCCTTGCCGGCCACGGACATGCTGTTGGCCGTCGGGCTGGGTGGTCTATTGGGATGGGCTGGCGCAGGATGGTCTGTTCGCACCCACCGGGAATATACATAAGTAATTGATTAATATATTTATTTTTATGTGTTCGCCCGGGAACTCCCGGCCAGGTTTGGCACTCTTATGTTCAGAGTGCTAAACTTTGCACATGGGAGATAACCTGATGACTGCAATGACTTTCCCCGTTCCTTCCGCAACCGGAAGCTTGGAGAGCTACGTTCAGACCGTCAACCGCTTCCCGCTGTTAAGCCAGGAGCAGGAAACGGACTGCGCGCGGCGCTTCCGCGACACCGGTGACTTGGAAGCCGCGCGTCAGCTCGTGCTGTCGCACCTGCGCCTCGTGGTGTCGATCGCCCGCGGATACACCGGTTACGGCCTGCCCCAGGCCGACCTGATCCAGGAAGGCAATATCGGCCTGATGAAAGCGGTGAAGCGCTTTGACCCGGACCGCGGTGTGCGGCTGGTGTCCTTTGCAATGCACTGGATACGCGCCGAAATACACGAATTCGTGCTCCGCAACTGGCGTTTGGTCAAAGTCGCGACGACCAAGGCGCAACGCAAGCTGTTCTTCAATCTGCGCAGCATGAAACAGAGTCACCAGACGCTGGGTGCAGCCGAAGTACAGGCCGTTGCGCGCGAACTCGGCGTCAAACCCGAAGAAGTCGTGGAAATGGAAACCCGCCTGTCCGGTCAGGACATGGCCCTGGAGCCGGCACACGACGATGACCGGGACTTTGCCCCCATCGCCTACCTGGCTGCCGACGGGGGAGAGCCGGCGGATGTGATCGAAT
>Ga0129333_10004401_pt1 | contig 13170 bp, 18 predicted proteins | sample CPB6_08_DNA_FD_94474 | JGI IMG/M metagenome (GOLD analysis project Ga0129333, IMG submission 94474) | Freshwater to marine salinity gradient microbial communities from Chesapeake Bay, USA - CPBay_Sum_0.6_0.8_DNA | ecosystem: Environmental > Aquatic > Marine > Coastal | place: USA: Chesapeake... | reverse complement strand
GTGACGATTCTAGTATAATCGTCTAGTGCGTCAACTCCAGTTGATCTAAAGTCAGATACAATCTTGTCAACTGGTTGAACGCCAAACTTAGAACGATATACTGCAAAAGCACCAGCAACCATTGGTGCTGACATCGATGTTCCAGATGATGCTCCATAGCTACCCATAAGTTTAGAAGATACAATATTGTATCCAGGAGCTGACAAGTCAGTTAATTCTGAAACGTTACTAAAACTAGTTACTCTGTCAGCGCCACTTGCTATGACATATGTTGCAGCAACGCTAACGGTATCTGTAATACAAGCTGGAGAACTCATTCCAAGTTGGCTTTCGTTTCCGGCAGATACAACAGTAGCAATATTTTTAGACTTTAAAGTAGCAATGATTGCAGTAAGATCTGGCAAATAAGAATTGCATGAAGATCTAAATGTTCCAGGTGTACCTAGAGACATGTTAATAGCTGCAATATTATATTGACCAGATATCGAATCAACCCATTGTAATGCTCGAATTAGATCGGCATCTGATGCAGAACCATCCAATGCAAACACATTGACAGCAATGATCTTTGCACTTGGGGCTACGCCTCTAATGGATGAATTAAACCCAGCTGCAATACCTGCAGTGTGTGTACCGTGCCAGTGAACTGGAGCGGCTGCACCAGGGCCAACCATAGATGTTTGGCCATTTGGGCATCGATTAGTGAAGCATGCTTCAAGTGCTACTCTGCCACCAAAGAATTGATGAGCAGCTTCGATGCCAGTATCAATAACAACTATATGAGTATCTTGTCCTCTAAAGTTATTATTGTAAGCTACATCTGCACCCACTCTTGGGATAGCAGATGATAGTTGGGGGAGATTATAATTATTAAGTTTGCGATAGAATTTAACTGTTGTTGTAGCTGGTTGTACATCTAAAGCTTGCACAAAGCTGACTTTTGAATTAACAACAATTGCTATCACAAATGATATAATTAGAACTATTGTAAGATAACGATCTTTAATCCGCATTGTAGATCCTTTGTTAAAATAAGTTGTGCCCAAGACGGGAATCGAACCCGTACGGCCATTTCTAGCCGAGGGGGTTTAAGCCCCTTGCGTCTACCTATTCCGCCACCTGGGCAAATAACTTATGCCTCAGTTAATAATTCTGTTGGATCATACAACTCTAATCCAAAGCTAGGATCAGTAAGAGTATCCAACATGTTTTGCAACCACACAATAACATCAGACAATGGTTCTAATTGTACTTGTTCTACATTAGCTTTTCTATTGTCATAGTTATTAAGATATTCTAAAGCTGATCTAACTTTATTAATATCTTCTGGTGTTTGATTTATCATTATACTAAACATAATTGTTTCCTTGTTTATTATTGGGTTATTTACTTGTCCCCAAAGTTTTGTTTTAATTTAAAATTCATAACAATAATTTTCATGTAATCGATAAACTTGTTCTATTACTTCATATGGAGCTGAATAATTTTCGTGAGATAATTTTTTTTGAGATATAGGTGCAGAACCATATATAAGTACTGGACCATGAATAACTTCTTTAGATAATCTACCTAAATTAGTTAAGCAACAATATCGGTACAATCTTGTAGCAATAATATTTATAGATGATTCATCTAATACAGATAATGAGTCTGCGTACATGTGATAACTTTTATGTAATAAAATCTTTTCTATTCTAGCTGATTTATCAAAGTATTCATCTAATGCATCATCGGGATGACCATAGACAACTTTGATTGTTGATTGAAAATCATCAGATATGAATAGTCCTTTAGTATACTCAGAACGTTTATCTTTAGAGTTTAAAATATATAACTCAGGAGTTACTTCTGGATGTTTAATTTTAAATCTAGTCATGATAAACAGTATACAGGATTAATTCCATTTAGATTGTTTATTGTAATCAATTTTATTTTGAAGCCATTTAGGTTTAGGATTGGCTTCATAATATTTAGATATGATCTGACTAGCAGTGCCTTTAGTCATATCAGCAGTAATTGGAACACCCATGCGTTTAAGCATCTTTTGCTGCTTATCTGTTGGAGCATCAGTTCTCCAAGCAGCGGTGTTGTCAATAAGATTTAAAGTATAAGATCTATTGTTTGTAATCCATCGGTCAGTGCGAACAAATGCTTCACGCATATCTTCTGGGTGACCAAGGATAGTATCAATAGATCCATCTTTAATTCTTTGTTTAAGAGTTGTAGTCCATCGACCAAGAGGATCAATGTGGATACGAATAGATTCGTTATTATTTATACCCAAATGAAAATCATTTTCAGCAACTTCGGCCCACACAAAACGAGAATAAGTTTGAACAATTTCGTTTGGTGGTGGTGGCATGAACAGATCTATACGCTTGTAAGCTAGTTCGATATCATCAGGAGAGATAACACGAACAGCTTCTCCAGGACAGTAGTCTTCAAGTTCTTTGTACTTTTGAGCTACATCTACTAGATCTTGGCCCTTCAAATCAAATTCTGGGGGCATTCCCAATAGAGTTGGTAAACCTAAAGGTTTCTTTCCTCTAGTGGTATCTGCGATATCTATGATAATGCAGTGTTCCTTGCCTTCATAAAGTCTAGTACCACGACCCACAATTTGTGTGTATAAAAGAGAAGAACGTGTTGGTCGGGCAAGTATGATTGCACCGATAGAAGGTTCATCGAAGCCTTCTGTTAGTACGCCAACGTTAACTATTATTTTGATAGCACCAGATGCAAAGTCAGCAAGTATTTGCTTTCGTTCATCATCTGGAGTATCGCCAAGTACTATTCGTACAGGTATCTGCTTTTGCGCAAAGGATGCGGCCAGGTCCCTGGCATGCTTAACTCCTGATGCGAATACGACTGCTTTTTTGTTCTGCGCAAACTCGAGATAAGACTTAACAACAAGAGCGTTGCGACTAGGATTATTGATAGCGTCTTCCAATTGCGAAGCCATGTAATCGCCATGTGAAGTCTCCACTTCTGATATATCTGTTTCAGTCTTTATTCTATATCCAACAAGTCTACACAAGTATCCTTCTTGGATCAAGTCTTGAATAGTTTTATAGTAGGTGATTTCATCAAATACATCAGTTAATCTAACAGAGTCAGATCTCTGAGGAGTTGCTGTAACACCTAGTAGGAAGTTAGGATTAAAGTAATCAACTATCCTACGATAAGTTTCGGCAGCAGCGTGATGTGCTTCATCTATGATGATAGTTTTAAAATAATCCTTTGGATATTTTTTGATTCTTTCAGAATCGGATCTACCCAAGGTGGGTACAGAAGCTACGACCACATCACACAGGTCAGCGGTATCTTCTGCTTTTTCAATCTGTACATCCAACTCAGGATTAGACCAAAGTATCTTATCTTTAGCCTGAGTTAATAGTTCACCACGATGAGCTAATACTAGCATTGGTAAACTATCTTTAATGGTCTGAGGAATGTTACTGAATATAACGGTCTTACCTGCACCGGTAGGCAATACAACTAGTTGTTTAGTTATGCCTTTATCGATATGAGTCTGAATAGATTCAAGAGCTTCTTTTTGATAAGGACGCAAGGTAATTGTCATAAAGTATTACTCCGACCAGTAGAATGATTTAGTGTTTGCCATAAGATCATCAACTTCTTTTGTTTCTTTATCCTCTACAATAGTATAAACTAAAATAGAGTTTTCAGCAACTGTGCAGAACTTGATTGGATCGTTATTAGATTGTTTTTTTTGTTTAGTCTTCATATTAATTTTTATAACTAAAATCCATATACGATGTTTTTAAATCTCTAAATGGTTTAAAGTTATATCCTTTCAACGAGTAGTATGATAATAATTCTGGTTTAGAATATGGAGGTGAGTCTATGTGTGTATGAATGAATAATAATTCAAGAATCTTATTATTACGATAAGACTCATCTGCTAGTGATTCAATAGTTATTTCATCAAATGAATCTTTATTAGTAAACCATGTTACAACATTGGATTCATCAATAGAATAATATAGTTTGATAACTACAGCATGATCTTCGCTAGCAAAGTACACAACGAGTGCACCAGTTGGTCCACCTTGTTGTGAGTCATCACTAGTGTTTAGATTGGTGTCTAAAACTAATACGCAAGAATATGCAGAGAATGCAGAAAATGAATACATCATTTCAGACACTGTTGCATATAGATCTGTGAGATCTACGTACTGCCTTGAGGACAGTCCAAATTTTTTGTTCTTAAAATAATCAAACAACATTAGCTTTGGTCTAAAGGTAGAACCTTCAGCTAACTCAACATGTTTGTCAAATGAAGATTTGATATTTTGAACTTCTTGTTCTGGTTCGTTGCAAAAGTTTTCTAATATCTTATAGTTGATAGGTAAGTTGTTTATAGACATATTAATCCTTAATATTAATTAGCAGTCATGATAGAAAACAAAGCGTAAGTACCATAAGCATATACTCCAAGGAACAGCAATGCTGATAATGGAGCACCAATTACAAGCAATGCATATATCGTTGTACTAAATGCTAAAGTACTTACAGCCCATTCTGCGGTTAACCACGCTGCGCGTGTTTCTTTTCGCTTCATAAAGCGACAGAATTTACCTGTATACTTTCCGAGTTTAGATGCGATTTTCATAAAATCTCCTTAGAACTTTGATTTGGATCGGACACGCTGTGGAAGGTTTTCTACAGTGTTTGGATTGAATATCATTTGTGAATATATTGATTGAGCTTCTTGGAATTTGATTGGATCATTAAAGATTGTAGTGTTACCATCTGGGTCGGTAAACTTCCATTCTGTAACACGGGTTTCAACAATCTTAACTTCACCATCAGAATCCATAATAAAGTTTACATTGTTACCAATGCCATAGTATTGAAGTGCTGCTTCAAGATATGGATAAACAAAGAAGTTCATCATATAGTGATCAGTAATCTTTCCGGCTTTAGTTGGAACCGTCAAGCATACCTGATAGAGGGCAAGTACGAAATCGTGACGATCTGACTCAACAGTGATAGAATTAATAATATCTACCTGACGAGCATAGAGATACTCCCACGAGTTACGAACAATTGAACCATTTTCAGCTGTGCTTTCAGATGAGTTAATTGTCCAAATACCTGAACGGAACTGATTAACAATAGGAAGTGCATGATAATACATTTGCATTTGGCTATTGCCCAATTGAGATACGCGTTCATCTGATGGACGAGCATTGTCTTGTGACCATTGACGGACACGCATACAATGCTCAGTAAACTTATCATGACAAAGTTGTGACATATAAGTCAATGGACCATTTTCATTCAAGATGAGATCATCATTTGGTTGTAGCAAACGCATTGAACCACGCGTTTCCCACATGAACTGGTCGATTGGAATCTTGCTGTCAATAACTTGACGCATGATATTTTTAGTCTCTTCGTCAATTGCAACCACATCTTCTATCGAGTCTGGGTTGATGCATTTGTCAAGAGCTGTCTCCAAAGTGCACAATTGAACTGGACGATGACGGTGTAGGGTTGATGAGTGGAGCATACAAGCATTAACATAGCCACCAATTTGACCACCAGCCATTGCAATATGCATGTCGCGAACGACATCGTCTGGTGAGTATGGTGCTTGTTCACGTTTGGTCTTAGGCATGGAGCTAGATGGCAAGCCAGAGTAAGTAATATCGCCATCAAAGATAGCTTTACTTAAACGCTTTGGCCAGTCGCGTCCATTGATTTCTGGGAACTGGTGTGGCAGTCCGTCAGAAGTAACCCAAGTTGGTGCCCAATCGCCTTCGGTATATTCAAAGATTGAATACTCGCCGTGGTCATTAGGTGAACGACAGATGATAACTACCTTCTTGCCGTCATATTCGCCACCACGCATGGTGCGATAGAACAGCTTGAAGTAGTCGTCCTCGTCATGACCGCCATGGGATTCATACATCTCCAGCCAATCAAGGTCGCTCACTACGTGAACTCCGATTTCGTCAATGCGACGAATCTTACCTTGATCGACTTCGGCTTCAGTGTCGAAACCAGCCATTTTAGCAAGTGATTCAGGAATTACCTGCTCGCTAATGGCACATGGAATTGGGATACGAGGCTTAGATGAGTCAGCAAATGGTCGGGCATGACTGATTGCCAAGGTTTCAAACAACCATGGTGAATCAGTGATCTTCATGCCAAGCTTACGCCAACGGTAGCCCACATAGTTCATGCGGGCATAGGCTTCTTCATCTTCTGCTTCGTGGATCTTACGGAACTGACGCTTATATACTGCACGCCAGTTAGTCAAGAGTTTGTCTGATGTAGCAAGATCAAAGATCTTTTTGTACTCTTCATCAAGCCAATACTCTAGGTCAGCTTTAGGGAAAAGCTTAGGCAGATTGACTACAGTTTGAACGTCAGTCAATACTGCTTCATAGGAACCAACAGGTTCTGCAAGGAATTGAAATCCATTGTGGTAAAGAATTTCATTCTTAATATTTGTACGAGAAGTAATAATATCTACGCCTTCTGGCATATTGTCAGATACGATGCAGTTACCCTTGAGAAAGCCAAGTTCGAATACAATGCGAGCATTAAATACAGAACATTCCATCATATCTTTGACAAAGTTCTTGCGAACACGCCAGTCATAATAATATTCTTTAGTATCTAAAGTTTTATGTGGCTCATATACAGGAAGATTTTCAACAGCTCGTTGAATGATACGACGAGAAATTACAAAGCCGCCATCGAGCAAACGCTCAATGACTTTAGGATCTGTAACATCTACGTTAGGATATTCATTGCGAATCCATTCAATTGTAGATGGATCTTCATATGACCATGAAGAATACTTGTCAGAATCTACGATCATGACATTGAGTTCTTCTTTAGCGAAGTGAGCATTAAGCAATGCTGCACGGTGAAAGGTCTTTAGTCGCTTGTTAGTTTTGTCGCCACTACGGACTTCAAATCCTAGTTTATTATAAACATCAAGCCAGCCTTTATTGCCATTGATATGAACAAGGACAATCTTATTCTTATCTACTACAGAATAACAGATATTAGGATTGCGAATGTAAGCTTCTGCAATCTGTGCTTCAATCTTGTTAGTTGGAATTGGTAGGGTAGCCATGCGGAAGGTAGGGTTCTCCACATTGTCTACATCAGCTAGATATTGTAGAGCTTTCCGAGCAAAGCCTACATCATAAAAGCCAAATTGATAATCATTAATACTACGCAATGGTCCGTTGTGCATTGTCTGCAATCGGATTGCTGGTTGAAATGCTGGCATGTTCATTTACCTTTCGTTTGACTTGGCTATAATTTTGAATTAGCATAAAAAAAATCTTTTTGGGTTAACAAAAAAGGGGGTCTTTCGACCCCCTTCTTATTCCTATAAACCTATATGATAAATATCATTAAGGCATTTTAGGGGTAGATTTGCATTTAGCTGCATACTCAGGACCCCATTGACATGGATCCCAAGGTCCCCAACCAGCCTCTCTATAAAGAAGAAGGCCTACTCTAAGATTATTAACAGGATCTAGAATAGCTTCCTGTGTACATATCTTGAGTCGAGCACAAGCTATTTGTGTTCCTGCTCGTTTAGGATCCCAGTTAACACCGTTGATCTGTAATAATCCTGAATCGGATTTATTGGTAGCACCTGTGTGACCAATAATATTACAGTTCTTGTCAACTATGGATCCACCAATGCGGTTAGGACAACCGCCTGACTCACGAAGAACAATGTACTTTAAGCGAGGTATTGTGTTCTTGGGCCAGCCTACTTTGATAGCTAGTTCTGGCAACCACGATACATCACCATGCTTGAAAGCAACTGGCTTGTCTGGTGTTTTGTTTTCAATTATATCTGGAATGTTTATAAGTACCCAGCGGGTACTAGGAGGTTCCATCTCAGGAACTGGTTGTGCTAATAGCGTACCAACTCCTGTGGCTAAAGCTAAGTACATAGCTAAGCCTGCTATAATTGATTTCTTGTGTTTATTCTGCATATTCCGTGTTCGCTCCTTTTCGTCTTTGTCTGACTTCCAGGTATGGAAATCATTAGTACGGCGCAGGTTGCGAAACCGAAGATGTGCGGACATATACGAAATGCCCGTCACAGTGGCAAGGTTAGCCATCTCCGACTTCACAGTATTTCTCTGTTACGTTAGGGATTATTCCCCTGCCCGCTGGTTACGGGCATTGGTATTATTCTATCACATATATGGTGGTGTAACAAGTATCTATTCAATACATATCCTTGTTAGAAGGATGGGTAAGTATAACTTACCTGCGCTATCGTTTGTTAACGATATATGAATAGTACCTGTATAAAGAATAAAACTTAAGTTTCAATCTTTATTTTTATATATGTTTTAGTATGTAGCCTGTGTGTTTACTTCAATCTTGTAGACACCATAGCTCATTGAGCTAAAGAAGTCTGGATTGTTTTTGATGAATGCAAGAAGGGTCGGAAGGCTTACTCCGATTTCTTTGCACATCTCTTTTGTGGAAAATATCTTTCCATTATTCATTGAAATAAATTCTTGAATGAGTGGGGTCTTGGAAGGTTTTGCCATGATAATTTGTCCTTAATTTGAGTTGGGAAGGTATATAAAGGTGTAAATAATTTATTGTAAAATATTGAAATCTTATTATAACAGTTAATTTTATAAAAGTCAACATTACAAGAAATATATATATTATGTATGCAAAAGCATCAAAGGTATATAATTTCGAGTACCTAACATTTTTGGTCAGTATTTTGATTTAATTACAACGTAACCTGGATCGTTTGTGTAGACAATTTCGGTGACTTGGTCATGATACTTTTCGACTACGATGTCCTTGAGTCCATCAAAGTAATCGCAAGTTTTAATCAGACCGACGTATTTAAATTTGTCATCTTCATTGTCGACAATCCATGTGATACGTTTGTCGTCTCCTATGGATCTTGATCTCTTAATTTCAAGTGAGCCGTAAGACGGCTTGTTTAAATTTTGAGTGATCCATAAGAAATTTTTACCAGCAGAATTAGGAATGATTGCTGAAGCAAATCCTTCATGACTAGGGATGTAAATATTATAACTGTTTCCCTTATAGTCTACAGTATCTTTACGATCCCATAACGCATGATGGACATTGATCAATTCCAATGTATTAGCTGGGATATCTGACTCTGGAAGTCGGGTGGCTAAAGCCATGTATTGCTCCTATTTTATTTTAAATAATTGTCAGTTGGGGCTCACGTTATCGGGGAAACGGAGCGGACTTAAACTCTCAGGAAGTTTAAGCGAAAGGTTCCTAATATAAGCGTCCCATGAACAAAGCCACTTATATCACCCAGGACTGACATCTGGTTAACGGATTATACCGTTAGATTTTTGAAACCAAAAGCTGGTGGTGTAACTGTAATCGTTTCTTTGGGTATGACCACAGGAACCTCTTTAATTACAGGCTTTGGTTTGACCATGCGTGTTAACTGCACTAAAGTTTTGTCACGCATGTTTGTAGTTGTTGTTTCAACTGTGCATCCGGCTTGACGGAAACGTTGGATAGCAAACGTTACAGTTGCTGTTGGGGCATTGGCTGCTTTCTTTAGTTCAGCCACGGTGTGGATCTCGCGATCCATTAAAATGGCTGCAACATAAGCAGCTTTGCCTTTAGACTTAGTCTTGCTTGGAGCATAATAAAATAAGTATGAAAGATACTCACGCTGAGTTTGCGTCAATTGTGCAGTTACTGGAAGATCTGCAATGATTGTTTTTGTTGCCTTAGCAGGCTTTGATTTCTCAAATGCTTCAAGTTCAGCAGCTACTTTAGGGGCAAGCAGAGCGTTATTAAGCTTGATTCTATCGATGGTTTCAGCAGGTGGCTTTACCATGCTCAGTTCTCGCAAGAGCTCTGTGCCTGTTTTTACGTCTGTTTCTACAGTGACGTTTCCTGGAAGGATGATGCGGATGGTGCTCATGATATAGTCCTTATCTGTGCTTTACGGTAGTAATTTAGGATTTTAGTGTTTTGTGTTAATGATATGGAGATACTCATATTTGACTTACCGCGACGGAGGAATACCATTCTTCCATCTGGTAATTTGATGAGGCTTTTCGTATATGGCTCAGGTAGTTCGCCAGAAAAGCACATACTCCAGTTGCCATTGTTGTTCTGAAAGATACCCCATTGTTCTGCGTCTCCAGGAACGTACATGCCGTATTTGCCGGCTTTAACGCCGTGAAATTCCAGCTCTGTTCCGTCCTTTTTGGATCCATGAACTATGGGTTTTACAGTTCCAACAGATGATATTGTTTTGTCAGGATTTACCTTATAGAATATAAAGTAACAATCCTTCCAATCTTGGGGAAATTTGTTCATGATAATTCCTTAAATTTATAGTATTTTTTCGTGTAGTTTTTGTATTTGTATTGGGTGCCTTGGGTAGGAATCGAACCTACGACCTGCGGATTAGAAGTCCGTTGCTCTATCCCCTGAGCTACCAAGGCCATTTCGGCGCAAAATTTTTTGTAATTTTTTACCTATTTTAGAAGTTTTAGATGGCCTTTTTTGGTAGGCGTGGTGTAGACAGTTTGTACGGTTTCTTCCAAGGCTTTTGCGTACGCGTATGCTGTTACTGACAAGCCTTCTTTGTCGACATCTTCGTTGGTAATTCTGACTAATTTTAGACCTGTTATTGCCAGGTAATCTAAGACCTCAAGGAGGTCAATTACTTCGTCATCATAGTCTTCATTGAAGGTGTCTACGAATTCTTGTGCGTCGTCAATAAGCTGGTTAGCTTGTTTGACTAATTGGGCTTTAGTTTTCATGTTTATTCCTTGTTTAATTTGTCTTGTTCAAGAATACGAATTTTTTCTGTGAGTGATTCTATTATATCTTGTTGACGACCTACAACTGTGTTGATGTCATCAATTGCTTTATAGCTTTGAAGTAACATCTCTTTGAGCTGTTCTTTTGTTAAGTCCATTGTGTCCTTTTGTTCTGGTGGTCGCCCGTAAATCAATCTTTAATGATATCATAATTGCATTATTAAATACCATATAAAGAATACAGCTAAAGCTATGAATAACTTCATAGGGCTCTAGCTGCTTTGATAGAGTTAATCTTCTTTACGACTGCTCTGGTTGCCCAGATTGGGAATGTGATTACTTTAATAATTGTGTATATGACTTTAGCTAGATCTTTGAATGCTTGCATCCATTTGCCGCGAAGATGAGCCAACATGTTTCCACCATGTTTTTGTGCCATCTCACTATCATAGTTCCAATGTAGGAACTGATAGCCAGGGACGGAGAGTACGGTTGAAATGACGCCAGCACCCATTGCAATCAAGCCAGAGGCACTGAATGCTAAACCTACCAAGAATGATAGGAATAGGGAATTCAACATATTGAATAGTTTGCTGTCATGAGACTTTTGTCTCCACCATTTGACCTTGGACGCAATCATCAACTCTAAAAGGGTTGACGTGATAGCTAAGATAATCATCATTGTAAGTAACATATAGGTATCCTTTCGTGATACGTTTATTATGTAGGGGAGAGTACAACTTATTCTAATCTTATTCTAATACTATTCCTGACGGACTAGGCATTGTACTCCGACTTATTTCTAGATAGTATGTGTACACATGTGTCTTATATAGCCACTGTTTGTGTACACAAGTGTATCGATATGTTTATACTGGGTTATATTGAGTTATATTGTTTTATATAGGTTATAATTAATTTATTAGTTTTATAATTAATTTATAATGGGCTGCCCCCCGAGAGGGGACATAATATTGATTTGTCTAACATTTTTTCTAAGGTTTGGAGTTAATATAGTGGGGTGTAGGTAAGGTGGAGGGTAGGTTTTGATAGTGCAATGCCACGGTTTTTAACCGATTATTTGGCTACTGTTGAGAAAGTGGGAGAGCCCACCATACAATGTATACTCTACCACCACCTAATAGAGTTACGATGGACTCTCCCTTGGATACAGACAACTATATGTTGATCTCTATATTATAATATTTTTTGAAATCACGGCGCATCGGATGGAGGGCCGATTCCGTGCCGTGAGTTGTATACATTGGACCTTCTACACCATCTGGTGGAAGGATCCGATATACTCCTGATTTCTTTTGATCAACTTTAAAGCCTAACCGCACAAGTTCAGCTAGGACTTTTTTCATTGCTTTAGATTGATGCTGCCGAGGCATCTTACAATCTCCTTATGTTAGTGTCTATTTCCGTTAGGGATAGTATAGCATAGGTATTGTATCTATTGCAACATTGTCTCTTCTTTTTGCCGGCGGTCTGAGGACTACCGGAAAATTTTTAGAAGGAGAGAATACTGTCGTACTCTATAGGGGGCCTCGCTGGCGCTCGGCCCCCAAGAAATCTGTCTTTGGTTATTAGTATCATATAGGTAGAGAGTATTATTAGTTTTGTAGAACCCAGTCCTGACCGTCTTCTGAAGCTAAATAGGTTAGTGCACTGTCACCGATCCATTCAGCCTTCCATGCATATTGACAGCATGGCTTTTCGTCTGGGCCGTTTGGACTGTGACCACCTTTGCCTACAAGTACACTCAGTAGAGGGAAGGTGTCTAGGAACTTTACTACACAGTCATGGCATAGGTTTACTTGTGCTGCGTCGAATCCAATGGCGTCTGTGAAGCCGGCATAGTATCCGAAGTTATTGAGATCGAATGTCCAACCATTATCTGGAGCCCCTTCTTGGCTATGATGCGGAGCCATAGACCCACAGCCATGACACATGTGAAAGCCATGGCGAGGATAGTTGTTTGGATACTCATTCACCTTTGCTCCTTTTTGCTCGAAGGGCTCCACGCTTGCGTGCACTGAGTCCACCCCAGATGCCATGCAAGTTGGGTTGTGCCATAGCGTATTCTAAACATTCAATTTTTACTGGACAACGATTACAGATGTCCATTGCTAGTTTGATAGCAGGAGTTCTACCTGGCTGTTCTGGGAACCAGTCTCCTTCAGTGTTGCCTTTACACGCGGCGTCTTTCATCCATCGTTGGATATCTAATATTTCAAGTGGTGTGCTCATGAGTTGATCCTTTTTGAATTAGGTAAAATTTTTTTATAATAAAGTATTAGGTGGTAGACGGTTGGTTCGCAGCATTCATCGGGAATGTGCTCGCCTACCACCC
>Ga0129333_10004400_pt1 | contig 13170 bp, 12 predicted proteins | sample CPB6_08_DNA_FD_94474 | JGI IMG/M metagenome (GOLD analysis project Ga0129333, IMG submission 94474) | Freshwater to marine salinity gradient microbial communities from Chesapeake Bay, USA - CPBay_Sum_0.6_0.8_DNA | ecosystem: Environmental > Aquatic > Marine > Coastal | place: USA: Chesapeake... | reverse complement strand
CTAATGAAGGTCGTGACGTCTTATGGCCGCACCCAGGTAGGGGTCGGCAACGACTCCGAGTCGCAGCACCTGTTCCTTCTAATGAAGGTCGTGACGGAGGAATTCTTCGTCACTATCGAACTCCCCGATGGGGAGGTCGCAGCACCTGTTCCTTCTAATGAAGGTCGTGACGCCTCACGGCTTCCCAAAAAGATTCCAAGAAATTGGAGTCGCAGCACCTGTTCCTTCTAATGAAGGTCGTGACCATGGACTGCTTCGATCTACAGGATGGCTGGTCGTCCTGGTCGCAGCACCTGTTCCTTCTAATGAAGGTCGTGACCCCGCCCGGAATCCGAGTACCATGGCCCCGACTGGGAGTCGCAGCACCTGTTCCTTCTAATGAAGGTCGTGACATATGCTCCGCAAGGAGCCTGTTCTTCCACCTATGACGTCGCAGCACCTGTTCCTTCTAATGAAGGTCGTGACGGAGAGAAGTTCTACAGAATCAAATTTGTCCCCCTTTGTCGCAGCACCTGTTCCTTCTAATGAAGGTCGTGACTGATAAATTCCTGCATGGACAGGAAATTGTAAAGGTGGGATTGTCGCAGCACCTGTTCCTTCTAATGAAGGTCGTGACCAACCAGGAGATGTTGTAATTGCGGGGTTATTTGTCTCACGTCGCAGCACCTGTTCCTTCTAATGAAGGTCGTGACCTTTGACAGGCCCCTCATCACAATACCCATTCACAAAGAGTCGCAGCACCTGTTCCTTCTAATGAAGGTCGTGACTTTCACATCTGCTTCTGCTGCTTCCTTTACTCCTTCTTCTAGTCGCAGCACCTGTTCCTTCTAATGAAGGTCGTGACCCTTACTATAGAGATCGCTTGCTTCATAAGAAAAGTAGAGGAGTCGCAGCACCTGTTCCTTCTAATGAAGGTCGTGACTTATGCAGCGACTAAGTGAGATGGACTTGGTAGAGCGTCGCAGCACCTGTTCCTTCTAATGAAGGTCGTGACTGTCCCCCATGACGGGACCGGAGTTTAACAGCTACGATCAGTCGCAGCACCTGTTCCTTCTAATGAAGGTCGTGACCCCAGATCCAGGGGGAGGATAATACTGTCCACTTCGGGTCGCAGCACCTGTTCCTTCTAATGAAGGTCGTGACATAAGGTATTAACCCAGAAACATTTTTACCAATGGCTGTCGCAGCACCTGTTCCTTCTAATGAAGGTCGTGACTCCGCTTCCCACGCAAGACTACACCATCGTCAATAATGGATGTCGCAGCACCTGTTCCTTCTAATGAAGGTCGTGACCTGTTCAGAGGTCTTTGAAAGACCATATCAGGATGGCTAGTCGCAGCACCTGTTCCTTCTAATGAAGGTCGTGACTTGGGCTTCTTAACAAAATCCTAGAAGAAGAAGGGTCAGGTCGCAGCACCTGTTCCTTCTAATGAAGGTCGTGACTTGGAGCCAACTAGCCGCCCGGTGCCGCTACTGAGATAGGTCGCAGCACCTGTTCCTTCTAATGAAGGTCGTGACTGGTGAGTTCAACAAGTGGCTGTACAGCACCGGATGGAGTCGCAGCACCTGTTCCTTCTAATGAAGGTCGTGACTTCCGAAGCGTTCCATCCTCCATGGAGAGAATCCCAATACTGTCGCAGCACCTGTTCCTTCTAATGAAGGTCGTGACCTGGCTTATCCCCGTCCTGGAGTTCATGAAAATGGAGAGTCGCAGCACCTGTTCCTTCTAATGAAGGTCGTGACGGTAGAACGGATCTCCCATCAGGAGTGCTTTGTAAAAAGGTCGCAGCACCTGTTCCTTCTAATGAAGGTCGTGACTAAGCTAGTCTTTGGCAAGTGGGTATGGTCTGAAGTCGTCGCAGCACCTGTTCCTTCTAATGAAGGTCGTGACCCCTGCCATTGTAAACCCAAGCACAGAGCGGTGTCCAGAGGGGGTTCGCGAACCCCCCCAAGATCCTAGAACAAAACACAACAAAATTGCCTGTGGAAAACCTCTGAAACCCTTGCCCCGCAAAGCTTCGAGGGCCTCCACGAAATTGCGTCGTTTCAGGCCGATCTCGCTACCCGTCGCAACTGTCACAACCCCCCCAGGGATCCCCGCTAAATTATCACCCAACTGAGCCTCCTCTGTCCGCCTCTGCGATCTCGAAATCCCCCCCCAAAAAACACTCCCCAGACATAGCCTGTATAAAAGCCTCGATCGACTCTGCCATCAGTGCCAACCAAATCCAAGCCTCTAGAGTTTCATTCTGGGCTACTTCAATAGCCACAACAACCAACTCAGGAAGTTGATCAAACCGAGCCGCAAGGAGTTCTAATAAGGCTCGTTTACTATTTTCCCGTACCAGGGCTATCACCAATTTACCAAAGCGATCCCTATCCAGTTGGCATAAACGATCCCAAAATTCAGAGCCTTGTATAATTGCCGCTGGTTCCAAGGCAGGTGCAAATCGATCATTCAAACATTGTTCCAATAAGTTCCGCCGAGTTTCAGCCAATACTTCTTGATAAAAGCGGGTTTCTGCTAACTCGTACAGTTTGATCATACCGGCAATTTTCTCTCAGCTTGGAGCAAGGTTTCATCTATCATCGTATCATCCTCCCCATCCCCCCAAACCCCATGACAACCCCCCGCTGGAACCCCCTGCGCCTGCTGCAAACCTTGGCCTATTTCCAGGTGGTGCCCTTTTTCGGTAGCCTAGACTGGCTATTTCCAGCCCCCCCGATCGCCCTCGCCACCCCCCCCACCGCCCCCATGAATAGCCCAACCCTGACCCTGTTTGACTTCAGCCAACTCAATCCCACCCTGGAGCAAGTGTGGGGCGCGGTGGATGATGTGGTCATGGGGGGAGTCAGCGAAAGCCAGATGCAATGGCGAGACCAGCGGGCTATTTTTGCGGGGGTTGTCTCTACGGGCAATGGCGGAGGTTTTGCGTCAGTGCGCACCCGCAACCTCAACCCCCCCCTCAACCTAGAAGGCTACCAGGGCCTGACTTTACAGGTGCGCGGGGATGGCCAGCGCTATAAATTTTTGCTGCGGTGCCAAGGGGGATGGGATAGCCTCGCCTATGCAGCGGGGTTTGATACGGTGGCGGATTTGCCCCCCGCCCAGTGGCAAACCGTGACCATTCCCTGGGAGCAAATGCGGCCTGTTTTCCGGGCAAAAACTGTTAGTAATGCCCCGCCCTTAGCCAGTAATCAAATTACTTCCCTGCAAATCATGCTGAGTAAATTTGAGTATGATGGGGAACTCAACCAAAATTTCCGTCCCGGAGCCTTTCAATTGGAAGTGCGATCGATCGCAGCCTATCGCTAAAAAAATCATGATTAGGCACCTTATTAGGGAGCATTTAATTTGGGAACGATCGCCCAAGGTTCGGGGCAACCACGGGGGGATTGCCCCTACCAGGTGGGTAAATGATCCAAAGTAAAATGCACCCCCTTATTAATTGCTTTGATCCATAAATTCGTCACTACAAACCTAATTTCGACCTAGGCTTTGGGGGCAAAATTTTAATGAATAGAGGTGCCCTTATTAAGGTGTCCCCAAGGGTTTTCTGACCTCAAGACTTGGGGGTAGGCTTTCATTGATTCATCGCCCCTAGGGATACCCCATGGGGATCGGCTCCAGGGATCGACCTGAGGAAATATTGCTAGAAATAAAGAAATATTGAAATTTTGCGGATGGTCTAGCGGCGATCGCGGCTGTATAGCACAATCACTAACAGCAACGGAGCATAATACCCATGGCAAAATCAATTGTACAATTGGTGGATGAACTGCCCGCCGATAATATCACGGTCAAAGTTTTGAAAGCCCTAGATATGGTAGCCCCAGGGGAATGGACCAACCTGGTGGGCTTTGATGCCACGGTAACGGCTCTAACGGGAGAAACCGATGCCAAGGTGTTGGCGCGGATGCGCGATCGAGCCACGGCAGTCTATAACGATCCCAAACAGGGCTACCAAGGGGCCATGGGTCTCTATCAAACCGTAGATAAGGCGGATGTGGCCATGGCGACCGCTGCCCTCGCCCATAAAGTCGGGGAAAAAATCTCATTTTTGTCCTTTTTAGAAAACGTTACCCCCAAGCCAGACACCACCCAAACGGTGGATTTACTGCTCAAAATTGCCGTCGAGGTGATGGCTTTTTGCAAACTCAATGGCTTGCCTGAGCCAAATCCTGCCGCTTTTGTCCAAGAGTTACAAGCCAACTATAAAGATGCGGCTTTAATTCGCATGGCAGCGTTAGTGGCGATCGATGGTTTGTTGCCCCTAGGCCCAGATTTCCTAGCTAAAATGCACCAAGCCGCTAGCAGTTTGGATCTCTCAGTCATTAGTAATAACCCGGTTTTTTCAGGCATTAAAGGCGATATGCCAGGGGGGGGAACCGCTGAAAAAGTCGGCTTTCTCCATAACAGTTTTGCCGCCGTGGAAGGCTGGGTTTCCGGCTTTGTGGGTCGCACCGGTTTAACCCCCCAAAAAGTCAGCCAAGGCATTGGCCGTTTTATTGAAATTGCCGATGATAAGTTAGACTTTGTGGCGGCTTTGTTGGATCAAACCACCAACTATTTTGAGCATACGGGAACCCAAACCGTAGCCCGCCATTTAATTTTGGCCATTTATCCCCAGGTTAAGGCGGAAGTGGCGGCAGAAGCCACAAAGGCCACCCCCGCTAAGGGGGGAGCCACGGGGGGCACCTATGGGGAAGGCCAAACCGTGGAAGTGTGGGATGAGGATGAGGAGGACTGGTACACCGCCAAGATTCTGCAAATCCGTGAGAAAAAAGGCAAAAATCAGTATTTCATCCACTATGAGGGCTATGGCTCCTCTGAGGATGAATGGGTGGATGCCTGGGACATGCGGGTGCGCAACCTGAGCCAGGGGGATAAAAATGGCTATGCCGTGGGGCAGACCGTTAAGGTTTGGGATGATGACGAGGAGGAATGGTTCTCTGGGGTGATTCAGCAAATTCGCGGACAGCAGTACCTCGTAGAGTATTGGGACAGCGATGATAGCGAGTGGCTGGATGCGGATGAGATTTCCTAAGGAAAACCCAGGGAACACTAAGCCATGGAACGGGGACGGTTAATTCCGCTGATGGTGGCACCGGGAGCCATGCACATGGCGATCGATCGTTGGCTTTTGCAGCAACATCGCCTGGGCCACCAGCCCCCCATCCTGCGATTCTATGGCTGGGATCCCCCGGCCCTTTCCCTGGGGTATCACCAACACCTCATCCCTGCCCACTGGCACCACCTGACGATCGCGGGCTGTCCCCTCCAGATGGTGCGTCGCCCCAGCGGCGGGCGGGCGGTGCTGCACCTGGAGGATCTCACCTATGGGCTGATTCTGTCGGGGTTGCCCCTGTCCCGCCGCCAAGCCTATGCCCATCTTTGTGGCTTTTTGGTGGCCGGTTGGGGGCGCTTGGGGGTTGCGGTGACCCTGGGGCGATCCACAGCGGGATCCGAGGCAGGATCGGCGGCGGGATCAGCGACAACCCTGAAGGAGAATTGCTTCGCCACCGCAACCACAGCAGATTTAGTGCTGGGGGATGGGTGCAAGTTGATTGGCAGTGCCCAATGGTGGCAGGGGGATGCGGTGCTTCAGCATGGCTCCATGGCCTTGGGAGGGCAGGCATTTACAGATTGTTTCGCCCAGGTTTTTGGGGTACCTTGGCCTGATAGCCAGGAGCGCGATCGTGCCCGCCAAATTCCCCGATCTAGCATTATGGCGGCCCTCATTGCAGCCAGTGCTGAAACCTTGGGCATCTGCTTTGAGCCAGAACCCTTAACCCCCCAAGAATGGGCAGCGATCAGTGAGCTTTGTAGTGACCAATTTATTGGCCAAACCCATTAATTGAAGTGCCCTAAAAGCCTGGTTTTCCTGGGAACATTAGGGCAAGACTCTAATTTCTCAAAGTGCCCTTTATTAGCTACTCCAATTCATCTTACCCCCCGTTGCTTGGGGGTTAGGGGATGATGGATAATAGGGCTTGCTCTTAAGTGGGAGTGGGGCGAGATTTTACTAAATTATCGATCGTGCCTTCAGCCGTTTGTCCCGAAAACCGCGACTGGGGATCCATCACCAAACGATGGGCTAAAACATCCCGCGCTAAGGTAGCCACATCATCCCCAATCACATAATTGCGGCCTTGAAACAAAGCCAAAGCCTGGGCAATTTTCATTAAAGTTAAGGAAGCGCGGGGACTCGCTCCCAACTGAATACCAGGGGTAATGCGGGTGGCCTGAATTAAATCCACCACGTAGCGCTTAATTTCTGGGCTAACTTGCACCTGTTGCACGGCTTTTTTTAATTGCAATACTTCATCTAAAGTGGCGCAGGGTTGAATCCCTTCAATGGGATGGCTTTCCATCTGGGCGCTCAGAATTTCCACTTCAGCTTCGGGGGAAATATAGCCCAGACTAAATTGCAAGGCAAAGCGATCCATCTGGGCTTCCGGTAGGGGATAAGTCCCCCTGGATTCCACAGGGTTTTGAGTGGCCACCACAAAAAAAAGCTGGGGCAATTTGCGCAACGTGCCATCAATACTGACCTGGGATTCTGCCATGGCTTCCAGGAGAGCCGATTGGGTGCGGGGAGAAGCCCGGTTAATTTCATCCGCAAGGATAATGTTGGCAAAGATCGGGCCTTCATGGAAGCGAAAGGTACGATCGTTTTGATCAAAAATCGAGACCCCTAAAATGTCTGAAGGGAGGAGATCCGGGGTAAACTGAATGCGCTTAAATTGGGCATCAATGGACAGAGCCAGGGCTTTCGCAAGGGTAGTTTTTCCCGTGCCGGGGTAGTCTTCCAGCAACACATGGCCTCCACTAATAAAGGCCGCCAACAGTTTTTCAATGGCCGATCGTTGGCCTTTAATTACAGTTTCAATATTGGCCACAATGCGATGATAAATGGCACTACTCTCCCCAAGGTTGGGGGGCATCGGCTCTGAAGGGTTAGTATCCAAGGCTTGCTCATCCACGGTTATGGTTCCCATATCATAGGCCAAGGGCGGGGAAGTTGATGGGGTAATCTCCAAGGTTCTCAAAAGCGGAGCCACAAGCAAAAATTCACATCCCTCCAATCCTCTCCCCATAAACGGGTGCATTTCACTTTGGCCAATTTACCCACCGGGTAGGGGTAATCCCCCCGTGGTTGTCCCGAAACCTCAGCGATCGTTCCAAAGTGAAATGCTCCCCAATAAACAAGGGGTAGGGAACATCGTTCAGCTTCATCTGAACCCTGTCCAACCTACCCCAAGACTACGATGGGTTTCGGGATTCTCGCGCCTCAAATGAACCTGCCATGAAGCGTCACCCTAGAACCCTAGATTTTATCAACTTATTTTTTGGCTTCTTTCAAATAGGCCAGCATGGTGTCTGCATCGGAAACTTCAAAGGGATCCGTGGGGCAGTTGTCGCTATAGCCCGGTTCCACAAACATTTTCTCAATCTTGCAGTCGTCAACCACCATGGAATAGCGCCAGGAACGCATCCCAAAACCTAGGTTGTTTTTATCCACCAACATCCCCATTTTGCGGGTGAATTCCCCATTACCATCCGGGAGCAAGAACACTTTATCAGCGCCCTGGTGTTTGCCCCATTGGAACATCACAAAGGCATCATTCACGGAGAGGCAAATCACCGCATCAACCCCTTGGGCTTTGATTTCTTCATAGAGTTCTTCATAGCGGGGCAGGTGGGTGGAAGAACAGGTGGGGGTGAAAGCTCCGGGCAGGGAGAACACGACCACCCGTTTGCCGCCGAAAAGTTCTTGGGTCGTCACATCTTGCCAGCGGTAGGGGTTGGGGCCTTCCACAGACTCGTCACGAACACGGGTTTTAAATACAACGTCAGGGACTTGGGTGAGGGCAGTCATGAAAACCTCCAACAGCTTTGAGGATTAAGATTTTACTAAATACCAGAATAATTCTGATATGCGAATTATTCAATAGTTATAAATACCTAATTTCGGAAATCAATCTTAAATCCCCAGAAGGTCTAGAAATAGAGGTGTTATGCTAGGAGGTGGCCCTTTGCGGCTGCTCCCTCATAGCCGTCTTCCTGTCCAGCCTTGTCTTTCCGTTCCATGAAGCACTCAAAAGATGCGATCGTAACTACCCTCAAGGCCAAGGGGCTGCGGATTACGCCCCAGCGCTACGCGGTTTATGCCAATCTCCTGGGGCGCAGGGATCACCCCACGGTGGACCAAATCCTTCAGGATCTCAACCAGGAATTGCCCATTTCTTCCCAGGCGACGGTCTATACCTCCCTGCAAGCCCTGCGATCGGTGGGGTTAGTGCGGGAAGTGCTACTGGAGGAGGGGGTGTGTCGGTATGATGCCAACGTGGAACCCCATCACCATTTCCGCTGCCGTGACTGCGGAGCCATCCATGATATTGCCTGGAGTGCATTCCCGACCCTTGACCTGGTGGCCCTCCAGCCCCGGTTACAGGCAGAGCGTTATGAAGTGACGGTGTATGGCCAGTGTGGGGGGTGTCAAGGGGATCCCGGAACGATCGAGGATTAGGGGCAAGGCGAGATCGAAGGGCCACTGTGCTATAGAGTGATTACCAATAACCGTAAACTACGGAGTTTTACATGAGACAAATAAATTTTGTTATTGGCTTTGTCATTGTTTTTGGCCTGGTGTTATTCAGTCTTGAAAACCCCACCATGGTGATGATCCGCGTGGTGCCTGGAACCCTGGAATTGCAGTTGCCCCTGTGCATCGCCATGATTGGATCCATGGGCTTTGGAGCCTTGTTGGTGTGGGTTCTGAGCGTGTGGGCCGGGGTTCAGGATCGTTTCAGCCGTGTTTTCGATCGCCGTAAAATTCGGGAGCAGGAGCGTCAAATTGAAGCCCTGCAAGAAGACTTGGGAAAGTATAAATTGGATCTAGAAAAGAAAAAGCAATTGGAGCGAATGCAGGATGAGCTAGAGCGTTACCGGACGATTCTGGAAGAAAAACGCCTGCTTCCTTCTGCGGATGGCAAGTCCTAGATCAAGTCCTAGATCAAGTTATCGAGGACTTTTTTGGCCTCCCCTGCTTAACTCTTCCTTCTAGGATGTTGAGGGTTGGGGCAGGCCATTCCCCAGGGTTGGGAAGGGTGATCCCAACATCCCCCTGGCTGTGCGATCGCCCTAGATTCTCACAACTCCTAAAACCCTTCTCTGGGAATCAGTGTCTCTGACCATCAACAAAATTCTCTGCCCTATTCCACCCATTAGGGGGAGACTTGGCTCCAGATGTCTCTGGTGGGGGTTGTTATAGGGTTGGCTTCGGTGGAGAAGACACCGGGGATCTGGGGGGTGATTGTTCAAATTTCAAATTTCAAAAAAATTTTTTCGCGCTGGCGCGCGAAAGGGGGAAGGGTAAAGATTAAGAAGGGTAAAGGGTAAAAGTTAAAAAGTGTAAAGGGTTAGGAAGTCCTGGAGGAAAGAAGGACACGAAAGCCCCAGTTGAAGTCGGAGAAGTCGCGTTGCCTCCAGTTGCGAAGCGCAGACCGACAGTACCTGGCATCGTTGAGCCAAGAACCCCCACGCAGCACACGAGAAGTGCCCCCGCGATCGTCGGGTAGTACATTTGTTTTAGCCTGTGTCCACTCAATGCTCCCATCCTGCTTTAGGGCTTCTGGCTTGGCTTTGTAGCTCTTGTGCCACTCATCCAAGCACCATTCCCACACATTGCCGTGCATATCGTACAAACCCCAGGAGTTAGCGGGAAATTGCCCCACAATGGTTGTTTTTTGCCGATATTCCCCCTTGGGAGCGTTTCCATAGGGGTAATTACCGTCATAGTTCACTAAGTCCGGGGTGATGGTTTCCCCAAAGGCGAAGGGGGTTTGGGTTCCGGCGCGGCAGGCATATTCCCATTCCGCTTCCGTGGGCAGCCGGTAATTGCGCCCCGTGCGCTGGCTCAGCCGCTGGCAAAATTCCACCGCATCATCCCAACTCACATTTTCTACAGGTCGGCGATCGTCTCCCTTAAAATTAGATGGCTCCGGGTTTAAGTCCCTGGCAATTTTCCGGAAACTCGCCACCGCACGCCATTGCCCCTGGGTGATTTGACACTGCCCCATCCAAAACTCACGGGGGAAATTCACCCGGTGCTGAGGGCCTTCCCGATCGAACCGATCGACCTCCCCATCCGGTGAACCCATGATAAAATTCCCCGCCGGGATGCACACCAAAGGCAACAACACCCCGCCCCCCAAATCCTCCACCCAACGGGTCACCCTCTTGCTCTCCCGGTGGCCATTGTCCACCAGTCCCTGGGGTGTCTCCTGAACTTGAGTTACCCCAGTTACCGTCATAAAGCGATGGTCCTCCCACCGCAACCCCGCCACCAGAGGATTCGCAGAAGGTAACCGAGCCGGTCGGGTTTTTTGGGCTTCCCCAGCCGGTTGCGGCACCCCAGCCCCCCGGTTGCCAGCGGGAACATCCCCCACCCCAAAATCCCCCACCGGAGGCCCCCCAGGACAGAGAATCTGGAGCCAAGCCTCCATGGACTCCGGACGATCGCCCGCATCCAACTGCAACGCCGCCATCACCCCATCCCTCACCCCCTGGCTCAACCCTGACGGCCACGGATAGGGAGGCTGGGGCAGTTCCCCCGTCAGGGCAAAATAAAGAGAAGCCGCCAAAGTATACACATCCACCCGTGGGGAACGATCGCCCCAAAACTGCTCCGGCGGCGCAAAATAAGGGAAACCTGCGTTCACATAGGCGCTCCCCGTGGGCACAATGGAACAAGCCAGCCCAAAATCAATCAAAGTTGCCCGATTTCCCTGGATCATGATGTTTTTGGGGTGGGCATCCCGATGGACAATCTTCTGCTGATGCAACCCCGCCAGCGCCTTCCCCACCTGCCAGATATAGGCCACCGCCACCCCCTCCGGCAACGGCCCCTTCTGCTCCACCCGATCCCAAAGACTCGTGCCGCTGATGAAATCCATCACCAAACAGGGCAACTTCCGCAGCCTCCCCTCCTCAAAAAAATCCAACACCTGAGCCATGGCCAAGGGTTGGCGGAGGTTGCGCAACCCTGCCATGGTGCGGGCCTCCTTGCGGAATAATTCCACAAATTCCGCATATTGGGCCGGATTCGCCTTCTGAAGGTCTCCATTGGGGGTTTTGATCACCACCCGACAAGCAGCCCCCGCCAGGTCATACTCCGCCTTGTAAGTAATCCCAAAGCCCCCCTGCCCCAAGACCCTCAAAATCTTGTACTTGCCCTTATTAACCCGTTTCCCCGCTGCCCAGGCCATGGTGCCAGTCCCTTGCTACAAGCGCCAAAAGATCAGCCCCTAGCATAACACCCCCGCCAAAAACCCTAGGGCAATACAGCACGTTCTGATTCTGTGCCATACACCTATAACTTAGCGCCTGCAAGGGTTTGGGTTACTTATGCTGTACGGTAACAAAATGGAAAAGGCTGTAATGCCATTGGTAGCGAAATGGTGGCAGGTAACCCGGTTTAAGGTATCCCTAGGGAGTTGAAACCCCTACTGTAGGAGGATTTCAGATAAAAAGCCCATGACGAGATTTGAACTCGTGACCTCACCCTTACCAAGGGTGTGCTCTACCACTGAGCTACATGGGCAAAAAAACGAACCCTAATGCAGGGAGTTGGAAGATGGGCCGGGCTGGATTTGAACCAGCGTAGGCGTAGCCAGCGGATTTACAGTCCGCCCCCATTAACCACTCGGGCACCGACCCAATTTCTTCCAACGGGAATTTACTATAACATAGCTTGGGTTCACCTTGGATCATTTTTTCCCAAAAAGTTTCCCCAAAGTTTTTCCCCAAAAAATTTCCCCAAAAATCTCCCCAAAAAGTTTCCCAGAAAATTTTTCCCAGGGAAATAGCTCAAGGGGGAAACCCGATCGCCGAGTTCCCCCTGGCTCCTAGCGGTGGGGTTCCCCAGGGGGCAAAGGCTGGGGAATGGGGATCACCTTCCATTGACCCGTTTGGGGATCCCGATAGGTTTGGAAAGGATTGGGCTTAAGGGGTTTGCCACAGCGCTGCACCGTAGCAAGGGCAAGGTGAGGATCAGACATAGCGCAAAAAGGTGGACGGGATGAAGGGAATGGGGGGCTTGAGGGTTGTTGGGACGGCCCCTGGGCTACCTGTAATCTATGTTACAGAGTTCCTTCAAAAAGATCCGTAAATTCCGCAAGTTTGGCCACCTGCTCAAAATCTTCGATCGCCGCGATCGCCCCCATGGCCCGCAAATCCTGGGGACTGTGGCTGGTGGTGAGTCCAATGGTGGGGATACCGGCTCCCGTAGCTGCACGGATCCCTGGGAGGGAGTCCTCAAAGGCGATCGCCTGATCCGCCGTCACCCCCAAGCGCTCCAAGGCCAACTGGTAGGGAGCCGGGTCAGGCTTGGGGGCGGGGGCTTCTTCCCCCAAAATAATCAGCGCCAACCATGGCCCTAGCCCCAGAATTTCCACCATAAACTCGGTATTGGCCCTGGGGGCATTGGTCACCAAGGCACAGCCCCACCCCTGGCGGTGGATGCGCTGCAAAAAAGCCAAGGCCCCAGGGAGGGGCTGGAGTTGTTGGGCCCGTTGCCGAAAGAGGGCTTCTTTTTGGTGGGCAAAGCGATCGACCTCCTCCAAGGCCCAATGGGGAAAAAGGTCGGCCATAAGGCAGCGGTTTTGTCGCCCGCTGATGTGGTGCTGGTAAAAATGAGGGGTCAGGGTGATCCCATGGTTTTCCAGCAGTTCCGCCCACACTTGATAGTGGATGGGATCTGTGTGGGCGAGGGTGCCATCTAAGTCAAACAGAACAGCGGTAACCATGGAATTGGGGGGTTATTCCGAAACAAAGGCCACTTCGATGGAGTCCATCCGGGAATCGGCGGGGGCTTGGGTGGCCACTTGGTGCCACTCGGCCACTAAATAGGGGGGGACGGTCAAAATGGCGGGATGGCTGTTGCGGATGGGCAAGTAAAGCTTGAGGGGGACATTGCGGGATTCCCGGCGCAAAAAGGCCGCTAAATCATATTGGCTGGCGTTTTGGGTCAGGTTTGGCTCGCGATCGCTGACGCTGGGCAGTTCCCACCGCTGCTCTCCCCCGGTAATAAGCTCCAAGGGGCGACGACGGGCCGGGTAGCCCATGCCGGGAAAACCCACTAACCGCAAATGCAAATCCACGGG
>Ga0129333_10004398_pt1 | contig 13176 bp, 10 predicted proteins | sample CPB6_08_DNA_FD_94474 | JGI IMG/M metagenome (GOLD analysis project Ga0129333, IMG submission 94474) | Freshwater to marine salinity gradient microbial communities from Chesapeake Bay, USA - CPBay_Sum_0.6_0.8_DNA | ecosystem: Environmental > Aquatic > Marine > Coastal | place: USA: Chesapeake... | reverse complement strand
CTGGACAAATCGGACAGCAGGCATCTGCTGTTGCAATTGGTCAAGAGGCTGGTTCAACTGGACAGCAAGCCAGTGCTATTGCAATTGGTGAAAATGCTGGACAATTCGGTCAAGGCAATGGAGCAGTTGCTATTGGACCCTATGTTGGCCAAACTGGACAACATAATAATGCTGTTGCCATTGGGAGACTGGCTGGACAAGTGGGTCAAGGTGATAACTCAGTTGCCATCGGTCTTCAAGCTGGACAAACTGGTCAATATTATAATTGCATTGCAATAGGTTATGGCGCTGGAGTTTATGGTCAAGGAAATACTGGTGGAGGTCAAACCGGTACTATTGGTAGTTCGATTGCAATAGGCACATATGCTGGTCAAACCGGTCAACAACACATCGCAATTGCCATGGGTGTTCAAGCTGCTGAATTTAATCAAACTGCTGCAGCAGTTGCAATTGGAGCGTATGCTGGAGAATTTAATCAAGGTTATGGTTCGGTCGCACTCGGTTCAAATGCTGGTCAAAGCGGTCAAGGCCCAGCTTCAGTTGCCGTTGGTAGAGATTCTGGTAATAACAATCAAGGTGGTGTCACAGGATGTGCAGTTGCTATTGGAAATGAAGCTGGTTACTCTGACCAACAACCATTTTCAGTTGCTATTGGAAATTTGGCTGGTTTCTCTAGTCAACAACCATTTTCAGTTGCCATTGGTTATTATGCTGGTGCAACCAATCAAGGAGAAGTTGCAGTTGCCATTGGCAATGCAGCTGGAGCAACTAACCAACAGATCAACTCAGTTGCCATTGGCAATCAAGCTGGCAATTTGAATCAAGGACTTGAATCAGTTGCAATTGGCACCGATGCCGGCTTGAATGCCCAAGGCAATGACTCCATTGCAATTGGAACAAATGCTGGTGAAATTACTCAAGGTGCTGCTTCGGTCGCAATCGGCACACGTGCTGGTCAAACAGGTCAAGGCCCAAGTTCAGTTGCCATTGGTCCTGAATCTGGCAGTAATAATCAAGGTGGCATCACAGGATGTTCAGTCTCCATTGGAAATTTGGCTGGTTACTCTAGTCAACAACCATTTTCAGTTGCCATTGGTTGTTTGGCTGGTACAACCAATCAAGGAGAAGTTGCAGTTGCCATTGGCAATGAAGCTGGAGCAACTAACCAACAGATCAACTCAGTTGCCATTGGCAATCAAGCTGGCAATTTGAGTCAAGGATCTCAATCAGTTGCGATTGGCACAGATGCCGGGTTGAATGGCCAAGGCAATGACTCCATTGCAATTGGAACAAATGCTGGTGAAATTACTCAAGGTGCTGCTTCGGTCGCAATTGGTTATTATGCTGGTAAAACTGGTCAAGGCACCGCCGCAGTTGCTGTTGGTGACCAATCTGGATCCATAGGACAGAGCCAATATGCAGTTGCCATTGGTGTTGATTCCGGCTCTAATGCGCAAGGCCAATCTGCCGTTGCCATCGGTAATCTAGCAGGTAATACTGGCCAACAGCAGAATGCTGTGGCAATTGGAATCAATTCTGGTTATGATGGACAACAAGCTGGTGCCGTGGCAATTGGCGCTGGTGCTGGCTACCAAGGACAACAAACCCTTGCAGTTGCAATTGGTGTTGATGCTGGTAACACAGGACAACTGGCAAATGCTGTTGCCGTTGGTTTTCAAGCTGGTGGTGTCGCACAACAGACCAGTGCTGTTGCAATTGGTGACAGTGCTGGTAACACTGGTCAACAAGCTAGTGCCATTGCAATTGGCACAGCTGCTGGCTATGACGGTCAACAAGACAATGCTGTTGCAATTGGTCAAAATGCCGGAGAATATGGACAGAGCCAATATGCAGTTGCAATTGGTGCAGATGCTGGTTCGACTGGACAAAAATCCAATGCAGTTGCCATTGGTTTTCAAGCTGGTTCAATTGGACAGCAAGCCAGTGCTGTGGCAATTGGCTTATATGCTGGAAGCACAGGACAACTGGAACAAGCAGTTGCTATTGGTTGCCAAGCTGGTAATACTGGTCAAGATACTCGAGCAGTTGCAATTGGATTTATGGCTGGTTCGAACATGCAACATGACTGTGCTGTTGCGGTTGGACGCGAATCCGGTTCAGTTAGTCAGAATGTGTATGCAGTTGCAGTTGGTCCTTGGGCTGGTCAAGACAATCAAGGGGGGGATGCAGTTGCAGTTGGTTTTAGATCCGGCAATACTGGTCAAAGCCAACATTCAGTTGCAGTTGGTTCAAGGGCTGGTCAATTCAATCAAGGGCAAAATGCAGTTGCAGTTGGTTTTTATTCTGGCTCTGATGGGCAAGGCGATTATGGTATTGCAATTGGTGATAGTGCAGGCTCTTATGGGCAAGGCGATTATGGTATTGCAATTGGTGCTAATGCTGGATACACTGGTCAAGGCGATTATGGCATTGCAATTGGTGTTGATGCTGGATATACTGGACAAGGCCAGTATGCCATTGCCATTGGCAATCAGTCTGGATACACTGGACAAGGTCAGTATGCCATTGCAATTGGTTATCAGGCTGGACACTTAGACCAACACGGTGGAAGCATTGTGTTGAATGCATCGACTTCAGCACTCAACACGGGCAATACTGGATTGTACATTGACCCCGTTAGACCCGAAACTGGTGGCACTGGCGCTGGTTTTACGGGTGCCGTTCAATACAATCCAACCACATTTGAACTTGTATACAATGATACAAAAACATTCGTAATTGACCACCCCATCGATGCTGAAAACAAATACTTGGTGCATGCTTGTTTAGAAGGCCCCGAATCCGGTGTTTATTACAGAGGAAAGAGTGAAATCGTGAACGGCAACTCGGTTGAAGTGCAACTGCCTTCATACGTTGGGGTGTTGTGCACTGACCTCACTGTTCAAATCACACACATTTACGACGGCGCAGTGAAAGTGTTCAGTGCAAGTGAAGTGGACTCTGTGTCCAACTCATTTACCGTGTATGGTGAAAATGGACGATTTAACTGGTTGGTACATGGAAAGCGTGCTGACATAGTGGTTGAACCAAGCAAGACTGAAGTAAATGTGCGCGGTGACGGCCCTTACAAGTACATCATGTAATGCAATCGACGCAATAAATGCAATAAATGCAAAACAATTGATTAATTATCTCATGCATAATTAATTAAATATATAGATACATATAGCATAAACTCCATCACCCATCATTTTAAAATCATGGCATTTACTCGTATTCACGACGACCCTTGCCGCATTGCCAAAGAAGTGCAAGAATCAACCGATGTTGGTCGATACATTCTGAACGTCCCGGGTAATGGTGACAAGCCCTGCTACATGGAAGACCCATATATCCGACTCCAAGGTTGGGGTGGCAACTTAAGGACCAACTCAGTTGAATTGGAAAATAATTTGCGTGGTCTCAACATGCCTCTTTCTCGCGACTGCATAAACTACAAGACCAGTGCTGCAAAAGTGAACGATGCGCCGATTCAATACCCCACATGTACGCCATTTGTGGAACAGCCGCGTGCCACCAATCCTGCATGGACTGCCCGTGATTTAGAGCAACCACACTTTTACTATTTACCACTGAATCCGCAGGAAAATGTGTGCATCACGTTTCAAAACAACTTGAGCACGCGCATTCTCGAAAAAGATTACTGGGTTGCGTGCCCACCTGGCGCTCGTGAAATTCAACCACCAGCAATTCCCAAAAACGTTTTTACCACACCTTAGCCAGTTTCAGTCAGTTTCATTTTATATATTTGTTTAATATATCCATCATGGCATGTAAAAACATAACCGTGCGAAAAAAAAAAGGAAAACAATACCTAATTCATTATGCAGGAGGTGCTTCATTTGTGGTGCGGGTATTTGGAAATGTCTTGACCGTATACACCAGTAAATACGACCCGGACATCACAGCAAATAAACAAGTTTATCGTGCGAATATTAAGAAACTTTTTGTGCCATCCAGTCTGAAGCCTGGTTTAAAGTTGCCAAAAGAAACATTAAGTGGAAAACCGTTGAAAGACGTATGCGACATTGGTTTAGCCGGAAACTCGCTGCTTGCACAACTTGATAATAAACCTGGCAGCCTCGGATTCAAGTATCTCTACATTGGTCATGATGTCGTTGAAGTTGTACTCGATGAACCAGTGGAACAATATTATTCAGAACTGATGCCCGGTTTTGCCAGCAACCCTTACTTGAAAGTGGGTGCCGATACGCCAATTGCTTACGCCATAACTAAGCAATATGTTTATTTTTTTCACACCATGAAACGTTATGCGAGGGATGCATTTCCGAGTCTGCAAGACATTGTTCCTTCCTTGAATCCAGCAGTCGATTATTCACCTGCTGTAAAAACGGCCATGCGAAAAACAGCCAAGCGAATGATTAAGAAAGTTGAAGTTCCTTTCACAACTTATTAGTCATAGCAATATATAAATAAAAAGTATATTTATATATTAGTATTTAACATCAATATAATTGACAATGGCTGAAATTGCAATCCCACTCATTGGGTTAGCTGGTGCATACATCATGTCCAATCAAAAGAAAAATTCAAAGCCCAAACCTTTAGCTGGCTCAACATCGGCTGCCGCTCCTTTGGCAGAAGGTTATGAAAACATGGGCAAACCAGTGAATTACATGCCAAACATGGCGGTTCCTCCGGACAATTATCCAGTGTTCAAGCCCAAGACTGGCTATGATGCAAACGAATATTCCAACTTTCCGAATCCCAATGCCGCCACAGATAAGTACTATGAACAATCTGCATACGAAGATGTTGCTAATGGCGGCCCTGATTTTGGCGGGAAAACACAATTTGGAGACAACTATCAACAGCGGCGCCAGGTCATGTCTCTCACTGGCAAGCCCATGGATGCAACTGATTTTAAGCACAACAATATGGCGCCTTTTTTCGGGGCAAAAATCCGGGGGCGCACTGCAGATGCGAATGTGCAAGAGTCTGTGTTGGATTCCATGAACGGCGCGGGGTCGCAATGGATTAGTAAATCCGAGATTGCCCCGCTCTTCAAGCCGCAAGAAAATTACAACTACGTGTATGGCACTCCGAACACTAGCGACTTCATGCAGTCGCGTCAAATGCCATCTAGCAACATGGCCAACGTAAAGCCGTGGGAAGAGGTGCACGTGGCGCCTGGATTGGATAAGGGCTATACCGACGTTGGCAGCGGTGGCTTTAACTCTGGAATGGATGCACGTGAAAAATGGGTGGACCGCAACGTAGACGAGCTGCGCGTAAAGACGAATCCCAAGTTGACGTTTGGATTGGAGACGCACGAAGGTCCGGCATATTATTACATTCAAAATGCGCCCAGTGCTGCCACACAAGGCAAGGTGGAAAAATATATGCCAGATACGTATTATTTGAATACGCCAGACCGTTGGTTGACCACAACTGGTTTAGAGAAAGCACAAACCGCACGCCCCATTGAGGCTGACCGATTTGTCAACCGTCCATCAACAACGTCTGAATACTTTGGGCCAGGGTCTGAGCAGAACGGTGCGGCCACATATGCGGCTCCTGAAGTTGAACAGTCCAAGCGACAGCAGATGGACCCAAGTAAGCACCATGCAATCAATATGTCGGCATCTGACCAAAGACCCGCTTCTGTCGCAGACCACGGGCGGCTTGGATTCAAAGTGTTGCACAATAATCGCAGCACCACGGCCAACGCGGTTCCCATGGGTGGCGTGTTTGGTGCCATTCGCGCCGTTGTTGCGCCGTTGCTCGAAGTGGTGCGTCCTTCCCGCAAAGAGAACGTCATCGGCAATTTGCGTGCTTATGCAAATGCAGGAACCACAGTTCCGGCTGGCACGGTGTTCAATCCAGCTGACCGACTGCCCACGACGATTAAGGAAACCACAACAACGTTATTGGATTTCAATCATCTCAATTTTGAACGCCAAACAAATGCAGGATATCAGGTTGCTGAACAACAGCCAATCGAAAATCAGCGCGACACCACCACTGATGTGAACTACATGGGTGCAGCCGGCGGTGACGGGGCGCACATGGGCAATCAGGTTTACAATGCTGCTTACAATCAGCGCAATAATAACAACAAAGTGCAGACTTCATGGACAAACCAAGGAAACATGAACCTGCTGAACCACGACGAGAATTTGAGTGTGCGCAAACAGAATGTTTCTGCGTGCAACTATGTGGGTGGCGCTGCACCGGGTCCGACCACAGTGAATATGCCACCATCCGTCGAAACTTATGGCAAAGCCCGCATGCCGCAGAACTATCCCCGCAACGCAATTGAATGCGAAAGAATCAACCCCGAAATTTTGGATGCGTTTCGCAATAATCCATACACTCAAAGTCTGAACAGCTACTGCTGTCGTTGAGCATAAGCAAACGTACGTGTTTAGAAATAAATTATATTTGCAAATATATAATTGTAAATATAACTTGATTTTCAATGAATTACTTTGTTTTATTTAGCGTTGTCATCATTGTTGTGAGCCTGGTCATATTAATCTCTCCTTTGAACAACCACGCAAGTGTTATGCCAATTCAGGAAGGATTTTCATTCAGACCACGCAAAAATCAACAACGCAATGTGGCACCGGTTGCGGCAGGTCAAATGAATTTTTCTGGAACTGCAGGAATGGCTGATGGCAGTTCGGATCACAAGTACCTTTTGGACAACTTGCTTAAAAAACAAGAACAACTTGCTCAAGTATTTGAGAATCGTGCTGCAAATGTATCGAAAGTGTCGGCAACCACGACCAAAAAGAAGGGCATTGCATTCACTGGTGCTGATTATGAGGGGGATAACGTCCCGATTCCAGTGGCGGGATGCAACAACAACAAGTGCATGAAAATCAAAGACCCTATGAAAGCGCTCGATGGAAATTGCATCAACCCGCCGCGTTCAGGCATGCCACGTTCATATGGTTTGCCCAAAGAGCTTGACTATTCCATAAAGTACTGTCCTGCATTTGGACCCAATGATGGTGCACATGCTGAAGAATGTTTAACTTGTGGATACTACAAATACACCAGCAAGTGCACGCCAAACCCAAATAATCCCAAAAAACCATGCGACCATGAAACCTACACATTCGACTCTTACAACGATGGACCAATGCCGGGCACCACTAACGATGGCGGCGATTATGGCGGCGATGATGGCGGTGATGATGGCGGCGATGATGGCGGTGATGATGCATCTGGACTGAACTGCAGCACGTGCAAATACAATGTAAATAAAACCACCAAGTGCGTGCTTCCTGGTTGTTATTCTGCTGACGACGGAAACCTTCCATTTCCTGATGGCGACTACAATTTTGCAGAAGGGTGCTTTTATTATAATCCAGACCCCAGCAATCCAGGCGAAATACTCCCTGGAATGGAGGGAAGAAAACCGGGATACTACTGTCCTCCCATAACAAAAGGCATGTCATATGATGCAGGTGGTGGAAGTGGGGATCCATGCTACACAAAACCAAACATAATCCCAGACACCACCAAGCCAAATAGTCCAGACTACATTCTGGATTATTCAAAGTACGTCAACATGAATGATGCTGGAAAAGTGTGCTCCAATGATAAACAAAAATCAAAACAAAACTTCGCCCCGGATAACGTAGACGACAATCCAATGAATCCACGCAGGCATAAGCACCAACACAGTGGCAACATCAATGTGTATCATCATCATATATCGCCTCAGTCAACCCACATGCAGAATAATAAACAGCATATGCATAACAATAAACAGCACATGCAGAATAATAAACAGCATATGCATAACAATAAACAGCATATGCAAAAACAGCAAAACAATAAACAACAAAATCGATCGGATTCATACCAAGAACCAGAGGGTGGGGCAACCGTATTAGGATACTTGTAGTCTAATCAAATAATATTTCTGGTGCAATCATTATGCGTGCTCTGTTTCTGTTTTTTGCCATGATGTGAAATGAACGATGTTCGCAATCTTCTATTTTAGAACACTCTGAACCCACTTTTTTGAATTTTACCATATTTTTGGTAATATTTAAAGTTGAGCCCAAATAATTTTGTGGTATCAAATCCAACCTAAGTCTTCCATCATAATAGCAGTTTATGAATTTAGAAGTGCGATAGATTGCGAATCCATTGAATGCAGAAATGCAAGGCACCAAACTGGTCGACTTTTCAAGAATTTTAGATACATAATGTTGCAACTCATATTTTTTATCAATATCACGCACTCTTTCGTTCCAATTTATCTTTTGTAAATGAAGAAAACTGACAACATATGGGTGAATCGACAATGCCCAAATGTCATAGTATGGATTTTTGTTGAATGATAAAGCATCCCATGTGTCTTCATGCAAATATTTTTTAAGAGCATCGATTTTCACCGGTTGACTGCACACATCATCAAAGTCCATCATTATGAAATAAGGATAATCTCTGAACTTACTGTAAACGATCTTGAGACACTCGTTTCTAGCATGAGCCAATCGATGTGTTCTTAATTTTGATACCGGAGTTGAATTGTAATAAAACATCAAGTTCGGATATTTTTGCATATAATCTTTCAATAATTCATGAGAATTGTCAGTGGACTTGTCCAAGTACAAAACAATTGCATAGTTTTCAAATAATGTTCCAAGTTGTTCTATGTTTTTAAACACATTTTCAAGATAAAAACCACAATTTTTAACAGCTCCACAAAAAACACAATTCATTTCATATAAATTTGTCATTTAAAATATTTTTAATTATTTCCGCATAAACACTTAAGTGCTCATTAACTCCATCATCTCAGCTTTATTGATGTGAGTTTCTTTTGCGATGATTTTTAGTATTTTTCGGTGTGCTGCTTCATCCTTTTCAATGTTCTTATACAGTTCTTTGCAAATGGATTGATACTCCATGTGCATTTTTTCTTTGTTCTCCCATCCTGGGTGCGCTTCCATCCAATCCTGTATGACACGTGTTTGATAACACGACGTCATGTAAATGAATTTCTTGACATGTTCATGCATGTCATCTTTGATCCATTCATCGCTCTTGATATACATTGTTTCGCGTTTGGCATCAGTGCAATGAATGGGGCGTTTGTGCACGTCCATGACCTTCAGATTGTTGGCAATGATGGACCCCACGCCTTCCACAATGCCATTCGTCTTTGTGAATTCCAAGTCCTGCAATGTGATTTTCAACGTCTTCATAAAATCACTCAGCTTGACTGCATCCTTGCACTCCGTGTTCAAAAACACCTGCACATTGATTTGGTTATTAATCGTGTTATGCGTGTTTGACACGTGCGCCACAGGTGCCACTTGCGTTGATTTTTCTTTCATTGTTTCAACAAACGTGGTCAACACATCCTTGTGCATTTTTACCATGTTTTCCATAAACATCTTCATTTCGGATGTATGCGCAGACTCATTTTTTAAATTCTGCACGTGTTTTTCACTATTACAATGCTGCACATAGTGGCTCTTTTTATTGCAGTAATATTCGCATGCATCGCAAACATACTTTGATTTATTCGAATTAGTGTTTTGCTTATGCTTTTCAGTATGACAATGTTGCATATAGTGGCTCTTTTTGTTGCAACAATATTTGCACGCATCACAAACATACTTTGGTTTGGGTATTTCAAGATCCATTGCAATCAATTTGAGAGATTTTTATATAATGCAAATATTTAAATTCTGCTTTAAGCATTTTTCAAAATGGTTAAATAATTTCTGCTACTAAATGCTGTCGGCCTATTTAGAGCCTATTTTAGGCTTTTTCGCTAGATGACGCAGCCTATTTTAGCCTATTTTAGCCTATTTTTTCAATGAAAAATAGCCTATTTTAGCCTATTTTATAGGCTGTTTTTTAGGCTCTTGTCCGAAAAATGCATCGATTTTGGTGCTTTTTTTTAAGTTTTTTTTGGGCCAAAATTTTTCCATTTTTGGTGCTCTTTTTTAAGCGCTGCATAATGCTCTCATTTTTTGACACAAATCTTGTAAAATAATTTTTGTTATTTTTCATTTTTCTTTGCACAAAAGTCAAAAAATTTTTGAGAATCGGACATAAAAAGTATGTCCAAAAATCGTAACCCCGTTACCTTTTTGTGAAAAAACGCGCGGCACTAGGTAATTTGCGGAACTTTTTTGGGGAAGGGAGCGACAGACCATAAATGCTGCGACGTTTTTGAAAATGTGATTTTTTCGAAAATCATCTAGAGAGAAATTGTCAAAAATTGCACCATGAATTATTGTGGAATATCTCTCAACTGTAATATATGAGAATGAAGTTAACCACGAAAACCCGGCGACAACCTGCGTGTCCGCTTCCAAAGAGCCGGAAGTTTCCCAAAGCATTGTATGCATTTTCAAGTCCGCGACAAGCCCAAAAGATGGCGCACAAGTATTTAGGTCATTCCGCCAAGCTGTATCCAGCAAGCAACCCCGTGAAAAAATATCGAATATGCGACCCAAAGTTGAAGCAGTGGGTCAACTTTGGTCAAATGGGGTATCAAGATTACACGCGTCATAAAAACAAAACGCGCCGAAAGAATTACTTGACGCGCACGGCTGGCATGCTGGGCAACTGGAAAGACAACAAATACTCGGCAAACAATCTGAGCCGCCGCATATTGTGGTAGTTGGTGCTTTTTTTTAAGCACGGCGACGATGGGTGCGACGAACGCGAACACGGCGTTTTTTGCCACCATGTCGTTTGGTTTTATTGTTAGGCACAAATGACGGAAAATATGATGAATTTACGTGAGTTTTAAATGATTTTTTGCAAACTGATTTCCACAGTTTCATTGTTGGTTATCTCTCCTTTTCCGCGATAATAAACGCCAGCTTCGGGTCCTTCCAAGCAAACATGCACCAAATGCTTGGTTTCCGGTTCCTTTGGATGGTCAATGATGAATGATTTTGCAGCACAACAACATATTGCACGGCTTGATAAATATGTATTGTAATTTGCATATGACATTTTTATAAGTTGTCTATAAAAATATCACATTTTATTTGTTTCCATATTACCATTTTACCACAAATGCATTGCTACAAATGCAATTATGTAAAGTTTCCAACATTGAATATATAATATGTGTTTGAACCTGTGAACATTATTTCAAATATTTGAGTTTGTGCATTGTTTATTGTTTGAGTTCCAGCAAAATTAGTTCTAATAGTGTCTACTCCTCCTGCCGTGAACTGCAAATTTATGTTTGCGCCACTTGAGTTAGATACATAAAATCGATAAACTCCGTTTATTATGAAATTTGAAAAAGTTGGTGTAAGATTAACTGCACCTGCTGGCATCGATGCAGACCAACCATTTGCATAATATGATGCTGCATTAAATGTGGCCGAAGTTGTTGGTGTAGACAATGTGATCACATTTACAGTGCCAGATGACACATTAGACAACGCTGTTGCAGTTCCAATTTGCAATATTCCTGAATTGTTCCACACTGCGTTTGCAGGCAATCCAGTTGCTGTTGATGGCAAATTGTTCATGATGATGAATCCAGTAGTGACCTTTGGAGTAAATATGATACTTCCAGTGTTTCCAGAAACACTCGCATCAATCGTGAGATTGCCAGTAGTAGTCGCAATACCATTCCCATTCATGTCCAATCTCTTTCCAATATCTACATCTTGACTGCTTCCATTCAAAGAGATAAATGTATTTAATGCATCATTCACGAGTGTTTGGAATGTGAGTGTTCCATCTATGTTGCCGGTATTTCCAGCACTACCTACATTTTGAGAAATAGCAGATATTCTCACATATTCTTTTGTAGCATTGTCATAATTATCCGCCCATGTGGAGATTGTCGCTATTGTATCACCAGCAAGAGAAGTGGCGGCGGGTCTATCTATTTTGATTGCAGGATATGAAGAAGTGGAAGAGTTATTATTCTGAAAAACATATTGCGGAACAGAAGCAGACCCCACTTGTGAGGTTGAAAATGATTGAGTAGAAACAGAAGTTAGACCAATGCCAGTGTTCATTCCGATTGTGGCATTTGTAGTTGATAGTGAGATTGCTGTTCCCGTTCCCGAAGATATTGCGACAGCATTATCACAAGCGACCGAAAGACCAGTTGAACCTGTCTGTATTGTTGTATTCCTTGTTCCTATTCCTGTATTGCTGTATGCTTGTGTGAATGTATTAGAAAAACCGGTTGTCTCTAATGTTTGCGAGTGTGATATAGTGCCTGGACCACCTATATCTGTATGATTCAATCTAATCCTTGCCCGATTAGAGTCGTATGTCTCCACTTTCTCCCATACTTGAGTTGAACCACCGCTGACCTGCTCGTAGTGAGATGTTGCGTTTGCGAATGTTAGAGAACAATTGCGATTTTGATATACGAGAGTTTGATTGCGTTGTATTTGGAGATTTTCTTGAACTCCAAGACCAGTTCCAACAACTTCGCTTCTTGTTGCCGTTGTGCTTGTCCCGCCATCTACGACCGAATGTGTATCTAAAATTGCTCCAAGTTGCGTTATATCTTCTCTTGTTGTTGTTGCTGTACCTGTATTATCGTCAACGGTAGCGAGATATTTTGTTGCCGACACTTGTGATTGAAACTTACTACTTGCAACCATGTTGTTTGTTGCTGGTTCGCTGTATCTAACCTCTAACGAACCAAGAGAAGCATTACAAAGAGAATTAACCTTTGTCTCAAATAAAGTTGAAGGAACAGAGTAGGAAACATTATCGGTTGCGAAAGCAGTATTTACTTCATTATTTATTTGTGTTTGAATACCTGTTGTGAGGTTTGTTTGAGAGATAAAATCAACACCGAGAGTTTGACTATGATTTATTTGAGTGATGTCCCCCGTTCCATCTTGGGTAGTATTCGTAAATCCACCAACGCTGTATTGTCCTATAACGGATACTGGAGTAGCAGTCGTGTCACTAAAAGACACGAGGGACTTATCAAAAGCACCTATTTGTGTCAAACCAGGAGAATTAAAAGAAAGTTGACTCCAAACATACTTGCTTTCAGTATTTGAACCATCGGATAATGTGATTTGAGCGGCATTGTTGTCGGGCTTTAATGAGATATAAGGGAGGGTAGAGTCCACATTCATGTAAATGTTATCTGAACGCAATGCATTTCCATTGACCTGATCCATCCATATTCCGTGCAATCCCGCTGGG
>Ga0129333_10004396_pt1 | contig 13177 bp, 14 predicted proteins | sample CPB6_08_DNA_FD_94474 | JGI IMG/M metagenome (GOLD analysis project Ga0129333, IMG submission 94474) | Freshwater to marine salinity gradient microbial communities from Chesapeake Bay, USA - CPBay_Sum_0.6_0.8_DNA | ecosystem: Environmental > Aquatic > Marine > Coastal | place: USA: Chesapeake... | reverse complement strand
CATTCACGCTGCAGCGTCGAAAAGCACAATTCTTCTTCCCGGCCTTGATGATGCGCGTCAATTGACGGGACTTGAAAGCGCCGATGCGATTTGTGATTTTTATCTCGCGCTCGGCCCCTCGCTTGTGGCACTCACAATGGGGAAAGACGGTACGCTGGTCGCAACCCGTGAAGCGCGCCGCCACATTCCGGCGCGGGTTGTAAAAGCCGTTGATGCAACCGGTGCGGGGGATACGTTTGATGGCGCCTTTTTGGCGGAATGGGTGAAAACCCGCGATGCCTTTGCCGCCGCGCATTTTGCTAATGCGGCCGCCGCATTATCGACGCAAGGCTATGGTGCTGTGGCGCCCATTCCGCGTCGCGCAGCGGTTGAGGCCTTTATGGCGAACTGATTGCGTCTTGTCTGCGTAAACGCGTTAATAGTTTTGGTGCCGCTTTTCTCTCTTGATGGAGATACGCATGACATTCACTTTTGGTCCAAAAATATCTTCATCTGAAATCACGCCGCGTGAGATCTATCTTTCGCGCCGTCATTTCATGGGCAGTGCTTTGGCAACAGGTGCCGCTTTAGCCGCTTCATCTGCTTTAAGCGCGACATCGCCTGCTGCTCTTTCATTTTCACAAAATGCTTTTCCAAAACCGTCCGACACCGTGACGGATCGTGCGCTCGCAACGACCTATAATAATTTCTATGAATTCGGGACGTCGAAATCTGATCCCGCGCGCAATGCCGGAAAATTTACAACAAAGCCGTGGACCGTTGAAATTGGTGGCGAAGTCGCCAAGCCTAAAACCGTTGGCATTGAAGAGCTTTTGAAATTTGACCTTGAAGAACGCGTCTATCGTCTGCGCTGCGTTGAAGCCTGGTCAATGGTGATTCCGTGGATTGGTTTTCCCTTGTCAAAACTTCTTGCGCAAGTGGAGCCGACATCCAAAGCGCGCTATGTGAAGTTCACAACTGCGTCAAAGCCTGATGAAATGCCGGGCCTTTCCTATCGTGTGCTTGATTGGCCCTATACGGAAGGCTTGCGTCTTGACGAAGCGATGCATCCTTTAACCTTGTTGACGCTTGGCATGTATGGCGAAGTATTGCCCAATCAAAATGGAGCGCCGGTGCGTATCGTCGTGCCGTGGAAATATGGATTTAAGAGCGCCAAATCTATTGTACGGATTGATCTTGTTGCTGATGAACCAAAAACGGCATGGAACAGCGCAGCGCCGAATGAATATGGATTTTATTCGAATGTGAATCCGGCTGTTGATCATCCACGCTGGAGCCAAAAGCGCGAGCGGCGCTTGCCTGGGTTCTTTGCCAATCATGACACTGAACCTTTTAACGGTTATGGCGAACAGGTTGCCTCACTCTATTCAGGCATGGATCTTGCGAAATTTTATTGATCCTATGAGCACAACCACATCCAATTCTTTCTTTAAACCGCCGCTTTCGTTCATCGGCGTAATCAAGCCGCTTCTTTTCTGCTTTTTACTGCTTCCCTCGCTCTTGATTAGTTATGCAATTTTCTTTGATCCGCTGATGCTGGGCGCTAACCCTGCAGAAGCGATTTTGCATCATACAGGTGACTGGGTCATTTATTCTCTTTTGCTGACGCTTGCTGTTACGCCTGTGCGTCGGGTGACAAAATGGAATGACGCCATCAAACTCCGTCGTATGCTGGGATTGTTCTCGTTCTACTATGTGTGTCTGCATTTTTTGGCCTATCTCGGCTTTGATCGCCTCTTCGACCTTTCCGACATGGCGCGTGAGATTGCGAAACGGCCCTTTATCCTCGTCGGCTTTCTCGCTTTTCTCTTAATGATTCCGCTCGCCGTTACTTCGACACGTGGGTGGGTGTTGCGTATTGGCGGAAAGGCATGGGCGAAGCTTCATAAACTCATCTACCCCATCGCGGTTTTAGGGATCATTCATTATTGGTGGCTTGTGAAGCGCGATATTTTCTGGCCACTTCTTTTGGGCCTTGTGCTTGCAGCGCTTCTTGTCTATCGGCTCTTTCTGTTTTTACGATCTGCGCCACGCCAGCGGGGTGTGCGAGCTTCTTCTTAACAAGGTTATCATCGTCATGGTTCACGCACGTCTTCATGGTCTTCGCAGTTTCATAACCGGCGGTTCACGCGGTATCGGTCGTGCGGTGGCCGAACGTTTTGCCGCTGAGGGTGCCGTGATCATCATCAATCATTTTCGAGATGACAAGGAAGCCGCACACACGCTTGAAAGTTTGAAAGCCATCAGCGCTAAGAATGGCTTTGATGGTAACGCCCATCGCATCATCGCGGCTGATGTTTCGGATCGAACTTCGATCCATCACGCCATTGATCAGGCTGTGAAGGAATGCGGCCGCTTGGATTGTTTAATCAACAATGCCGGGATCCAAGCTGAGACTCCAGGCAATGGATTTGACGCAGCGACCTTTGAGAAAATTGTTGCCGTTAATTTAATGGGCGCCGCCTATGCATCGGAAAAAGCGATCGCGCATTTTCTCTCCCGCGCGGGTGGCGGATCGATCATCAACACAACAAGTGTCCATGAGTTGATTCCAAAGCCCAGTTTCTTAGCCTATTCGATCAGCAAAGGCGGACTATCCAATCTCACACGCACTTTGGCGCTTGAATATGCGGATAAGAATATCCGCGTGAATGCGGTCGGGCCGGGCGCGGTTTCGACAAGCCTCAATGATTCATGGCGCCATGATCCGAAAGCGGTCAGTGTCGTTGAAAATCATATCCCGATGCGACGAGTCGCCACGCCTGAGGATGTTGCGGGCGTTTATGCCTTTTTGGCCTCTGCAGACGCCGATTATATCACTGGCCAGACGATTTTCGCCTGCGGAGGCATCACGCTTTTTGGCGATTTCCAAACAAATTGGTCAAGCTGAGCCTTCGTAGTGATCCGAATAGGTGGGTTCACGCGTCTATGAAACTGTCATCATCGCGTTAAAGAAATCAGTTTGTAGCTTTAGGATAAAGCGATTCGTCGGGGAGTGCCTCTGTGACTCGAAACGCCATTAAGCGCGTCCGGACTTTGTTTTTGTCGGATATTCATTTGGGTACCAAGGCCTGTCAGGCTGATCTACTTCTCGATTTCCTGAAGCATATCGAGGCGGAAACGATTTATCTCGTCGGCGATATCATTGACGGATGGCGCTTGAAGGCAGGCTGGTATTGGCCGCAAGCGCATAATGATGTGATCCAAAAATTATTGCGGCGTGTCCGTAAAGGGTGCCGCGTTGTTTATATTCCTGGCAATCATGATGAATTTTTGCGTGACTATGTCGGCCAAAAATTTGGCGGCGTTGAAATTCATGAAGAGATCATCCATGAAACTGCGGATGGTAAACGATTACTGATTTTGCACGGCGATAAATTTGATGTCGTGGTCAATAATGTGAAATGGCTGGCTCATCTTGGTGATTGGGCCTATGACATCGCCATTGGCATGAATATCACCATTGGCTGGGTGCGTCGCCGTTTGGGTCTACCTTATTGGTCATTCTCCGGATGGACCAAGCAGAAGGTCAAACGCGCGGTGAATTTCATTGGCGCTTTTGAAAAGGCGGTCGTCAATGATGCACGTAAATTCGACGTTCATGGCGTTGTCTGTGGCCATATTCATGCGCCCGTCATCCGCAAAATGGATGAATATCTTTATCTGAATACGGGTGATTGGGTTGATTCATGCTCGGCGCTTGTCGAAGATTTTGATGGTGCCTTTGAATTGATGCGCTGGACGTCTTTGCGCGCAGTCGAAACAATGTTAGAGGATGGGCCGGAAGAATTTCGATCGGCGGCTTGATGCGCGTTCTTGTTGTTACCGATGCTTGGCATCCGCAGGTGAATGGCGTTGTCAGATCCCTTGAACAACTCCGTGCTGAAGCGGAGCGCCTTGGCGAAGAGATCATTTTTATAACGCCGGAACAATTTCGCACCGTGCCGATGCCCGGTTATGCAGAGATCCGTTTATCTCTCGCGCGGCCAAAAATATTGCATGAATTGATTGACGCGGCGAATCCAGATGCCGTCCATCTCGCAACCGAAGGGCCGCTGGGCCTTCTCGCGAGTCGTTATTGTCGTCAACGCCAACTTTCTTATACAACCTGTTATCACACGCGCTATCCGCAATATCTGCGCGCGCGTTTGCCTGTACCTGAGCCGTTGACTTATGCGCTCTTGCGCAAATTTCATAACAGCGGCGATGGTACGATGGTGGCAACTGAAGCGCTTGGCGAAGAATTGAAAGCGAAAGGCTTTCATCGACTGATGCTTTGGTCGCGCGGTGTGGATATGAATTTGTTCAAGCCACGTGGAGAGTCTGTTCTTGATTTACCGCGCCCGATCTATCTTTGCGTCGCGCGATTAGCAGTTGAAAAAAATCTCGAAGCCTTCCTCTCGCTTGATCTAGAAGGCACAAAAGTCATTGTCGGTGACGGGCCTGATCGCGCGCGATTGCAATCGCTTTATCCCAATGCGTATTTTGCGGGCGCGCAATTTGGGGAAAATCTTGCACGCCTTTATGCGTCAGCCGATGCCTTTGTCTTTCCAAGCCGCACTGAAACTTTTGGTCTTGTTCTGCTGGAGGCTTTGGCCTCGGGCCTACCGGTTGCGGCGTTTCCTGGGGAAGGGCTTATTCGCGATGTCGCCCATGCAGGATCAGCCGTACTTGATCATGATCTTGGCTTAGCTGCGCGTCAGGCTTTGACACTCTCACGAACAAAGGCGCGTGCGTTCGCCTCGCAATTTTCATTTGAACAATCGACACGACAATTCTTTGAGAATGTGCGGCACGGCTTGGAGGCGTTCTCACGTCATAAGAGGTCTTGATTCCACATCTCTTCGCGGGAGAGGGACGGGGTGGCTCCCCATGAGCCGAATCGCAGGCTAAACTGCTCGGGCCATGGCTGAGAAAAACGATTCCAATTTGGCGGAATGGTCCGTCTCGGAACTCTCGGGCGCGTTGAAACGCATGCTTGAGGGTGAATTCGGCCATGTCCGCATTCGCGGCGAAGTCTCCGGCTATCGCGGGCCGCATTCCTCCGGTCATGTCTATTTCTCGATCAAAGACGCAACCGCCAAAATCGATGCGGTGATCTGGAAGGGCGTCTTTGGCAAATTGCGCTTTCGTCCTGAAGAAGGACTTGAAGTGATCGCGACCGGCAAGGTCACATCCTATCCGCTGAAATCAAGTTATCAGATTGTCATTGAATCGCTTGAACCCGCGGGCGTCGGCGCGCTGCTTGCGCAACTTGATGAAAGACGCAGACGTCTTGAAGCGGAGGGACTCTTCGATCCCGCGCGCAAACAGCTTTTGCCGTTCCTTCCCCGCGTGATCGGCGTTGTAACATCACCGACGGGCGCAGTGATCCGCGATATTCTTCATCGGCTTGAAGATCGTTTTCCGCGTCACGTGATTGTGTGGCCAGTGCGTGTGCAAGGCGAGGGCAGCGCAGAAGAAATCGCGCGCGCGATTGAAGGCTTTAATACATTGCCGGAAGACGGTGCGATTCCGAAACCGGATTTGCTGATTGTGGCGCGCGGTGGCGGATCGCTTGAAGATCTCTGGAGTTTTAACGAAGAGATTGTTGTACGCGCAGCGGCTGACAGCATGATCCCTTTGATCGCTGCCGTGGGTCACGAAACGGACACAACTCTTATTGATTTTGCCGCTGACAAACGAGCGCCCACGCCTACAGGTGCGGCTGAAATGGCTGTGCCTGTGAGTCTCGAGCTTCTCGGGCAGACGCGCGATCTCGGTCGCCGCGTGATGCAATCCGCGCAACGTCTTCTTGATCGACGCAAGACGGAACTCCGTGCGGCCTATCGTGCGCTGCCGTCACCGGATGCACTTGTGGCGATCCCGCGTCAAAGACTCGATCTTGCGAGCGAAAGATTGGGTCGTGGACTTGAACGCAATGCCTCTCGCCATCGTACGCGCTTAACGGATTTATCGCGTCGATTGTTGAAGCTCTCACCGCAAGCACGGCTTTCCGGCTATCGTGCCCATATCTCGGGATTGCAGGGACGTTTGGGTGCTGCGAGAGGCGCCATATTGCGCGCTGAAAAACAACGCCTTGCTCGCGAACATGAAAAACTTGTCGAATTATCCGCCCGCGCGCGTAAAGGGCTTGATCGTCTTGTCGAACGCAAGCGCACAAAGCTTCTCGGTTTGACACCGCTTTTAAAGAGCCTGTCCTTTCAAGGCGTGCTCGAGCGCGGCTTTGCGCTGGTTCTTGACCCGCAAGGCGCGCCCATCCGGTCGGCCAAAGCCATCAAAACGGGCGATGAGTTGGGAATACGCTTTGCTGACGGCATTATCGACGCGATTGCGAAAGGCAAAGCAAAAGCGTAAAGAAGCAGGATCATGCTTAACCGGATCGACCCCTCAGTCTCGCGCGATGAAGCCGTTGTTGAATTTCTCGACGGCGATTTTCGCGTGATCAAGCCCGGCAAATTCGTGCGCTGCGCGATCACCAAAGATCCCATTCCGCTTGATGAATTGCGCTATTGGAATGTCGCGCGGCAGGAAGCCTATTCGAGCCGCGATGCGGTATTGATGGCGATCGGTGCGAAGCCGAAGTCCTAACGTGCTCTGAGGCACGTTTTTAAAATCTCGCGCATGTGATCCTCATGATCAAAAACGAGCGTGACGGGTAGCACCGCAATTTTATCAGCAAGATCTGGAGCTGTCGCGACGATCCGTACATGATCTTTCGCAGTTGTTATCAGCAAAGCATGAGTACGCCGCGCTTCGGCAACAAGCCTTTCAATCTCGATGCGCGAAAACATATGATGATCGGGATAGGCATCACTGCGAATAAGTTTGACGCCGCAATCGCGCAGACTCTGTTCAAATTTCTGCGGCCGCCCTATACCGCAAAAAGCATGAACGGCACGGCCTTTCAGCGCATCGGACATTCCGGCATCCGGCACAAGACGCGCGGACATCACACGTTCTTTGAAAGACTGTGTGATGCTCTGAGGCGCTTTACCTCCGACAACCACACAAAGATCAACAAGCGGAATTTGCGCTTCAAGCGGCGCGCGTAGAGGGCCGGCAGGCAAGCACAAACTGTTGCCGAGTGCTTGGCCGGCATCAATCACAGCAAGTGTCAAATCCTTATGAAGTGACGGATTTTGCATTCCATCATCCATGATGATGATGGTGCCGTGACGCGCCGCAAGAAAAGCTCCGGCAACACGATCCCGCGCAATAATCGTTGGCGCAGAACGCGCAAGCAGAAGAGGCTCGTCTCCCACCTCATGCGGACCATGTTTAACTTCATCAACAAGCACGGGGCCCGTAAGTGTGCCGCCATGACCGCGACTTAAGAAAACAGGTTTTTCACCCTGCGCTTTAAGAAGCTGTGCGATGGCCAAAGCGAGGGGGGTTTTACCCGCGCCACCCGCGACAAAATTGCCAATGCAAATGACCGGACATGGCGCGCGCGTTCCCAACTTTTTCAAGCGCGAAGCCGCGACCGCACCATAAATCGCGGCGAGTGGCGACAAGAGATGAGCAAGCGGTCCCGGCTTTTTCCACCAAAACGCGGGCGCTTTCATCATGGCCGATTTCCAAGATGCATTTTGAGGAGATAGGGAGCGATCTCCATCATCGTTCTAGTTAGCGCGCCGCCGAGAGACATAACGGCTTTTGTTCCGCGTTGAGCCACATCTTCACGTGTGGATTGATCATCAATCAGAAGGTCAAGCGTTGCCGCAAGTTCATCAGAACCGTTAACTTGATAGGCGCCGCCTGCATGTTCAAGAGCGGCATAGACTTCGGTAAAATTATGAATATGTGGTCCGTGAATAAGCGCAGCGCCAAGCTTTGCAGGTTCAATCGGATTTTGACCACCATGTGGCACAAGCGAACCGCCAAGAAACACAATCGGTGCGATGCGATAAAACAAACCCATCTCGCCAATCGTATCGGCAATATAGATATCAGTCGCACTATCAGGTTGCAGACCCAATGACCGCTGCGATCCGCGCAATCCCGCACGCGCCGTCGCCGCAAATATTTCACGCCCTCGTTCAGGATGGCGCGGCGCGATGATGGTCAAAAGATCGGGATAAGTGGCAGCAAGTCTTCGATGCGCGTCGATAGCAAAAAGTTCTTCACCTGCATGGGTTGACGCCGCAAGCCACACCGGACGCCCCCCAATGAATTCATTCATGCTCGCAAGGGCGGCCGGCGATGCCGGTGGCGGTACAGAATCAAACTTCAAATTGCCGGTTACTGTCACACGCGGGGCACCGAGCCTCACAAGGCGCTCCGCATCACCCTGCGATTGCGCGAGACAAAGATCAAAGCGCGTGAAGAGATAATGCGCGAGCGAACGCATCTGACTCCAGCGTCTAAAACTACGCGGCGACATCCGCGCATTCACAAGGACAAGCGGAATATTGCGGCGATGCGCCTGACAGATCATGTTCGGCCAAATTTCGGACTCAGCAAAAATCGCAAGATCGGGTCGCCAATGATCAAGAAAGCGATGCACATAGGTCGATACATCAAGGGGCATATATTGATGCGTCGATCCTTCAGGCAAACGACGCGCCAAAACTTGTGCCGATGTAACAGTGCCTGATGTCACAACGACGGAGTAATCATCAGCCGCTAAAGCTTCAATAATGGGCAGAAGCGAAAGGCTTTCGCCGACACTGGCTCCATGAATCCACACGAGCGGACCAGAAGGACGACTGCGTGTTGCTTCGCCACGTCTTTCACCAAGCCGCGTGCGATCTTCTTTGTTACGGCGCGAGCGCTCAAGCAACATCATATGAGCAATCGGTCGCGCACCATCAGTCAATGCGCGATAGACTTTGTAACTGAACGGTTCGGCTTTCATATGCGATTAGCCCGCAAGCCACGACCCGGATCAACGGTACCTAGATAGGCATAAGCGCGATCATGCATCGCATCGAGGTCGCGCTCCAACTGCAACCGGACTTGTTCTTGCGTTTCGGCATCGGCATCGCGACTGATCATAATGGCATCGCCAACCGCAATAGCTCCACGCCCGAAGGGGAGACAAATGCTCGTGCGATCCCAATTATTGAGATCAATTCGGCGCGAGGTCGCGACACAAATTGGTCGGATGGGACGGCCCGACAAACGCGCCAATGCAATAATACCCTGCACTGCTACACGTGCAGTTTTTGGCGCATCCGGCGTCATCGCAACGATATAGCCCTCATCAAGTGCACCAATCATAGCACGTAATCCGGCAGCACCGCCTTTTTCATTTTTCTGTTTTTGTGACCCACCCGAAGCACGGATGGGGGTCATGCCCATGCGCTCACAGGCTTCAGCAACAACAGCACCATCACCATGCCGCGTGATCAAAACGGCAACTTTCGCGCCCTCCCACATGGCGAGCGGGATCATAAAATTTTGTCCGTGCCAAATTGCGCAAATAAAAGAGTCGTCGCGTTTCAGCGTTTCAACACTATTGGGATCAAGCCATGTAAATCGCGTTGTCAGGCGAACAAATTTCAAATAGCCCGCAAGAACCGCCCCGATTGCAGCTTGAATACGCGGGTACCGGGCGATCCGTTTCAACATCAGAAAACAAACAATCGATAATCAGTGCTTGTCGTCGGCCGAAGAACGCGGATCGAGCAAACGATGAAGATGCACAACAAAGTAACGCATATGGGCATTGTCGACAGTTGCCTGTGCTTTGGCTTTCCATGCGGCATGAGCCGACGCATAATTCGGGAAAATGCCGACAATGTCGAGCTTTGAGAGATCGGTGAAATCCATACCATCGAGATCCACAAGTTCACCGCCGAAAACCAGATGGAGCAATTGCTTGCCCTGTGCAGGAGATGTAGTCGCAGACATCGGTCTATCCTTCCTCAATTCGTCAACTCTTTGCGGCATCGGCCTAATTTGTAATCAAGGCCTCATCCGAACAGCGTGGGCAGGACATGCCGCACCGCAGCATCAAGTGCAAGCCCCGCAAAAAGGAGGAGTCCGGCATTGCGGTTTGATCGGAAAAGCCGGAGCGCCAAAGCCCCATCCTCTAGCCGGATTTTCAGCGCCTGAGAAAAGAGATGGGCGGAAAACATCGCGGCGGCTCCATAAGCGACCCAGCCCGCACCGGCGGTAAAAATCGCCACAAATGTGAAAATAGTGGTGATTCCGTAGAATATACCAACCGCTAAAGGGGTTTTTGAGCCAAAAAGGCGGGCTGTCGAGCGAATACCGGCAATTGCATCATCCTCAATATCTTGGACGGCATAGATTGTATCGTAGCCCATTGTCCACGCGATGGCCGCGCCATAAAGCCAGATGGCGGGCGCGGCGAGCGTGCCTTCAGCCGTCGCCCAGCCCATCAACGCACCCCAGGAAAATGCGAGTCCGAGCACGGCCTGCGGCCATGAGGTGATCCGCTTCATGAAGGGATAAATGAGCACCGGCAGCATCGACAAAAAGCCAAGCCCGATTGCAAAGTGGTTGAAGGACAAAAGGACGAGTAGTCCAACCAAACATTGCAACGCGCAAAAAAGCGCGGCGGCTTTGACGCTGATCTGTCCTGAAGCAATCGGACGAGACCGCGTGCGGGCGACACGCGCATCGAGATCGCGATCGACAATATCGTTGTAAGTGGAGCCCGCGCCACGCATCGCAACAGCGCCGATCAAGAACAGTACAAGATCAGAAAGTGAAGGAGCGCTCTTGTCCTGATAAATCGCCACAAGCGCTGCAGACCACCAACAGGGAAGAACGAGAAGCCACCATCCGATTGGTCGATCGATACGCGCTAATCTTAAAAAAGGGCGAGCCCATTGCGGCGCAAAGTGATCAACCCAATTCCCGCGTTGCGCATCGGGAATTGCGCGGTCCATCAAATCATTCATGCGTTAGAGAGCACCTTGCGGCAATTTCATATCGCCACCGAGAACAGCATCACTACCGCCAAAGGGCGCGGGTGCACCACTACCATTTTTTTGCGCCTTTTTCATATCCGCTGCGGCTTTACAGGCGTTTTTCTTACCCGTGTCGATGTCGTTTTGTTGGCTCTTCAAACTTGCAGCAAGATCTTCAGGCGCACGGCACCATGCGCCGTCGCGCTCGACAGCAGCGGTAGCTGTGACATTGAGCTTTGATAATTTTGTGAAAGCTGCACAGGCTTGATCAGCTGTCGGCTTTTTCTCGCGATAGGCTTGGACTTCTTGAATAATCTGCGCGCGGCCCGTGAGAACTTTACCCAAAGCTTGGCAGGGATCATCGGCGGCAGAAGCAACAGAACCGAATGACGCACTCATTAAAGCTGCCAAAATAACCAGGCCCGCTCCGCTCGACTTCAGTCCAACTGCCCGCATCCTATACCGCCCCTTGCGATGGTTCGCCTGCGGAAAGCCTCTATCAGCTTCGCCGCCCCTCAATCAATCGATAGCGAAAAACCCTTTACAGGCCCTTTATGGCGACGGTATGGCCCCCTGCAGAGGGATTTTGACCCTCACGGACGGAGAGACGAGCGTGCCCGATTATGATTTCAGGACTCCGCGGCTCTTCGTCGAGAGTGCTTTGCGCGCCGACGATATGCTGATGCTCGAGCGCGACCAGAGCCATTATCTCATTCATGTGCTCCGGCTGCAGCCCGATGATGCAGTGCTGACTTTCAATGGGAAAGACGGTGAATTTCTCGCGCGGATCGCTGAAACGAGCAAAAAGGGCGCAAAATTAGCCGTTATTCGTCAAACGCGGCCGCAACCACCGCGGGGGCGTATTGAATTCCTGTTCGCGCCGCTGAAACAGGCACGGCTTGATTATCTCGTCCAGAAAGCGGTCGAAATGGGGGCCGACCGGATTGGTCCCGTCATCACCCAGCACACGCAAGTGACCCGCCTTAACCACGACCGGCTTTTTGCCAATATGATCGAAGCGGCAGAACAATGCGGCATACTCGCTGTCCCTGAGCTTTTGCCCGAGCGCAAGCTCGACGCCGTGCTTGAGTCTTGGGACACAAACCGCACGCTGATCTTCTGCGATGAGCGCGCCGAGATCGCCAATCCGCTGGCCGCCTTGCAAAAACCGGTGAAGGGTCCGGTCTCCGTCCTGATTGGGCCGGAGGGCGGCTTCTCCGCCGAGGAGCGACAAAAAATATTGAAGATTCAGGCGGTTATCGCCTTATCCCTTGGCCCGCGTATTTTGCGGGCGGATACAGCGGCCGTTGCTGCGCTTGCGCTTGTGCAAGCCGCTTTGGGTGACTTCGGGTAAAACGGATTGCACTGCAGCATCTTAGCCCCTAAGGAGCCTGTCCCGGGCGCTTGGCTCGGGATGCTTTTGAAAGGCGCCCATGGCCCGCGATATTTCCGATGAGACCCCGATTGAGAGTCGCGACACCCTAATCGCCTATCTCGAGGCGGGCTCGAAGCCGAAAGACGCGTTTCGCATCGGCACGGAACATGAAAAATTTCCGTTCCGTCCAAAGACCCATGCGCCGGTGCCTTATGAAGGCACGAAGGGAATCGAAGCGCTGCTGCTCTCGATGCAGGATCGCACCGGTTGGGATCCGATCTACGACAAAGACAAAATCATCGGCCTTTTCGATCCGAAAGGCGGCGGGGCCATCTCGCTCGAACCCGGTGGACAATTCGAATTGTCGGGCGCGGCGGTTAAATCCCTGCATGAAACATCGGACGAACTCGATCAGCATTTCAAAGACGTCTTCGCCGCGGGTGAAGAATTAGATATCGCCTTTCTGGGCCTCGGTATGAGTCCGCAATGGACGCGCGCGGAAACGCCGACTATGCCGAAAAGCCGTTATGCGATCATGACGCGCTATATGCCGAAAGTCGGCAAGCTCGGTCTCGATATGATGTATCGCACCTCGACCGTGCAGGTGAACCTCGATTTCTCATCTGAAGCGGATATGGTTTTGAAGCTCAAAACCTCAGTGGCGCTGCAACCAATTGCTACGGCGCTGTTTGCGAATTCGCCTTTCACTGAAGGGCAATTGAACGGCTTCAAATCGATGCGTTCAGCGATCTGGCTTGATACGGATCGCGACCGCACGGGCATGATGCCTTTCGCCTTTGAAAGCGGCATGGGTTTTGAACGTTATGCAGACTGGGCACTCGATGTGCCGATGTATTTCTTGAAACGCGGCCATGATTATATTGATGTCGCAGGCACATCATTTCGCGATCTGATG
>Ga0129333_10004395_pt1 | contig 13177 bp, 17 predicted proteins | sample CPB6_08_DNA_FD_94474 | JGI IMG/M metagenome (GOLD analysis project Ga0129333, IMG submission 94474) | Freshwater to marine salinity gradient microbial communities from Chesapeake Bay, USA - CPBay_Sum_0.6_0.8_DNA | ecosystem: Environmental > Aquatic > Marine > Coastal | place: USA: Chesapeake... | reverse complement strand
GCCGCTGTCGCCATCCGCTCTATCAGGCTCTGCTGCTCTGCTCGCTCGGGGTGGTGCTCGCCTTGGGCAGCCTGCTGCATCTGGCCTTGCTGCTGACCCTGGCGGCGGTGCTGTCCTGCAAGGCCCGGCGCGAGGAGTCGCGTCTGCTGGCTCTCCATCGCGACTACGCCGCCTATCGGGCCGCTACCCCCGCGATCCTCCCGGGCGTTCCCGGGCTCGACTGGCGCTGACCGGGACCAGTTCAGTCGCTGGGTCTGCCGTCAGTCGCTGTGCCGCAGGCGGGCGCCGTCGAGCTGGGCGCCCTTGAGCCGGCTGCCATCAAGGGCGCAGTCACGCAGGTCGCAGCCTCGCAGGTCGGCCCCGCGCAGATCGGTCTGGCGCAGGTCGGTGCCATACAGACAGCTGTCGCGCAGATCGGCGGCCTGCAGCTGGGCCCCCTGCAGCTGGGCGAAGCTCAGGTCTGCGGCCTGAAAGTCGGCGCCGCCGAGATCGGTGAGTTGATCGAGGCCGCTGCGGAAGTCCGCTTCCACCAGCCGAGCCCCACGCCAGCAGCTACCGGCAGCCAAAACTCCCCGGAGGCAGCACCGGTGCATCACCGCTGCGCTGAAGTCGGCCTCCTGCAGTCGCGAACCGGAGAGGTCCGCCTCATGCCAGAAGGAGCCGCGCGCCCGTAGGCCGGAGAGATCGGTGCCCCAGAGCAGCGCCTGCTGGAAGCAACAGCCCTCCACGTTGGCGTCGGCCAGGCGGGCATGGCCGAAGCGGGCCTCCTTGAAACAGCTGCCGTGCAGATCGCAGGCGCTGAGATCGAGGTCAAGGCCGTCGATGCCGCCCAGTTGCAGGGCCGGCAGGTGACGTTCGCCTGCCTGAAGCCGTGCTCGCAGCTGCGCGATGGTGGTGGGAGGGCCCTCGCCGGCCCCACCGGTGGGACGGCCCGGCATCAGACGATTGCGGCCAGGGCATTGAGCTGTTGGCGGCGTGCGGCGAGCAGCAGCTTTTCGGCCTGGCCGATCAGCTTGAACACGTTGCGATCGATGACGTCGTAATACACGAGTGATCCCTCGGGCCGGCGCTGCACCACGCCGGCGATGGTCAGCAGCTTCAGGTGCTTCGACACCAGCGCCTGGCTCAGGCCGGTTTTCTCCACCACGGCCGTCACGTTCAGCGGGCCCTGGCGCAGGGCCTCCAGCACGGCCAGCCGATTGGGCTCGGAGAAAACCTTGAAGTACTCGGCCAGATGCTCCATGGGGGGTGGACCGGGGCTGTGTGGGCTGGGCGGCGTGGGCTGTTCAGGCTGCAGGGCACGCGGGGGTGAGTGGCGGCAGAGGCCGGACCCTCAGGGGGGCAAGGGATGCGGGCGTGGTGCTCGCGGATGCAGGGAGGGTGCACCTGCGCCAGGAATCAGCCTCGTTTGTGATCAGCTTAAAGCATCCCAGCAGCTTTCACATGCCATGGAAGCAGTGTGCCGTGAAATAACGATCTTGTTATGGCGCAATTGCATTGGAGCTTGGCTGGTGGTTGTTCTCGCTGCCGCTCCGGCGCGGCCGGCGCCCGGGATCTGGCCGTGCGGCTGGTTGGAGCGGGAACCTCCGCTGGAGCTGCAGCGCGATCGCCTGGAGGCCCGGCTGCTGGAGCTGATCGCGGTTCATCGCAAGGCCCCGCTCAGCCGCCTGCGCGATCTGAGCTCCGCCCAGAAGCTGGCCTCTCAGCGCGCTCTGGTGCGCTCCTTTGGGTCTGAACTCAGCCGTCTGTTCAATCTGATGGCGTGCGATGACGACCGCCACGCTGGTTGGCTGAGCCGTGCCCCGGTGGCTGGGGGCATCGAGCTCGGTCTGGCGCACCGCATCCGCCTGGCGTCGCCGCTGCTTCAGGAATGATCAGTCCGGCCAGCGCCTGTCGTTGTCGATCAGCGTCTGTACCACCTTGCAGGTGTTCTTATCGACCCAGATGTCGTACTCCCGGCTTCCCTTGATGGCCGAGAACTTGTCGTAGGGACGGTCCCAGTCGGAATCGACGTCGATGATGAAATACCCCATCGCCCGGATTCTGCCTGTGCATTGCGAGGTGTCAGCCCGAGCTGCCGTTGGGCTGATCGCCGCTGCGACCAGAGCCGATGCCAGCAACGTCTTCGCCAGCTTGGACATCACAACCATGGAATCAAAGGGGAATCAAATGGTGGGGCCGGCTCAGGCCATGGCTGCCGGCTCTGCCCAAAGTCCTAGCAACGCAGATCGCTCCTGTCAGCAGATCAGCTGAGAGCAGAACCAGGGATCACCTAGCCTCGTGGACTAGCGATGACGTTCTTGTGTTCTGTCATCCGCCTGCTGGCACGCTCCATCCCGGCGGTATTCGATTCGCAGCGGCGGTGCTGCGTGAGCGGTTTCTATCTGCTGTGATCGCCGCGAGGTCGCAGACGGCAGTCGTCGTCAGAGTGAAGGAGCCGTGCATCCCCGTGTCGGTGCCATCGGCAGGCTGTTGTCGCTCTTGCTGGAGCCGTGATGGTGGAATCAGCGCTGCAACCACCCCTCTGGCGTGATCGCCAACAGGCCGGGAAAGCCCTTGCTGAAGCTCTGCTCCGTTGGCGGCAGGATCCGATGGCTGTGGTGATCGGCCTGCCACGGGGTGGAGTGGTGGTAGCTGCCGCTGTGGCCTCTGCCCTGCGGGTGCCCCTGGCAAGCTGGGCCGTGCGCAAACTCGCACTGCCGCAGGCGCCGGAGCTGGCGGTGGGCGCCATCGCCCCGGGCGGTGTGCTGCTCTGGGATGAGCCCTATCTGCGTCAGCTGCACCTCGATCCGCAGCGGCGTCGTGAGCTGGTGCTGGAGCAGGACCGGGAACTGCAGCGCCGTCAGCGCCTCTACGGCGACCCGCCACCATCGAGCCTGCGCGATCGCACGCTGCTGGTGGTTGATGACGGCATCGCCACGGGCCTGACGGTGAGAGCTGCCTTGCAGTCGCTTCGGCAGGCTCAACCGGCTCGGCTGGTGTTGGCGGTGCCTGTGCTGGATCGGCACCTGTCACCCCGGTTGAGGCAGCTGGTGGATCAACTGGTGGCCCTGGCTGAGGTCGACGACCTGCGGGCCGTTGGCTACTGGTATCAACAGTTCGAGCCGGTGCCGGACGCGGAGGTACTGGGGTTGCTCGGAGCCGCTGTGCCGCCCCGGGGGTGAGCGGGGCGACGTTCAGGGTTCAGGGCTGTTCGGGGTTCAGCACCGGTTCAGAACCACTCCAGGCTGGCGGCGCTGGCAGGGTTGGTACGGTCCTCCGGGGTCGTGCGCTCAAACTGCAGCACGATCGAGCGGCGCTGTTCGCCGTCGGCGCTGATGGCCTCGATCGGGTAGAGCTGCTGACCGTCGCGGAAGGGCACCTGGATCCGGAAGCTGCCGTCGGCGGCCAGCGGCACCACCTGGTCGCCGATCATCAAGGTGGCGGAGGGTTCGGTGGCGCCGTACACGATCAGCTCAGCATCGGCCACCAGCCAGAAGCTGCGCTGCCTTGCCACCAGGCCAATGCCGGAATCGTTGCGGCCGCTGGCCCAGAGCCCCAGGCCTGAATCGCTCAGCGCAAGGCCCCCCTCCTCCAGGTTCTCCAGTTCGTGGAACTCCTCGGAGCCGCTGCCGCGCTTGCGCACCCGCACCGTTGCCACCTGATAGAGGCGCTCGTGCAGGCCGGGGGCGGGAGCGGCGGCAGCAGCGGTAGCTCCCGCCGGCACCGCCGCTTCAAGCGCCGCCTCAAATGGTTGGAACGGCTGTGAGCTCGGGCTGACGGCGTCGTAACCAGGGATCAGCGTCGGATTGGAACTGGCCAGGCGCTGCCAGCGCCCCGCCTTGTTGATCCCCAGTTCGGCGCGGTAGATGCGGTTCCCCAGGGGCAGGGCCACCCCCCATTGCTCAGCGCGCCCATCCACCCGCAGCTCCTGCAGGGCATGGGGGGGCTGATGCGGTTCCAGGCCGGTGACATCGGCGATGCGGAGCCTGAGATCAGAGCTCGACAGGCTCGCCAGCGCTGCACGATCCGCCGCACCGAGACCCCAGAAGGCAAATCCCCACTGGGGGCCATGCGCTTCGAAGCGGATCCAGCTGGTGTCAGGGATGGCGGCGCTGCCGCCCGCCACGCTGGCCAGTGCCGTGCCTTCAGAGGCGGGCTGGCCGCCTTGGCCCAGGCCCAGCACGCCAAGGGCTTTCTGGGCGAGATCCTGGAACGAAGGCACGGTCATGTCCAACGAAGTCAGACTGTCCTAGAGGGGCTGGGCCTGATTGTTGTGCCCTCTGCAACAGCCGTGCTCGATTGCTGACGCTGCGGGGCGTTGTCCGGCCCGCTTCACAAGCCCTTGCAGAACCTCCTGCGGCCTCTCCCCCCGCCGGTTTCGCTGGCCCCAGCACTCCTCCGCCTCTGCCTAGAACGGGCTCTTGCTCCTCCACTCCCATGAACAGCGCCAGCGCTCCGGTGGCACCGCTCAGCTGGCAGGAGCTGCAGGAGTGGCTCCCCCTCGCCGATGAACAGGAGCTGCAGCGTCTGCGCCGTGAAGGCCCCACCAATGCCCAGGCGACCCTGCGTTTGTTTGGCCAGCCCGAGAGCGCCGTGCGGGTGACGCTCTACCGCGATCGTCACGCCTGGTGCCCCTATTGCCAGAAGGTGTGGCTGTGGCTGGAGGAGCAGCGGATTCCCTATCGGATCCGCAAGGTGACGATGTTCTGCTACGGCGATAAGGAGCCCTGGTTCCGCCAGTTGGTGCCATCCGGCATGTTGCCCGCCTTGGAGCTTGATGGCCGCCTGATCACCGAGAGCGATGTGATTCTGACGGAGTTGGAACGCCGTTTCGGCCCTCTGGGGCAGGGTCTGAGCGATCCGCAGGTGTTTCCCCTGCGTCAGCTGGAGCGGCGCCTGTTCCGTGCCTGGTGCCAGTGGCTTTGCTACTGCGAGGGGGAGGGGGTGCACACCCAGCCAGCGGAGCTCCATTTCGCCCGCATCGCGGCGTTGGTGGAGGAGGCATTGGAGACCACACCCGGGCCTTTCTTCCTGCCGGAGTTCGGCACGGCCGATGTGATCTTCGTGCCCTATCTCGAACGGATGAATGCTTCGCTGGCCTATTACAAGGGCTACGGCCTGCGTGCCGCTCACCCCGCCATCGACCGCTGGTTCACTGCCCTGGAGCAGCGCAGTACCTACCGCGGTACCCAGAGCGACTTCCACACCCACGCGCATGATCTGCCGCCGCAGATGGGTTGCTGTCTGGCCAGCGGCAGCGCTGAGCAGCGGGCCGTAGCCGCCCTGATTGATGGTGCGCCACGGCCGACCACCGGCGGGCCTGCTCACCCGGCCCTGATCGAAACCCGTCAGCGCCAGCCCGAGGGTGCCGCCGTTGAAGCCGTTGCCCGCGTGCTGCGACACCATCAGCGTCTGCTGGCGGTGAACCCTGAAGGGGAGCAGCGGGGCACCCAGGCCGGCAGGCGTCTCGACACCGCCCTGCGTTGCGCCCTCACACGGCTGGTGCGGCCTCAGGATCCCCCCTGCCCGCCGCCGCCTGGCAGCGCCGCCGGCCTGCGCTACCTGCGGGATCGCATCTCCGTGCCCCGCGACATGTCGCTGCATGCGGCCCGCTGCCTGCGCCATGCCCTTGAAGCCACCGCTGCCCTTGATGGTGAGCAGCAGGGGCCACCATTGGGTCTGCGCGAGCGCCGTGATCAGGATCCGCGGCCGTTCCTGCGACCGCTTGAGCGGCGTGCCAGCGTCATCTGACCGGCGTCTGCGCGTCTTCCGCCCGGCGTTGATCGCACCGCTGCCGGTCGAGTGCCGCACCGTGGCCGGTCAGGATGGCCATTGATGACTCCATTCGAACCCAATCTGCAGGAGCTGGAGGCGCTGCTCGGGCGCTGGGGCTACCTGGTGATCTTCGCGGCGATGCTGCTGGAGAACGCGGGCCTGCCTCTGCCTGGCGAGACCGTCACCCTGCTGGGGGGCTATGCCGCCGGCAGTGGTCAGCTCAATCTGGCTGGTGTGATGTTGGCCGCGGCCGGGGGTGCCGTGCTTGGCGACAACCTGGGCTACTGGGTGGGACGGCGTTGGGGCTGGGGGTTGCTGCTGCGGGTGGGGCGTCTGTTGCGCCAGCCACCGGAGCAGCTGGAGGTCTTGCGGGATCGCTTCCTGCGCCACGCCGGTCTGTCCGTTTTTCTGGGGCGGTTTGTGGCGGTGCTGCGCGTGCTGGCCGGACCGATGGCCGGCGCCGTGGCGATGCCCTATCGCCGTTTCCTGCTCTGCAACCTCGCCGGTGCCGTGCTCTGGGCCGCCACGATGGTGTCGCTTGCCTGGTTGGCGGGCCGCTGGATTCCGATCCAACGCCTGATCAGCGGCGTGGTGCAGTTCGGCCTGGGGGCGCTGCTGCTGATCGGTCTGATTCTGGTGTTGCCGCGCCTTCTGTCTCGCCTGGAGGGGGGCTGGCTGGAAGGCCGGGACAGCGGAAGCGGAGTGTCGGAGTCAGACGCCCGTTGAGCGGCCGCTCAGGCCTTCGCGCTTGGCCATCAGATACTTCACGAGCTCCTGCTGCAAGGCCAGCAGCTCGCGGGTGCAGCCGCGGAAGGCAGCGCGGTGGCGGATCTCGTCGTGGCGGGTGTTGAGATCGCGCAGCATCAGTTCGATCGCATCGAGTTCAGCCCGGTTCATCGCCTGCGCAGCACCTGGTGCCGACCTTATCAATCGCCCCGCTGCCAGGTCCGCGACCGCTGGGCTCTGTGCGAATTCCATGGCTAGCGTCGCGGCAGCCCGAGCCGTTCGCTCGCCGTGATGTCTGCCCCCACCTGCGCCCGCCGTCGTTGGCCCCGCGCCGCGGCGGCGCTCGTGGGCCTACCCCTGCCGCTGCTCTCGGCGCTGCATCTGCCCCTGGCGGTGGGGCTGCTGCTGCCCTGGTCGCCGGCGCTGCAGACACCGGCGGTGGCCCTGGAGCTGCAGGGGCAGACCTGGTTCAGCCGCCCCCCGTGGCGCGTGCTGTTCCGCAGTTACTACTGGTACGTGATGCAGACGGGTGTGGAGTACTACTTCACCCTCACGCTGCCTGAGCAGGCCGGTGCCGGTCTCGGTGGCCTGGAGATCCAGCAGACCCGCGGGGTTGACACGCAGTTCCCGTTCATGGCCGAGCGCAGCCGCGCCTTCGTGGGTGAGCCCCGTCGCGAAGGGGCGGTGATTCCTGTTCAGGCCAGCTTCGATGAGGTTCGACGTCGCTTCAGTCTGCGTTTCCCGACACCGCCCCAGCCCGGCCAAACCATCACCGTGGCCCTGCGGCCGTGGCATAACCCCAGCCAGGCCGACACCTATATGTTCTCGGTGCAGGCTCTGCCCGCTGGGCCGAATCCGGTGCCAGCCTCGCTTGGCTTTGCCACGATGCCGATCTACGACGCTCTGCGCTTCTGACGGCCCGCGACCGCCTGGCCGATCCGTCAGGATGTCGGCCACGCCGCTCTGATGCCATGGAAGCCCGCTGGAATGGTGCCCTGATCGCCCGTAGCGACGACATCACAATGGTGGAAGGCAACGCCTACTTCCCGGCCGATTGCCTCGTGGCAGAGCACATCCGCCCTTCGACGCATACAACGGTGTGTGGCTGGAAAGGCACCGCCAGCTACTACGACGTGGTGGTGAACGGCGAGGTGAACACCAATGCCGCCTGGTTTTACGCCAACCCGAGCGCCGAAGCCGCGGCGATCAAGGGGCGGGTGGCTTTCTGGAAGGGTGTTCAGGTCAGCGGCTGAAGCGTCGCCGATTCCGGCGCACTGAACGCTGGCTGGTGGGGATGCGACTGAGGGATCATGGCAAACCGAATCAGCACGTTGCGGGCTTTAGCGTCTGGCCATGGCGTTGCGTCTCCCACCCTTTGTGACCCTGCCGGCCCCACTGGCCGGTGAGCCTCTGCTGGAGGTGAAGCTCGCTGCGCTGCAGCCCACGCAGTTGTGCGTTGGCATGGCTGAGATCCGCAGCCGTCAACGTGATTTCGCTGCGGATTCGCCAGAAGCTCGTCGCCGCTACCTCAGCCGCAAACCGACTCCGTTGGTGCGCAGCGCCAGCGGTGAGCTCTGGATGGTTGATCGTCACCACCGTCTGCGCGCCCTGCTGGAACTGGATCCTGAAGCCACGGCCTTCGGTTATGTGGTCCTGCAGCTGCCGGTCAGCGAGCGGACAGCTGTGCTCGAGGCTCTGCACCAGCGCGGCTGGCTCTATCTCTACGACGGTCGCGGTCATGGCCCGCATGCGCCGATGGCTCTGCCCCGCTCCCTTGCCGATACCCAGGACGATCCCTACCGCAGCCTGGTTTGGAAGCTCAAGCGTGAAGGCGTGATCGCCGCTGCGCCGTTGATTCCGTTTCATGAATTCCGCTGGGGTGCCTGGTTGCGCAGCCGCAACCTGCCGCCCTTCTGCTCCGAGCGCCTCGAGCCGGCCCTGCCGGCCGCCCGCGCCCTGGCCCGCTCGCCTGCGGCCAGGGCCTTGGCCGGCTGGTTGGGGCCTCACCCCTGAACGGGCCGCTGGCATTCACCCGGCCTGCAGCTGCCTGGCCCGGCTGATCAGTTGCATCTGGGTGGCGTTGTAGACCGACTGGGCTTCGGCGGCGCTGCAACCCAGGCAGGTCATGCCAAGTTTGCCGAATTCCGAGAGGCAGCCCAGCAGATGAAAAACGCTGCCGCGCAGCCGTGCCGGGTCGTAGTGCAGATTGGCCTGGGCCACCATGTCGATCAGATCGATCGGCAGCAGGCCCCGCAGGGCCGGATCGCTGACGTTGTCGCTGGCCACGTAGTGCAGAGCCTGGCCGGTGGGGGCCAGGAACCGGCCTGAGTCTGGATCCAGCTCGCCGGTGGTGATCGCCCGCATGGCCATGGTGGGGTGCGTGGTGCCGCCTTGGCGCAGATTCACCTCAATCGCCTGAAGGTCCCAGCGGTCGCCCCAGCGGCGGGCAATGAAGTCGATGGCATAGCGCTCCAGCGCCCCCTCCGCCGCCAGTGCCTTGCCAATCGCTCGGCCGTGGCGCATCAGCTCCAGCCGGTAGGCATCGTCGGCGGGGAAGCGACAACCCAGGTAGGTCTGGCCGCCGGCACCGCCGAGCACCTGTTCATGGGTGGAGAGCACCTCCACCGTGCCGCCTGGGTGGATCATGCCCTGCACGCTCGGGGAGGAGAGCGCCTCACCGCCCTCCAGCCAGGCCTCCACCAGCGCTCCCTGCCGCTGCAGCAGCTCACGCCACTGCGGTGGCGGCATCGGCAGGTGCTCGAGGGCGGCGCGCAGGCGCCGGCGACGTTCGGCTGCGCTGCAGCCCGCCAGTTCCAGTGGCGCCAGCTCAAGCACGGCGTTGCCCTGGCCGCTGAGCCCCTCGTTGAGTTTCACCACGCAGCGCCCCAGCTGCGGGTGCGCTTCCCACAGGTTGGCGGTGGCCTCGGCCAGGTCGTCGAGGTGATGCACCAGGTTGCTGCCGGGCGGATGGGGAACCCCGCAGCGGCTGAACAGCTCGCGGCTGCCGGCCTTGCTGCCCCAGTGGCTGAGAGCGGGATCGGTACCGAGCAGCGGTACCTGCAGCAGCTCCGATAGCCGTTTCTCCAGTTCGGTCACCACGTAGCAGGCGATGAAGCTGCGGCTCGGGCGCAGCAGGTCGCGGATGCGGTGCAGCAGGGCCGGACGCTCCAGCAGCTTCTCGGTGAGCGGTCGGCTGGAGGCATCGTCGGCGTCGAGCAGGTGCAGGCGCCGGCGGGCGTGGGAGGTGGGTACTCCCGGCAGCAGCTCCAGAACCGCATCCACCACCAGCTCCGGCAGAAGCTTGCTGGTGACGTACACGATGCGCACCCCCGGATCGCGCAGGCGGATCAGCGAGAACAGCTGACGCTCCTCGTAGTGATGGGCGCCAGTGATGAGCTCCAGTTCCGCGCGATCCACGCTCAGCGACGGCAGCATCAGCAGGTCGAAGGCGACACCATTGCCGTCGTGCTCGTGGCCCCACTCCGGCAGCAGCTGGCTCTGGAGCTCGCGAAAGGAGAGGGCCATCGGGGCGGCGTTGAAGCTCGGATCAGGGTGATCCGGTCGCTCGGGGCAACCGGGATTGCGGGGTGCGATCAGCGCAGCAGCGCACGGCTGCTGCGAATGGCCCAGAGGGCCAGCAGGCCGTGGACCAGGGCATACAGCGGCGTCGCCCATGGCCAATGCTGACGCTCCAGCAACCAGGTGGCCAGCAAGGGTGCGCTGCCGGCGAACAGGGCCATGGCCAGCGAGTAGGCGATCGAGAACACCGCGCAGCGATGCCGTGGCGGAATCAGCACCACGCCGAGCACCCCCTGGGCGCCCATCGTGATCATCATCGGCGGCAGCAGCAGGGCCAGCGCGGTGATCAGGCCTGCCAGGCTTCGCTGCTGGCCGATCAGCAGAGCGGCGGGCATCACCAGAATCAGGGCCAAGTTGCCCCAGCGGTTCACCGCCACCAGGCCGTGGCGATCGGCCAGATGCCCCCCCAGCACCACCAGCGGCAGACCCAGGCCCTGCAGCAGTGTGGCCACGCCGTTGGCGGTGGCGCTGTTCCCCAGCCGCTGGCCGGTGGCATCCACCAGGAACACGAACGCCAGGTAGAAGATCACGTTGGCGAAGCTCACCAGACCGATCACGCGCAGCACCAGCCGCCACTGCTCCGCCACCTGATGCAGCCGCTGCAGGATGGCGCCGCCCAGGGCGCGGACACCGCGCGGTGCGGTGTCCGTAACCGCATGGGGCAGCGTTTCGGGAATGGCCTGGCGCATCCACAGCCCCAGAGCCGCGACCACAGCCCCGAGCAGAAACGGCAGCCGCCAGCCCCAGTTCGCCATCGCCTCCTGGCCCAACCCCCAGCCGATCAGCGCTGCCGTCAGCGATCCCAGGCCGAAACCCGCCAAGCCCCCCGCCACCGCCAGGCTGGAGAGCAGGCCCGCATGGCCGCGACGTGCTGCTTCGGTGGCGTAGGTGATGCTGCCGGTGAACTCACCCCCCACGGAGAAGCCCTGCAGCATCCGCAGCAGGATCAGCAGTACGCCGGCGGTCATGCCGATCTGGGCGTGGCCGGGCAGCAGGCCGATCGCCAGGCTCGATGCTCCCATCAGCACGATGCTGAGGCTGAGCATCAGGCGCCGACCGAGCAGATCGCCCAGTGGACCGAGCACCAGGCTGCCCACCGGTCGCATCAGGTAGCCCACCGCGAAGACTCCAAACGACGCCAGCCTCTGCAGGGCGACGGCATCAGCCGGGAAGAAGACGTGGCCCAGGGCACTGGCCACATAGCCATAGGCGGCGAAGTCGTACCACTCGAGGGCGTTGCCGAGCAGGGCCGCGAGGGCGGCTCTGCGGCGCTGGGCCGGGCTGAACTCCATGGGTTCACTCTGCCCCGATCCAGTGGCGACGGCGTGGCCCGGCTCAGAAGCTCAGGCTGAGCTGGAGGCTGGCCGCCAGGATTCCGGCCAGCGGCTGCGGCCCGGCGCTTGGGTTGAAAATCCATTGCAGCGTTGGCTGGAGGGCCAGGCTGCTGTTCAGCTGCCACTGGTAGCCCAGTTCCAGCATCGCCTCATGGTTGCTGGGCCAGCTGCTGACCACGCCCGGCTGCAATGCGGCATGGCCGCCGCCCAGGATCAGCAGATCCAGCGGGCGATGGGGCAGCACCCCCTGCACCAACAGACCGCCCGCCACGAAGGTGGGATTGATGCTGCCGGCCTCGCCACCGCTCCAGGCGGCGCCCACCCAGAGGCGATCACCCAGCCCCATGGGCAGGCCGGAGCTCACCGTGGCTGATCCGTAGATGCCGCCGCCTGCAGCCCCCAGGCTGTAGCCCCCCAGGTTGATCCAGCGGGACGGGAGCTGGTTCTGCACCAGCACCGGCTGCTCGCAGGTGCTGCTCCGCCGCATCACTTTCCCTCCGGTGCGACACCCTGGCAGCGATGCGGCCGCTGCCGCTTGGCCGCCCGGCACCCAGCTCAGCTGCAGCAGCTGGGCGGAACCGCTGCCTTGCCATGAGGCGATGCTGCCCAGCCAGCGGGCCACGGGCGCGGTGCTGCTGAGATCAAACCAGCCGTAGCCGAGGCTCAGCTCCGCGCTGGGGTGCAGCATCGCCACGCCGCCGAGGGCGGCATAGGGGCTCAGTGGTAGAGCTGGAACGCTGATGTTCAGTGTGTTGTTGAACGCCGAGTGCACGTAGGCGTTGAAGGCCGGTGCCGTGATGAAGGAGGGGTTGAGGGGCAGCAGCCCTGCCTTGAGCTGCAGCAGGCCGTTGCCGGCACTGCGGTGCAGGCTGAACTCACTCAGCAGCGTCCCTGGGGGGTAGGCGATCTGCTGCAGGGGAAACAGCGCCCCGATCGCCTCGCTGGTGTAGGCATTGCCGCTGTAGTGATTCACCGCCGTGTGCAGGCTCCAGTGATCGAGCTCGCGCCATTGCTCCGTGCTGCGTGTCAGGCCCGTGCTCAGCTGCAATGCCACGGCCGTCTGGCCGATCCAGCCGCTCTGGCTGGCGCTGCCACCCAACGGGTTGATGATCGGTTCGGCGGTGTAATCGACCGCCACCGCCAGCCACGGCGGCAGTCGCAACAGCTCCTGGGCGCTGGGCCAGTCCTGGGGCACGCTCAGGCTCGGCGCTGGCGGTGCCGCCTGGGTGGCGTCGCCGGATCCGGGCGCTGGTGCCGCTGGGCAGGCCGCAAACACGGCCAGGAGGCCGGCCAGATTCACCAGCAGACGGCTGAGCAGCACCGGCGGCGTAGGGGTGCGGCCCATGGACCGGCATGGATCAGTGGGTTCAGCATCTCCGCTGGTCTCGCCCTTGGCAACCCGGATGGGCCTCGGTGCACCACAGCGGCAGCAGCGGGTTGGGGCCGCTGCTGCCGCTGGCAGGGTGCATCAACCCTGCTTTCTGCCCCCTCCTGTGGCCTTGCCGGCTTTGTTGTTTGTGCCCGTCCTCGCTTCGGTAACGGCGCCAGCGGTGGTATCGCCACTGACGACAACGCTCACCACGGTGCCGCCTTGGCGGATCAGCCGCTGCAGGGCTTCGTTCATGCGGCTGAAGGGCACGCGCGTGGTGTAAGCGCCATGGCGCACGAAGGCATTGTTGGCGATGCCGGTGGCTGTGATCGTCACCACGCGGCTGCCAGCGGAGGCGGCACCGGCGCTGGGGGTGCAGACCAGCAATTCGCTGCTGCGGAACCCGTAGGCG
>Ga0129333_10004394_pt1 | contig 13180 bp, 10 predicted proteins | sample CPB6_08_DNA_FD_94474 | JGI IMG/M metagenome (GOLD analysis project Ga0129333, IMG submission 94474) | Freshwater to marine salinity gradient microbial communities from Chesapeake Bay, USA - CPBay_Sum_0.6_0.8_DNA | ecosystem: Environmental > Aquatic > Marine > Coastal | place: USA: Chesapeake... | reverse complement strand
TGCTCTTCAAACTGAGCTTGCTGAAGGGCTGACTTTAACTTAATTCCGGCTATTAATTCAGCTAATTGTTTCTTTTTCCGTTCAGATCGTTCCCCTTGAACTAAAGCATCTAATTCTCCTTGATAGAAGCTACTCGCTGCATCAAACACACCTTTTTGTGCGTCTTGGAGTTCTGAGCGCATTTGGAGGGCTTTGGTTAACCCTTCTAACCGCTTAGTTTGACTGTCTAACTCCTTATTTTGTCGTTTGATGCTGTTCTCATATTGTTGACTTTCTTTATTTAGTTTTGCTTCGTAAAGTTTGACATTGGCATCAATCAAAGATCCCTGAGCTTCAGTGAGTTCAAGTTGAATCTTAATTCGTTCGTTAACATCGGTTTCTAATGATAACCGCTCCTCAATCTTTTTAATAGATTGTTGAGCAACTTTTAGATCATATTCCTCTCTTAAAATCTTACCTTTGTTCAACAGTCCTTTAAGACCAATTAATTCAATATTGTTAATCGCTTCCAAGTCAGCCATCCGTTTAGCTTTCTCGGCTTCTCTTAATGCTTTGACAGCTTCAAGTCGTTTCTTTTCTATCTCTACAATTCCCTTTTTATCGGTTGTGGCTTTTGCCTCTAATTCTATTAATTCAAGGTTGTCCTTAGCTTGTTGGAGTGCAATATCGTTCTGGGAGATTTTACCAGCTAAATAATCTCGACTCAGTTGGTTAAGTTCTTTGGTATTCTCCAATTCTGCTTCAGCTAATCCCAATTGTTTCCATGCTGCACGTTCAGACCCTAATGCCTTCTCGATCTCAAGTCGGAGGGATGCTTGTTTATTGATGTCCTTTTCTCTACTTAGTTGAGTCTGCAACTCCCGAACTTTGTCAGAGGCAGATTGAGCATCAGAAAGTTCTCGGAGGGCTTTTCCCCCGTTAATCTGTTTCTCAATACTTAATAATCGAGCATTGTTTTCACGGGTTATCCCTGCTAACAAAAACTCAGTATGAATGTCCCATGCGGCTTTTTCAGTTTTGAGAAACTCTAAACTTTGTTGTAAACCTTGTTGTCTTAACTTTCTAATTTCAGTTTGACGGTCGGCTTCTAATCGAGGATCGGATAAAGGCGATTGTGCCTTCATCTTATTAAGTTTTTCAATGGTTTTATTATATTCAACCTCAATTGTTTTCAGGCTTTCTCTGGTGTTTTCTTCCTCTATAGATGTCTGATCACCCCCATCTTGATTAAAGGCTTTTTGACGTTCAATTTGACGCTCTAATTCCGCTTCTTTGACTAAATCAACGGTTTTTTGGAGTTGTTTCTCTAAGGTAGAAAGCTCTTGATCATAGCCTTCCTTGATGATTTTCTGGCGTTGAACTTGTAGTTTTCCAATCTCGGCGTTAATCGCTTCCCGACCTTCCTTGTCATCCCCTGCTAACTTCCTTAACTTGTTTTGCTGTTGTCTAATTTGTTCATCTAATCCCTTAAGTTGCAACTGTGTTTTCTGAGCGTTAAAACGTTCCTCAGTTCCTAATCCCTGAGCTAAATATCCCTCGATAATTGATTGTTGTTCCTCAAAGTTTTTAATTAATTCGGCGTTGCGTTTAGATCTTTCCTCTGCAACAGCTTTGGTAATATCCGCCTCTATTTTCTTGATTTCCTCCCCTGCCTTCTCTGCTGCTTCTGTATTCCCAAAGGATTGTTGTTCAGACTGAATTTGTTGTTGTGCCGATTTCCGTTCTTCTAGCTCCTTAATGGTTAGTGCCGTGATTTGTTTTTCTGACTCAAATGCTCCCACCTCCCCATTTTTTTGTAAGGCTTCAACTTCGGCTTTTTGACGACCAATAACAGCTAGACGTTCTTCACTCTCGGACTGAATAACCTTTGTAATAGTCTCCTGAGCTTCGCGTTGGACTTCTTGATCTAATCTCGTATCATTAGCTAATTGGCGAAGTTTGGCAATTACATCTTTATCAATTGTTTGACCCATCTCCAATAGAGCCATGTTAAGCTCAATCACTTCTGAAGCTTTGGATTTAAAGATTTCCTGATCACCGGATGGCTTTAAAATTGCCTTCATTGCTTGATCGGCTTTTTTCTTTAATTGCTCTAGTGTTGACCCTAGTATGGGAAGATCTTTAGGTTCGATTTTGATGTCAGATGAGAACTCATTTAATGAGGTTTTTAACTTTTCTAATTCAGTAATCTGAGATTGAATATTGGCTTTATTGGCATCTCCTTTGACGGTTTTCTCTTGTTCTTTGAGAGCAGATATCTGATCTTCTATTAATCCAACCCTGAGTTTGGCTTGATTTTGGAGTTTTTGATTGTTTTTATATTCTTCATCGGTCAATCTAATCCCCAATTTCTCGGATTCCTGCTGTTTCTTTCTGGCTGCCGACAATTGTTGAATAGAATCAATTGCTAGATCTCCAAATTCTTCGGTTCTATCTGCTAAAACCTCCGTAGCCTCCGTAGAGTCTTCCAACGTCTTACTATAAAGGATTAACCCAATTCCCCCAACAACCGCAGCAACAGCCGTTAACGGGGCAAGTAGTGTGGCCGTAGAGATTAGCAGTCCTTTCATGGCTGTGGCTAATCCTCCAATTGTTAAGGTTCCAGCACTCGCAGCCGTTGACAACCCTACCAAAGAACTCGCGGCACTTCCGGCACTTACAGCCATCCCACTCAAACCCAGAGAACCCAAGACCCCAGAGAGGACAGTAAAGGCGGTTGTGGCACTCCCCACGACTCCCGCCAATTGAATCTTGACAAACGACAAGACGGCAGGGATTAATTGAGCGCGAAAGGCGATCGCTAAACCTCCGACAACAATAGTAGAAGTGATTAAAGCTGATTGCCAAGACCCGATCAAGATATTGACAACCTCACCCAATCCCCCAAATACACCCCCCAGGACTTCCATTAGTCCTTTGTTTTTGAGGATAAATTCATCAATTACCTTGAACGCGGCAAAAGCGACAACAGCAACTCCAATGCTTTTAAGAACATTGCTTAACGCTGCGGTTGCAGCGGTGATCAAAGTCATGGCTCCGGGTATCTGTTGGAGATTAGTAAATAACCGTGTTGCTCCCGTTGCACTAAAAACAGAAGCCCCTCCTAAGTTAGTAAAAGCTGTGGCTAAAATTCCTGCGTTCCCTGCTACCAGGGGCAATAATTGATTCACACCAGGAAGCAAAACATTCCCTAAGACTCCAAAGGCAGAGGTTAAAACTTTGACACCAAAAACCAAAGCTTTGGCTTGCAAGGCAATAACTAGGAAACCACTGGCAACAGGAGCGATCGCACTCGACAAAGCGGAGAACAAATTTAACGCTGGACGCAATACCGACATCGTAAAGGCAAGCCCTTCATTTAATGCCTCCAATGCGTTGGCTAGTGACGTAAACAGAAATAAAGGAACGTCTTTAAAGACCGTCGCTACATCCCCAAAAATAGTTTTAAGAATTGACTGAAAAGCCAGTCCAGCCCGGAGAATTTGATCAGTGACTTTTCCGGCTTCAGCAACAATTAATTCAGTATTAACATTTAAAAAATCATAGACTTCAGTTAATCCCTGAACCAAAGGAACTAGAAGTTTTTCCCCTGCTTTCTGCCCAATTAGATCAAAGACTTCCTGAATATTAGAAGTCACCCCGGCAAAGCTCTGGGATGCCAATTTGTTTCCTGCTCTAAACGGCTCTAATCGTTTAGTTAATTCACTAACAAGAGTCCCTTGAGCCTTCCACTTGTTAACCATATCGTTGTTAATACTTAACGACTTGGCTAAAACGGAGTTCTGATCAATGTTCCCTTGGAATATAGATTGAATTTCCTGTTGACTTTGATACAGAGGGACTTGAAGGGTTCCTAATGCTGCGGCAAAGGATAATGTCAGTCCCCTTGCATCGGTCAAACTAGCTCCAATCGGGGTAATACCGGAAGCTACCTGCTGAAAGACCGGAACCAATTCCTTGGAAGTCACCCCGACTAACTCTAGGGATTCTTGCTTTAGTTGTCTAATTTGGTCGTTTAACGGTTGATTCAGGGAGAGGATAGCCTGTTGTGCGTCCTTAATCTCAAAGCCATTGCTGATAATTTTTGAGGTTCCAACCAACGTGGCTGCGGTGGAAAGCAATTGATCTTGAAGTTCAATAGTCTGACCAATTAGTAGCTGAAAAGGGCCGTTAGAAACCAACCCTTGAAGGGCTGACATCCCCTGACCAAAGAAACCGATTGTAGATGTTGTTTCTACAATTGCCCCGGTGATTCCCCCAAAGGATTCTTGAAATAGCTCAAAGATTTGAAGCGGTTGCCGAAGCCCTAATAAACTCCCCCCAAGTTCGCCTATAGCATCCTCAAGAGACTGAATAACATCCGTTGCGCTGTCATTAGCTGAAATTGTAATTTCTACTCCATCAAAACCTGCCATATCAAAGCCTCTTGATTTGCTATTATGAAATCAAGAGGAATCTTCTTTGTTAGTCATATTTTTATTTTAACCAAAACCCCGATAGTTTTATCGGGGTTCATTATTGGGTTTAGGGGGTGTAGTCAGAGATTTTTTGAATTTGTTTAGCTGCCATCACCCAGGTAGACTTTCGAGTTAAAGAGCCTTGGGTTTTTGTTTTATCGTCTGATTGATGGGAGCGGACATAAGCTTTGATTTCTTCGAGTGTAGCGTCTTTGGTGTTAAATGCACTCCCTACCGATTGCGATTGCGGTTGATGTTCGTGTTCAGATGTCGGTGTCGGTGTCGGTGTGGGCGTGGGTTCGGGTTCAGGTGTGTCTGTATCTGTCACTTCAACCGTGATCGCGTCATCGTCATCGGTCGGGTTTTGGGGTTCGGGGGTGGGTTCGGGTTCCGGCGTGGGTTCGGGTGTTGCTTCTGGGAGTTGTGCGATCGCTCCTTTTTGCATGGCGTTCATAGCTTGCCAGAAGGTTTCGATCAGGTCAGTCCGTCCCATAGAATCGGCGGCGTTAACAAAACTTTGAGATTGACTGATTGCTGACTCGGCTGCACCTTCAAGGGTCAAGACTGTTTGGAGTTCTGCTTCGAGGTTGGACTTGTCGTTGCGTAAGCCTTTGAGAATGGCTTCTAACTCATCGATCCGGGATTGGATTGCAGTGATGCCGGAATTCAATGTGTTGATGTGTTGTGTAAATAACATGGTTTTCCTTGGTTGTAGTTACTGTGGCGTTTTGGTTTTTGAGGGGGTTGAGTTGTATCGATTTCTCTTCCCCTCATGTATAACAATATAACTGCTCTGTTTTACTTTGTCAACCTGTTTTACATTAGTCTTACTTATAGGGATTATTTAAAAGTAAGACGTTTAACTTATTGCCAACCGAGTGAAGCTTTGGCGGTGGTGATTTGGGATTCAGTCAAATCCGAGACAACTCTTAGTCGTGGGTTTAATGCTTTTCCGTTGTATACAGTCATCAAGGGCATCGTGGGTTTGTTGACATCTCGTTTGACCGCTTTGATGTGTTTACACTCGACTTTACGGAATGTGTGATCAGGACAGGAGCAGGTGTACGAGGAGTTCGTAACGACTTCGTAAACGCTATTCGGGTTTAAACTGTTTCGGACTTCGTAGCGTTCACCCGATAACTTAATAACCTTGATAAAATTCGATTTTGATTCGCGCTTAGATTCCTGAAACTCCGGTGTCCGACGTACTGCGATAATCAATGAGCGATAGAGATTGCTCGAAGCTTTTTTGGAGGGTGAAGAGTGGAAAGTTGGATGGCCAGGAAAGGTGACTTCTTCATTCTCAATTGTAAAACGCAACCCGTTGACATAACCTCTTGTTTTATCGATCCAACTGACCCGGATTTCAAAATGTGCGATATTGGTGAAAACTCGTGCTACCATTGGTTTAGTCCTTACTTGGATTGTAAGAGTTGGTTGGGAAGCCCTGGTAAGTTACCCTTCCGACTCTGTTGTTTTTGAGGTTTTCTTAACCCCTTATGTATAACAGTATAGCTAAACGTCTTACAGATGTAAAGGGGTTTTACTTCAGTCTTACTTATAGGTAAAACAGAAAATAGATTGTTATACTTATATGTCTTACTTTCCGTTATACGCTGCTATAATGCAGTAAAACAACGGAGTGAGAATATGGCAGCTAACAAATTAATCAATTTCAGATGTCCTGATGACCTCTTAAACGCTATTGAAACCTATGGACGAGAGAAATACCCCGCAGTACCCAATAAACGGGGTAGTATCGAATACGACCAAAGCAAGGCAATCCGAGACATTTTAATCAGTGGACTCGAAGTCCTAACCAATGGGGAAGTGAAGATAGAGAAACAAATTCCAGCCCCGGACAATAAATCAGACGCGATCGCCGCGCAAATAATAGCCCAATTCGAGGAAAGGTTTCAGAAGATTGAAAATGCTTTATTTGGAGAATGAGACAAGAAAAAGCCGAGGAATAAGCCCCCGGCTTTTTCTTGTCTCATAACCTAAAAACACCTAGACTGTGGCTTTTTCTAGTGATGCAATCTCAGAACTCAACGCCTCCACCTGTTGCTTGAGTGCCATGATTTTAGGTTCATTTTGGAAAGAAGGGGATACAGGGGCTTCTTTGGTTGAAACCTGGATTCCCCCTAATATCAGGTTAAACCGCAGATCCGAGAATTGCTTGCTGATTTTATCAACAGCTTGACGAAATAAAGTAACCTTCTCCTTAACGTCTATCTTCAGAGATGCTCTTTGATCTTCTGGGATAGATTCAATCACCTGAATCCGTCGCTCAATCACGCATACCATCAATTTAGCCACAAAATCTATGATCAGGTAACTATCAATCAATGGGATAGTGTATTGGGCATCTAAACCGTAGAAGTAATCATTGGGGACAGAAGGACAAACCGCCTTAATAACTTTAGCTATTTTGTCTAATGATTCTTTGCTCTTAAACTCATCTGCCGATGCCTCCATAGCCCAATTAAGCAGGAAATCAATTGGTTTCTCTAAAGGGTATTTATTACCATCTAATTCAAGTGTATTAAAATCCATATTCAGCCCTAATTTTTATTGATCATATCATTAAGCAGTTTAACGTTGTCTTACGACTGCATAAATAAAATCGAACATTTCAGGATCGTTTTTGGCTAAATAGATTGTAAGATGTTGGCTTTTCGCATTGGGGTTTTTTCATTTCAAGACTTCACCACTGATCTAATTAGTTTGCTTTGTGTTGATTTTTCTTTGAGATACCCCAGAGGTTTTATCTTTAATCGCGCCTTCCGCATTTAGCTTGCCTTTCAACGCCTTGAGTTTACGAGATGGGGCAGCAGAGATCCCGTATTCAAGTTCAAGGTTATCAATTTCATCCATATCGACCAGGATTTCATCATCTGTTTGAGATTCGTTATTCATGCTTTTACCCTTAAATGATAGTTATATTTTATCTTATTTTAGTGTTTTCTCATATTCCTTGACAAATGCCTTGGCTGATTTTTCCGACAGATGAAAATATTCAAATTCATATCCATATTTAGCACCTTTTTCAATGCGTTTTTTAAAACCAACCGATTCATAAAAAGGTTCCGCAGATGCTAACGCCTCTAGCTTTATCTTCCCTTTAAATCCTCGCTTTACACTCTCTTGAATAGCGTGGTATATGATTTGTTTCCCCACTCCTTTTGTATTGGTTATTATGTTCGATGGATTAGTACCTAAATATTCTATATACATAGATTCTTTAGATTTATCGTTTCCTGTAAGGAAAAACCCCTGAGATTTCCCAGATTCATCTTTTAAAAAAAACGCATCGTGTAATCCTGGCTCTAGTTCTACTGTCCAAGCTAGACCCGCCGACACAGTATTTGAGTCATCAACCAAATCTTTTTTTTTCTCCAGAACATCTCGCTCAATCACCTCCTTATTGCCATACTTTATAAGTTTACCGTACGGGGACTGCTTCAATGCCTCCTCCGCAGTAGCAACGTACTTACTAGATTTATCAATCCATTCTTCTGCCGTTTTCTTTATCTCTTTTACGGATGCAATAAAAGGCATTAATTTTCCGACTCTTTGCCCAGGGGATTGCTGCTGTTTTTGTTTTTCTAGCTGTTTCTCTAGCTCTTTTTGTTTTTCTAGCTCTTTTTGTTTTTCTAGCTCTTTTTGTTTTTCTAGCTCTTTTTGTTTTTCTAGCTCTTTTTGTTTCTCTGGCTCTCTTTGCCTTTCTCTTGCACTCTTGAGCACAAGAGAAATCTCCTTATTTTTTTTAAGAAGATAAGATTCTCTTTCTTTTTGCTCCCCATGTTGTATTTTGTACAGTTCATCTAAATACAGTTTTTTTAACTTGAGTAACTTATCGATCCGTTCCTCAGAGAAATCATCATCAGGGTTAGCTCTACAGTTTTTATTGATATTGATACAAACACTCCCACAATTGTAGGACGTAGGCTTAACGCACTGGGCTTTTCCCTTCCTTGTGCCTTGGCTATCTGTTCGATAGGAATAACCTTCTGAAAAGTCCTCCCACGCCTCAACATTCAAACCCGTGCTATCAATTCGAGCCACAAAAGGCTTATAAACGACCGACTTCTTGGTTATCTCAAAACTAAACACACGGGGTCGAGAGAGGTCTTTAAACCGCCCCGTTATTTTGTCTGTGTCCTTATCCCCTAAATCAAAATCCAACACCATCACGGGTGAATTATAGGCAAAGGGCATGGACAGGATTTGAGCGATCGCCTGTCTCATTTGAGCTTCAGATGGAATCATAATCACCTCTTCAATAGATGACTTCTTCGTCTGTTTCAGGAGGGATTATAGGATCATCCATCACCGTCCCATCAAAGGTTTTTGCCATCTCCGTTGCTATCAACCAATCAGGGTCGGGAGTGGCAGGGGAATTAATCCAGAAAAAAGGCGAGTCCGGGTCTATGGCTACCATCTTCTCTATCTTTGTCATATTATTGAGAATTCCAGCATAATGTGGGGTTGAAGATGTCCAAACCCCATTCTCTATAATTGATATAACACCATTGATCTTGACACGATAAGCCATTATCCTCTCCTAACCACTGAGTAAATAAAATCGAACATTTCCGGGTCTTTTTTGGCAAGGTAAACCGGATTTCTATACATTAATTCTAACCCCATAGAGATTATTTCCGTTGATCCGTCTGAGTAAACCTTACCCATATAAGGATTAATCCATTGATCAACTTTTGTGATTTCATCATTCCCATAAGTAGGATCAAATGTTTTTAGTTTAACTGTTTTTTCTCCTTCTGTTCGAGAGTTGTAAAAACGTTTGGCTTCATTTGCTATACCAGAAACAGAAGATTCGATCCAATGCCCCATCTCGTGAATTAGTGTGCCCGGATCGTCGGTTGCCATTGTAATCGTTAGACTATTGCTGTTGTAGCCACTCCGAGTCCCTAGTGTTTTTGCGGTCGCCAATGTAACAGAGCTCTTTAATTTTGGCAGATCTACCATTTTCGACAATATATCAATCCCTTTTTTATACAAGTGCTGATACAAAACTGAGTCGTTCTCCTCTTTTATTTTTACTTTTAAAGGCGTAGGATTATCCACCTCCAACAAAAACTTCCTTGCCTCTGCCATAAAATTAGAGAGTTCCATTAAAGCGGGTTCTAAATCATTTTCAATGCCTTGATATAAAGCTTCAGCTTGAGATGGATTTGTTCGCGTTAAAGCAAAAATCTTTTGTCTTATGTCGTTTATTTGTTTGTTGATATATTTTTCTGGATTAGCAGTGTCCAGCGAGTTTGATAAAACGTCTTTTTTGCTTCCATATCTTTCATATCCAGACATGAAATCGTCATACATTTCTAGTAAGTTTTGCCGACGTTTTTTTGCTTCACCCAACAACCTTGCCTTCCTTTGCTCTGGAGTTTCTTTAACTCCGGGCTTAACTTTACCCGTAAAATCCTTTACTACCTCAACAATGTCGGGTTCTGGTACTGCAACGGGAATAGGTGTTACCTGAATAGGGGTAACTTGAATGGGTTTCACTGGCACGGGAATAGGAGTTGGTTCCGGTGTTGGCTTTGGTGTTGGCTTTGGTGTTGGAGTAGGCTTAACTTTGGATTTTAAAGGTTTGATTTTGACGTAATCAATCCCCATAGCTTTTAACTTCTGAAGCCTATCCTTAGACTTAGCATCCTTTGGGACAACCCTACAAGTCTTCATAACGTTAATACAAGATCTTCCGCAGTTGTAGGATGTAGTTTTAACGCATTGGGCTTTCTTCCGTTCCGTCATCAACCCCTCCTTACAACACTATAAATAAAGTCAAACATTTCAGGATCGTGTTTAGCGAGTGCGGCTGGATTTCTATACATTAATTCCAACCCCATTGAGAGGATTTCCGTTGACTTGTCAGAATAAACTTTTCCCATATAAGGGCGCATCCATTTATCAACCTTTGTTGTTTCATTGTCTCCATAGGACTTGATTCCGGTTACGTCTTTTAATTTAACCGCTTTTTCTCCCTTTGTCCTGCGATTGTAAAACTCTACAACTTCTTTCTTTATTTCTGGAACGGAGTATTCGATCCAGTGACTTAATTCGTGAATAACCGTACCAGGATCATCATTTCCCATTGACACGGTTTTATCGGCATGATTGTAAAAACTTCTCTTGTCATCTTTTGGCAATCCTTTAACCTTAACCTTACTCGTTAAACTAGGAATTGACACCATTAAAGACAATGATTGAATCCCTTTATCCCATCGGGATTTATTCTTTTTGTCTTTCACTTCAATATTAAGACTTGTAGGTGGATCAACTTGAACTAATTTTCTAGCTTCACTTGAGAACCTTTTGAACTCTTCCGATGCAGCCTCCAATTCTTTTAACTTGTTTTCACTTAAAATATCGGCTAATGGCGGGTTTGTTTTTAATAGTTTATCAATTTCTTTCTTTGTTTCTTTTATTAATTTAGCTAAGTATTTCTCTGGTTTCCCATCATTAATAGCCTTTATAATGGCACCACCTTTATGTTTATAAGGATCAAACTTAGAGATAAAATCCTCTGACATCTTATCTAATCGTCCTCTAACTTCTTTCGCTTCTTCTAACAACCTGGCTTTTCTTTGTTCTGGGGTTTCTGGCTTATTTATTGATTTCTCTTTAGCAAACGAGGGAGTGTCGGGGGTGAAATCATTGATTGACTTTAAGTTGTCGGCATCAGGAGGAGTAATAGGGTCGGGTTTAATGGCCTTCTCTTTCGCCGACCTTCTACTAATGGCAGTAGCGTAATCAATCCCCATCGCCTTTAGCTTATCGAGCCTGTCTTTTGATTTGGAATCATTTGGGACTATCCTGCAATTTTTCTTAATATTAATGCAAGATAGACCACAATTATAGGAAGTGGTCTTTACGCATTGAGATTTCTTTTCTCTTTTGTCTTCTCTATATTTTCTATATTTAATCATCCTCTCCTCACGACACTATAAATAAAGTCAAACATTTCAGGATCATTCTTAGCAAGATAAGCAGGGTTTTCATACATCATTTCCATGCCCATTGAAAGAATCTCGGAGGCATCCTTGTATTCTTTCCCCATATAGGGATGAAGCCATTTGTCCGTCCTTGTAACCTCATCCTCTCCATAGGCTTTGTTCCCAGTAACATCTCGAAGACGAACCAAGTCTTCCCCTTTAGTTCGTTTATTATAAAAGTCCACAACCTCCCGCCTAATACCTGGAACTTTTTCCTCTAACCAGTGACTCATCTCGTGAATTACCGTACTAGAAGATTCAACACCCATGTATACCTGATTACTTCCTAAATTGTAAAAACTCCGCCCTTGAGACTCAGGGGGAGCATCGACGATATTGATTGGATCTTTTAGATTAGGGATAGAAACCATTCGAGAGAATGCTTCAACCCCCTCCCTGTATGACGGGGAACTTATTGAAGCATTGATTTTGGTTGGGGAGCTTACCTCTATTAATTTCCTGGATTGAGCTAAAAAATTGGCATTTTCCTCTTTTATGACTTCAAGCTTCTTGTTCGCTTTTATAACCATCTCTTTTGCACCCAACGGATTACTTTTGGCAGCTTTGCTAATCTGTTTTTTGTAACTATTATATACATCCCAGAGTTTGGCATTAGGAGATGCTCCTTTTATCACCTCCGCAGTAGCTCCTTTTGTTTTAGACTTACCCTCAAACTCTTCAGACAACTTTAATAGTTGCTCTCTCTTTGCTTTTGCCTCAGCTTTTAATCTGGCTTTCCTCCTTTCTGCATTGATTTCACCCCTAGCTTGCTTCAACTCCCCCGCTTCAACTTTTCTTTTTGCCGTGATGTTGTCTATTAATCTATTGGTGGATTCTTGGCTCTTTTTGTTTTTTACCCCTTTTGATTTAGCAAAAATAGCTGCAACTTGCTTAAGTTTTTGTAGTCTATTCTTCCCAAATGAATCAGAGGGAGATTGACTACAAGACTTTGCAATATTAATACAAGCTTGCCCACAATTATAGGAAGTAGGTTTTTCACATTGAGGTTTTTTCATTTGATTTTAATTACCAGGTTTGATTTTTTTTGCATAAGCTCTAATTCCTACTATTTTTGAGCTAAGAGAATCTTGAATCTTGTCAGGCGCACTATCCTCTACGCTCCCTCCTATTAACTGAAAATTGTCATTAGATTGCATTTCTTGCATCAAGACATTAAAGTCCCCTCTACTAACCTTATCTCCCATTGCTCGTCTGATCTGGTAAATAGGAACCAAGCCATCGTACCCTTTCTCTTTGTCTAGTTTTTCGTAAATATCATTAGCTAAATCGGAAAACTCCTTGATATCTGTTATTTGACCGGGCTTTCTCTTTCTTTCTACTTCCGCTTTTTTGTTAGCAGATTCATCGGTAAACTTAATGTAAACCTTGTCTTCTCCAAACTGTGATTTTATCCCCCCAGGTATTTTCTTGCTTGCTGTTTGCAAGTGAATAAACTCATTATCGTCTTGAGCATCCATCATCCACTTGTCAAAATCTTTATCACTAACACGACCCTTTAATTCCTCCCTAACTTTATGAATAGGGATTAAATCATCGTAATTATTCTCAAAATTAATCCTAGCTAATTCTTTTGGGATTTCCTTTTTAAAAGTGTCATAATCCTTGATCGGTTCATCACTGTAAAAAGGATTTGCCTTGGATTTAGGACTGGATTTGACTTCTGGTTTTGGCTCTACCTTT
>Ga0129333_10004393_pt1 | contig 13181 bp, 15 predicted proteins | sample CPB6_08_DNA_FD_94474 | JGI IMG/M metagenome (GOLD analysis project Ga0129333, IMG submission 94474) | Freshwater to marine salinity gradient microbial communities from Chesapeake Bay, USA - CPBay_Sum_0.6_0.8_DNA | ecosystem: Environmental > Aquatic > Marine > Coastal | place: USA: Chesapeake... | reverse complement strand
CCAGTCAACAACAAGCCAAATTAATGTATGCTACAGCAGGCGGAGCCGATACAGGAGTAAGCAGGAAAGTAGCAAAAGAGTTTATAAAAAAGAGTCATGGTCAAAAAGTTAGTAAACTTCCAAAAAAGGTTGAAAAGAAATGAGTAGTATAATGAAAGGTCTTGTAGATGAACAAGACATAGAAGAAACTAAAAAACTTTCAGCTCAAGAAAAGTTTAAGCGTAGCATGAAACGTGCAGGATATGACATGGATGCTGGTGCCAAACGATTACAAGACTTATTAGATAAACAGAAAAAAGAGCGTGAAGAATTAGAAAAAAAAGAATTAAAAGATGTTAGTGAAGATGCTACATTGCAATTTGCTGCTGAGGTAACTCCAACTGTTAATCCATACGCTGGAATAAAAGATAGAAAGTTTCGTGGTGCTATTGGAGAAGGTATCAAGCGTATGTTTGAAGAACCAAACTATAGCCCGACAGATGCTGGCTACCAAGAAGGTGGCTGGAGAAAGCTGAGTGAAGAAGAACTTAATGAAAATTTGCGTAAATGGTTTAAAGAGAAGTGGGTAAGATTTGGGCCAGATGGTAAGATTCGTGGTGCGTGTGCTAGAGGAAGTAGTAGTGAGGGTAAGCCAAAATGTTTACCACAAGCAAAGGCACATGCGTTAGGTAAGAAAGGTCGTAAGTATGCTGCTGCTAAAAAGCGTAGAGAAGATCCTAATCCAGAGCGTAGTGGCCCAGCAAAGAATGTTGCCACAAAGAAAAAAAGTAATGAAGCAGCCAATCCTGCTCAACAAGCAGCTATTGCTATAAACATGAAGAAGCTAGGTAAAAAGCCTAAGTCAGAAAGTATAAATGAAGGTTTATGGGATTGGATTAAAGACAAATTAAGTAATAAAAAGCCAATTCAGTGGAGTGAAAATTACTATGACTTTATTATAAGAAATGATCCAACCTATCTTCAAACATATTTAAATGCTGTAAAAAATGATCCAAATTATATAGAATGGAAAAAAAATAATCCTAATAAACCACAGCAATCTACCTCACAGACAAATTATGCTAGTTCACAGAATAGACCAAACCAATCTGCTTCCTTTGATGATTTTACAGCGCCACATGGATCTAGTGAAAATGAATTAAAAATGTTTGTTAATGGTCAAAAGCCTGCTGCTATTGTCCCAGAACCAAATTTTTCAACATGGGCAAAAGTTATAAATAGCGGAAAATATTGGACTAAGCAATTATTATATAATGGTAGACTTCACAGTGTTATTATTGTTCAACCAGGCAATGAACAAAGTGGACAACAAATTTATGAGTTAGTTCAGAACGCTATGAAACTTGCTGAAAAGGGAGATTTCAGAGCATATAATAATAGTAACTATCATAGACGATTAGGTAAATTACTTGGGTATCCAAAAGACAAAGTTGAGCAGTTTATTAATAATTATTTTAAAGATAGAGAAGATTTAGCAAAGATTAAAATTGATGAGCAAGGTGTGACGGAAGGATACAGTGATATGTCTGGATTATTATCTGCCAGTAACTTAAACAACTCATATATCATTACTGCTGAATTAGCAGAAGGTGGTAAGAAAAAGTTTAGAGTGAAAGCACAAAGTGAAAGAGTTGCTATTGAGAAATTTAAGAAACATCATTCAATGGCAAAAATTATAAAGGTTGAGGAAGAAGGTGTTAAAGAAGGTAGCAAGTACCCAAGAAACCCAGCTAGTTATCATTTGAAGAAATATCCTGTTCCGCAGGATCAAATGGCAAAACCAGTTAAAAAAGAACCAAAGAAGCCTGAACAAAAACCAGAAGAAAAAGTAGATGAAGGTAAACGAATTCCAAGAAAGCCTGGACAACCTGCTAATAGTAAAAAACATAGTGACTTATACACAGATGAAAATCCTAAAGGTACGATTCATGGTTTAAAGTTTGCTACAGCAGAAGATGCTACAGCAAGTGTTAGTAAAATTAGAAACAGTGGTCGTAGTCATGCTCATAAAATTCAAGCAGCAGTTGCTATGGAACAAAGAGCAAAGGCAGCAGGCAAAGCTGAAGCAGCAAGTGTTTATAGAAAATTCATCAATAGTATGAAAAAGAAAACAGATGAATCACAAATTGATGAAGCTTGTTGGAAAGGATATCACAAAGAGGGTATGAAAACTATGTTTGGCAAGAAGTATCCTAATTGTGTAAAAAACAAAAAGAAAACAAACGAAGGTTATCAACAATGTCCTGAATGTGGTGGTGCTATGTATGAAGTATCACTAATGAACGAAAAGAAAGACGCTTGTTATTATAAAGTTAAGAGCCGTTATAAAGTATGGCCTAGTGCGTATGCTAGTGGTGCTTTAGTTAAATGTCGTAAAAAAGGTGCTAGTAACTGGGGTAACAAGAGTAAAAGTAATGAAGGACAAATTTATAGTACAGGTGGTGGCGCTGGACAATCATATCGTTATTTTACTCCTAAAGACAATTTAGGTGAGTCAAGTAGTATATTATCAGGTATAACGCAAGTTGATGAAGGAATAAAAACTAAATTAGCAGGGGCAGCTTTAGCTGCGGCAATGGGAGCATTTGGTACTGCCAATGCCAAAGCAAGCCAGACAACAGGGGACGAGTTTAGTACTCCAATAGCAGGATGGAGTACAAAGACTGATAAGGCAGGGAATACTACAGATAGATATCAAACTGGTACCATAGACATGACAGCAACTAGAAATGCTCGCGGACAACCTGTACACAGCGGTGGTACTTATAGAGTTAACAAGACAGCGGCAGTAAATGTAGATGTGCCTTATAAGGACGGTAAAAAAGGGATAACAACTACAGTGGGGAGAGCCGATAACCCAAGTGATTTAGACAATATAATGGGTGTAGATGCTAGCGCAGAACGCAAAAAGCTTGATCCAAAAGCTTTTGCCAAATTTCAACAAAATTATAAAGTGGATGAAGGATTAAAGAGTCAATTAGCAGGGGCAGCTTTAGCAGCAGCAATGGCAGCAGGTGGTGCTCAAGCTGATAATACACGCAGAGTAGTTCCACAACCTGACGGAACAATGTCACCAAGTTATGCTCAACAAATTGCTAATGCTAGTCAAAACCTTCAAGTTGTAAAACCATTACCAAATAATTTTGAACAGATTGTTTATAAAGGTATGAATGGAGTAAGAGATAAAGAAGATGGCACTATTGTTTTAATAGGTAATGCTCCAAATAGTGTTCAAGTAATAAGTATTGAAAACAATAAAGAAACTACTGATTACATGGACATAAAACAATTAGGCAACGAAACTAAACAAGCATTATCATTAATTGTTAATAAAAGCGAAACACAACCTTTAGGTAAACCAACACCAGGTGTTACAGTTGATAAGCAAAAAAATACACTTAATTATAATGGCAAAGAATATGACATAGTAAAAATCAAAAAGAATGGGCCACAACCTAGAATTAGTAGATTTGATGCTAAAGTACAGGTCCCATATCCTGATTTTGGTATAAGAAGTCTAGGAGTTGTTAATGTTACTTTAGCTGGTGATACAGCATATGCTTATTTGGATTAATAGGAAAGTTTTATGAGAGCAAAAGAATTTTTAAGTGAGATCGGAGTAAGACCAATAACTCCTATTATACCTATTCCTAGAGATAAACCTCAACAAAGACCTGGTCAAAACTTTAAAGATGTTTTAAACAAACAAACTAATCAACCATTACGAGAACAAAATCAAAATGAAGTAAAAACTTTACAGCAATACCTTATACAAAAAGGTGCTAAGATAACTGCCGATGGTATATTAGGTCCTAGAACAAAAGCAGCAATACAACAATTTCTTAAGGGTGACGAATACTTTTTACAAACAGGATCAGGTGAAGTAGCACTAAGTTCAGATGGAATGCCTGTAAGAGTAGGTAGTGAAGAATTACCAGTTAAACCAGTAACTCCGGCTGTAACAAGACCAAGTGTTTCAATATCTAGTGAAGAAGATATTATGAACATGATTAAGCGTCATGAAGGTGTGAAGGATAAACCCTATAAAGATACCAAAGGATTATGGACTGTTGGGGTAGGACATTTAATAGGTGACGGACGAACATTACCACCAGAATTTGATAGAACCTTTAGTCCTGAAGAAATTAATGATATGTTTATGAAAGACTACGCTATTCATAAGCAAGCAGCACAACGTATCCCTGGTTACAATAATCTTAACACAAATGGTAAAGCAGCATTAATTGATTTAACATTTAATATGGGTAAAAATTGGTTTAGAAATTTTCCTAATTTTACCAAAGCATTAGCTAGTGGTGATATTACTAGAGCAGCACAAGAATTAAAGAATAGTAATTGGTACAGGCAAGTAGGTAATAGAGCTCCTACTATATTAAGTTTATTACAAAGCGGAGCGGCAACTGCCTAATATATTATGAAAATTATACAAATCACTGAAGATAAAGATAAATGTCCCCCCGCAACACAAGATATTTCACTTAATCTTAAAAACAGACAAAAAGCTATTGATGAATATGGATATGGGCCACTCAACCCAAGTATGCCTAATTTAAAGTTTTGGATTAAAAAAGCTGAAGAATGGAACTTAGACACTATTGATGAAGCTAAACAAAGCTTGTGTGGTAATTGTGCTGCGTTTGATATAAAAGAAAAAACATTAGATTGTATTGCTACTGGTATAGGCGGTGATGAAAAATCAGCAGAAGATGTTATTGATGCCGGTGAACTTGGTTATTGTAGGTTCTTAAAATTCAAATGTGCCAGTAAACGCACTTGCGATGCTTGGGTAACTGGTGGACCATTAACTGATGAAAAAGTAAATGAAGAATTTCATACTGGAGGTAGTAAAGGACTTCCTTTCCCAGGCACATATCAACAGGAGTATAAACCTTTTAACAAAAAAGGTGGACAAAGAATCATAGCAATGACTTATGAAGATAAGGCACAGAAAGACTTAGCAAGTGTTGTAGTAGATTTTTACAAAGAAAAACTTCCAAAGTTCAGCAAAAAGCCTGTAGATAATTATGAAGAACTAAGCCAAGAATATTTAAACAAAGTAGATGGTAAATTACATCAGAAACTAGAAAAAATTATTGATACTGGTAAAAAGAATCCCTATCTACAAGGTGGTATAATTACTACTATAGGTGCGTTACTTGCTGGTGGTATATTAAGTTTTGGAAGTAAGTATGGATTGAGTCCTACTCAAACAAATATCTTACTACAGGGTATATTAAATACTGTAATACCTACATTAGTTAGTAGAATTAACGGTCGTGATTGGAAAGATACAATTAAGTATACATTAGCCAGTGCTGGTACTGGAGTTGGTATAGCTTCATTAACAGAAAAATGGAGTCAAAAGTATAAGCGTAGTATTGATTGTAGTAATCCAAAAGGTTTTAGTCAGCGTGCCCATTGTCAAGGAAGAAAAAAGAAATGATAGATTTTAGTTTTTATTGGAATAGAAAAGGATATCCGAGGTAAAATATGTTAGCAGACACATTAAAAACATTATTAGCAACAAGTTATGCTTTTGTCATCAAAGCACAAAACTTTCATTGGAACGTAGAAGGTCCAGATTTCCCTGAGTACCACAAGTTCTTGGGAGATTTATATGAAGAAGTGTATGGTAACGCTATTGACCAAACGGCTGAGTACATTCGTGTTCTTGGAGCTTATACTCCTGGCAGCATTAGCCGTTTCGCTGAGTTAAGTCAAATACCTGATCAAACGAAAATTCCACGAGCAGAATTAATGTTTGCTGAATTAGAACAAGATAATCAAAAGATTACTGATATGTGGAAGCAGGCATTTCATGTAGCTGAAGAATCTGATGAACAAGGTATAGCAAACTTTATAGCAGAAAGAATTGATGCTCATGGTAAGCATGGTTGGATGTTGCGTAGTATATTAAAGAAAGACCGTGCTTAATGCGTTTTGTAGAGTTTGTACCTAAAGAACAAGTTGATGAGGGCCTTAAAGATTTAGCAGCAGCAGGCTTATTATCATTTGGGTTATTAGGTTCACCTACACAAGCACAACAAGGTGTACTCCCACTAGACATAAAACAAAAGCAAGCACAGCAACAACAATTAGCAAAACTTAAAAAACAAGTAATAAAAAAGCCAGTAGTAAGTAGACCATTTAATGAGATTGAAAAAGTATTAATAGCAACAGCAAAACAATCAGGTATAAAGGGTGTTGAACTGGCACAATTCTTAGCACAAATGGCACATGAAAGTTGGGACTTTAAAAAGATGCGTGAAGTACCGCAAGGTAAGAATTACTTTAAAAAGTATGACCCAAAACACGCACCAAAAACAGCTAAGATATTAGGAAATGTAAAACCAGGCGATGGAGAAAGATTTAAGGGACGTGGGTTTATACAATTAACTGGTCGGGATAATTACAAAGCAGCAAGTGATTATCTTAACATTGATTTAATAAACAAACCTGAATTAGCTGCCAAACCTGAAATAGCAGCAAAGATAGCGTTATGGTATTGGAACACCAGAGTAAAACCTAATGTAGATAATTGGGCTGATACTAAACAAGTTACAAGAAAAATCAATCCAGCATTAAAAGGATTAGACGATAGACACGAAAACTTTAAAGAATATCTAGCATTGTTACAAAAATGATTAATGAAGCAAGTCCAAATAACTATGACGGCAGTGTAAGTAATGAACAATTACTTAGCCGTGTTTGGATGAGCAGAAAATTACGTGATACAAATATACCAATTAAAAATTGTATTGTCTTGGGCAGCTGGTATGGAATACTTCCATTCGTATTAAACAGACTAAACAACATACCAAAAATATACGCAAACGATATAGATAGTAAATGTATAGAAACAAGTAAAAAGATAAATCCAACAATAAAACATATAATAGGTGATTGTAACCAACTCAAATATAAAAACATAGATTGTGTTATTAATCCTAGTGTTAATAACATAATTGATAAAGGTTGGTTTGAAAGTATACCTAAAGGAACATTATGCTTACTACAAACAGAAGATATAGAAGTAAAACATGGCTGCCCAAGCAATAACAATGAAATGATGAAACAATATCCACTGAGCAAAATATTATATAAAGGTAAATTAAATAGCACAGATGATGTAGAAAATTTTACACGTTACATGATAATAGGAATCAAATAATGAAAACAATAATAACAATTTTATTTGCTGTGTTTTGTAGTTCTGTATTAGCTCAAAAGACACCAAACGGTGTAACTTATGATGCTAAAATTATTAGAGTAAATGATGGAGATACAGTAGTTATAAGTGCTCCATTCTTACCTGCTCCATTAAAGCCTGAATTAGCTGTGAGAGTATTTGGTATAGATACTCCTGAAAAAGGTTTTCGTGCTCAATGCCCACAAGAAGATAAACGTGGTCAAGAAGCAACTATATTTACAAAAAATGCTGTATCTAAATCAACTAAACATCAAGTTATTATATATGGTTGGGATAAGTTTGGTGGTCGTATACTTGGTGATATGATACTAGATGGTTATAGTTTACGCACATTATTAATTTCAAACAATTATGCTAGAGAATATTACGGAGAAGCTAAACAAAGCTGGTGTTGATACAAGTTTGTACTTTATTGTGTACCATATGTTTTGGTATACATTACTTACACTTTCATTAATATATTTTGGACTAATAAAAACCCTAGGAGTTATTTTCCTAGGGTTAATTTATTTAGCCTATACGCAAGGTTAAAGTGGTAACCACATCCATATAGCTTGGCTTACAATAAGTGATCCTACTGCTCCGACAACTGTACTGACCCAAAACATTGGCATGCTTACTGCTAATATACTAGCTGTTAATAACACAATACCTATTTGAAGAATACTTCCTCCCCAAGTAAACCATGGACTACGCTGTTTAGCCTCATCTCTTTCAGCCTCTAACTTCTTAGCCTTTTCCATAATTTCTTTTTTGTCAGCATCCATCCGTTCTTTTTCAGCTAGAAAACGTTCTTTATTCGCAGGAATTTGTGTTTCAGCAGCATTGATTTCATATAACACGCCACGAACATTTTTTGCTTGATACCATGCCCACATATTGTTGGCTTGAATTGTATTGTTCTGTATCTTGCTACTATTGCTTCCACCAATCATTGTGTTGATAGCTAATAACGCTGCTAAAAATACAATAACGAATCCTGCTTTGTCTTTTATTTTAGCTTCTTTTTCACTTCTACTTAAAGGTTTTACTTCTGGTTTATCAGACATTTTGGTCTCCTTCATGATATAGTCATATTTATCTACCCATTTCCTACTAAATACTATGAAATAATTCTCTATAAAAATAATAATAGAAGGGAAATTTTATGAAAAAGATTTTAGTATTGTGGGCATTATTGTGCGCCACAAATGTTTTTGCCCAATCAGCCACAAGTACACAAAGTACTACAGGCGGAACTACGACCAGTACTACAAGCATTATTAATAATGGTAGTTATGATGGTGGTAGAAGCTTGGTTGATACCAACTCAACGAGTAATAGTACTAGTACTGTAACTACTAACAATAATAGTACCAGTACAAGTAATGCTATTAGCACCAGTACGGTCAATAGTACAAACACAAATAATAACAATAGCACGAGTACAAGCACCAGTGTTAATACCAATAATAATATTCAAAGTGGAACAGCTACTAACATAAACAATAACAATTTGTCAGGGAGTGTGACATATACCAATAACAATAATAATGTTAATAGTGGAACAATGACATATAACAACAATAATGTTAATACTGGAACAATGAATTATAACAATAATAACACTTCTACAAGTACAAGCACAGTTAATAATGTGAATTCAGGAACACAAACATTTAATAATGTTAATACTGGTGATATGACTAATCGTAACATAACAAGTGTTACTTCAACCAATACAAATAATAATATTAATTCAGGGACACAAACATTTATTAACCAAAGCACAATTGGATCTACCAGCAAAAATGAAAACATTAATACTGGAACAATGACCTATAATAATAACAATGTCAGTACAAATAATAATATTAACACAGGAACAATGACATACAATAATAACAATGTAAACACAAGCAATGTAAATCAAACCGGAGATATAACCAATCGTAACATAAACACTAGCACAAATGTACAGACAGGTGATATGACTAACCGCAATATTAATACTAGCACAAGTACAAACAATAATATTCAGACTGGAGACATGACCAATCGTAATATTAATACAACCACAGCTACAACCAATAGCACTAATAATAACATACAAACTGGTGATATGACTAATCGTAATATTAATACCAGTGTGAGTAGTAGTTCAGCAACCAATATAAACCAAAATACAAATGATAGCGTTAACAGAAATATACAAACTGGTGATATGACTAATCGTAATATTAATGATACCACAATAACACAGAAAGTTATACAGCCTCCTCCAACAGCGATTGCTCCAAGTATGATGAGTGGTGGTAGTCCTGATTTATGTACAACAGGGGCTAGCGGTGCTGTACAAACACAATTGTTTGGTATGAGCATGGGTGGCACACAGCGTGATATGAATTGTGAAAGATTAAAACTTAGTAAGACATTATTTGACATGGGTATGAAAGTTGCTGCTGTAGCTACTATGTGTCAAGACCGTAGAGTATTTGATGCTATGATGATGGCAGGCACACCATGTCCATATGAAGGTATGATTGGAGAACAAGCAAAAGAAGCATGGTTAAAGAATCCTGATAAAATGCCTAAGTTGGTGAAAGAAAATGGATAAAAATTACGGTTATAAACATACTAAAGGCTTTTTAGTCTTTATATTAGTTACTATTATTGCTGCGATAGTTGCTGCCTACGCACAACCTATTGATAGCACCACTGGTAATTTAATTAATAATACTACAACTGCTAATAATGTAAGTTCAACTTGGCAAAATGCTGGAACCATTAATCAACCAATTACTTGTTGGAAACCAGAAGATCCAGGATACTGTGGGCCACAACCTTATGTTAACGCATGGGGTAGTCCAAATCAAATTAATTTTAGTTATGGTTTTACAGAATTATATCAAGTAGTTAATGTTTCTAAAGCGTTACCCAATTTAGGTTCAGGATTAGTAACAACAGGATTTATTTTTGGATGGCGTAGTAAAAATGGTAATGAATGGGACGATGCTAGACAAGATGAGCTTAAAGCATATGTACAAGGTTATACGAAATCAGGTAAATGGATAGAAAACTTTAACTATGATTTGAATTTTAAACATAACTGGACTGATTTTACTTGGAATCAAAATTGGAGTCAACTGAGAAGACCTGATGATTTAGCTAATATTGTATTTGGGTTCGCTGGAAAAGATAATAATTTATGGGCAGGACCATACGGGCCAGAGATTATTAATGTTAGTTTTCAACTAAAATATAAACCAGATCCTTGTGTGAAAAACCCATTATATAGTCCTGAATGTCCAAAGTTTACTGATGAATTAAGTAAGATTACAGCTACCCCAACAACCAATACTACAATATCAAGTAATACTTTAGATTATCAACCTCCCAAAAGTGAAAATGATATAAATCATAAAAAAGATAATAATTTTGATATGGGTGAAAAAGAAGATGGAGTATTTCATTTTGAAGAAGAAAGATTAGCTGAACCAACTCATCTAAGACTTGATAATTTAGAATTCGCACTTAACAAAATATTTGACGCTCAAATAAAACAAGAGGAACAATCAATAGAAATAGCAAATAATGCTGTAGCTAAAACAGAACAACAAACAAAAGATATAGTCCGTAATGCTGAACAAAGAGTGCGTGAAGTTGTTAATCAACAATTCAAAGAAATTGAATCCATTAAACCTCAACAGATTACTGAACAGTCAAAACAAAACACAACAAGTTTAGAAAGTATTTTTAAAGGACCTGAAACAAACAGTAGTGTTACACAATTTTCATTACCAAGCAATCAAAACACAAGCGTAGTAAGTATCTTACAAGATAATAGAAGCACAACTAATCAGCAAAGAGAACAACAAAATACTGCTATTCGTCCTCAGCAAAACATCCAACAACTTAATAACAGACAAGAAACTAATTTTAGTTTTGAATTGGGTAGAGATTCAGTTAGACAAACAGAAAGTGTGTTTGGCACAGTTAATAGTAGACAATCTTTACCTAGTGTAGCAATATATGCTCCACTACAAAATCAAATGTCTACTATACAAAATACACAACCTTTAGTTAATAATGTTGAAGTTGTTGTACAACCTGTGTTTACTTTGCCTAGAGCCGAATCACAAATTAGCACAATTCCACCAGTAAGTAATACAAATACAACTGTAACTCAGCAACTTTTTCAACCAGCAACACCGTCACAAAATATTGAAATACCCACATTGGCAAGTAATTTTTTAACCAATCGTGCTGATCCAATTAACGAAATCTTAGAATCAAAAAACAATATCAAAGTAGAAAATAAAGTAGAAGAAAAAACTCAAACTGTAAAATCCAATGTACAGGATAATGAGGTTGCTGGTGGAGTAACAATACAAAATATTGCCACAATTCCAGTTGGGTTTAACCAATATACAAATTTTATATTGCGTGATGTAGCATTTTACGCACCAAAAGAAATATATCGTGGTCAACGAACAGTTGATAACGCAAGAGCACTAAGAAATTTATCAAGTGATAGATTACATCAGGATATGATTGATCTACAATATAGGAGATAATAATGTTTGAAATTGAAAATCCCACAGCATTATTACATGTAATTTTGTTTATTTTAGCATTATGGATTATAGCCTGTAGTATAGGCAAATCAGGAGAAAGTAATGAGTGAAGAAAAAGTAGACCTTAATAAAAAGGTTGATGATTTAGAAGCAGCAGCAAAAAAGTATGCTAGTAAAGATACTGTAATTAGTATTGGTGGATATGAATTTACCCCAGCAAAACTTATGGTAGCAGCTACATTAATATCAAGCGCATTGGGTGGATTATACGGCGTGTTTGAGGTTTATAAAGATTATATGGGCATGAAGAAAAAGATTGCTGAATATGTTAGCCCAGACTTCAGTGAGTTTGATAAACGGTTGGCTGTGATTGAAGAAAACATTACCAAAACAAGTAAAGCAGTACAAGAGGGTAGTGATAAAACTGCTGAATATACACGAGACATTAAAAATGACTTAAAAAGTGATATCCGTCGTTTAGAAAAGGTTGTTGAAAATGTTGAGTCATATAATAAACAACAGCAAAGAGAAATAGATAAAACTGTTACTGAAGTAAGAACAGAAGTTCGTGCCATCCAACGTGCTGCTGATGCTAGTATGAATGCTGCCACAAAGGAAATGAACCGTATGGCTGCTGAAAATACCAAAGCAATTGCTGCTAACAATAAAGAAATTGATAGTAGAATGAAAGCATTGGATAAGAAAATTAATGATGATTTAAAGAAAGCATTAGATAATCCATTGGCTAACAGATAAGGAGTGTTATGAAATATTTAATTTTATCGTTAACATTATTACTAGCAGGATGCGAAAGTCATTATCGATATCCTTGTCAAGATCCAAACAACTGGGATACACCTCGTTGTAAAAAACCAATCTGTGACATTAATAGAGATTGTCCTGAACACATTTTTAAAGAAGATAGCAAAAAGGAGTGTAAATAATGCAAGAACAAATTGATAAATTACTACAGAAAAATGAAGAACCAAGACACAGTAAAAAAGGTGAGCGTTATACAGAAAATGAACTCATGGTACGGCTTAAGTTCATTATTGGGTGTTGCTTGGCCTTCACTCTTATTGGCATTGTTTTTACAGTTCTCTATAGCATTATGTTTGTCACTCAGCCTCTTAATGCTATTTCGCCAATAGACCAAAAATTCTTTGAACTTATAATTCCTGTAGCAACATTCTTATGTGGTACATTAAGTGGTATTATGTTAGCTGGCACAGGAAAAGAAGCAGCTATGGCTGGTGCTGCTGCTCAACGACAAGCTGATAAGGATGCTAAAGAAAAGAATGACAGTAAATAGATAAATATTTACATGAGAGCATTTGAATTTTTAACAGAAAGAAAAAAGTCTAAACGCAGGGCAAGAAAGCTTAGTAAGTATT
>Ga0129333_10004391_pt1 | contig 13184 bp, 13 predicted proteins | sample CPB6_08_DNA_FD_94474 | JGI IMG/M metagenome (GOLD analysis project Ga0129333, IMG submission 94474) | Freshwater to marine salinity gradient microbial communities from Chesapeake Bay, USA - CPBay_Sum_0.6_0.8_DNA | ecosystem: Environmental > Aquatic > Marine > Coastal | place: USA: Chesapeake... | reverse complement strand
CCCTCGTCGCGGGCGACTAGCCGCACGGCCGCGCGGATCCGCTCGACCGCCTGCGCGAGCTCGGCCGGGCCCCCGTTCGCGCGGGCCAGCGCGATCCCGGCGAGGAACGTCGCGATCGGCGCGGCGGGCCGCTGCACCCCGTGCGCGGCGTCGGCCGCGAGGCGCAGCAGCTCGTCGACGGTCTCGGGCGCCGCGACCCACGCGAGGTCGTCGGCGCCGAGGGCCGCCACGGCGCGGGCGGCGAAGTCCTGGACGTCTTCCACGGGCACTCCTTGCGGGCGCTAGATTCATGCGACCGGCGAGTCGGCGATCCGCCGCCCTCCGGCGAAGTAAGAGGCGGGCCGAAGCCCGCAGCGAGCGTACCCCTCCGACCACCGAGCCCCGAGGCCATGAGCGAACAGACGATGCGCGAATCCATCGACGGCGTGCAGGCCGCGCTCGCCGAGCGCGACTACCTCGCCGACCGCGGCCTCGCCACCACGGTGCACCTGGCCCTCCAGCTCGGCAAGCCGCTGCTCCTCGAGGGCGAGGCCGGCGTCGGCAAGACCGAGCTCGCGAAGGTCGTCGCCGACGCCCTCGGCGCCCGCCTGATCCGCCTGCAGTGCTACGAGGGCATCGACGTCGCCCACGCCCTCTACGACTGGGCCTACGCGCGCCAGATGCTCTACATCCGCACGCTCGAGGCGACGGGCGAGGCCGGCCAGGGCGACGCCGTGCTCGACGAGCTGTTCGGGCCGCGCTTCCTCGAGCGGCGCCCGCTGCTCGACGCGATCGCCTGCGACGACCCCGTGCCGCCCGTGCTCCTGATCGACGAGATCGACCGCGCCGACGACGAGTTCGAGGCCTTCCTGCTCGAGCTCCTGTCGGACTTCCAGGTCACGATCCCGGAGATCGGCACGATCCGGGCCGAGCGCCGACCCGTCGTCTTCCTGACCTCGAACCGCACCCGCGAGCTGCACGAGGCGCTCAAGCGCCGCTGCCTCTACATGTGGGTCGAGATGCCGAGCCTCGAGCGCGAGATCGCGATCGTGCGCGCCCGCGTCCCCGCCGCCCCCGAGCGCCTCGCCGCGCAGGCCGCCGCGTTCGTGCACGAGCTGCGCCAGCTCGACCTCACGAAGCAGCCGGGCATCGCCGAGACGATCGACTGGACCCAGGCCCTGCTCGCGCTCGGCCAGCAGGAGCTCGAGGCGGGCGTCGTCGACATGACCCTCGGCTCCGTCCTCAAGTTCCACGAGGACATCGGCCGCGTCCGCGACGCGGACCTCCAGGAGCTCGTGGACCGCGCCCGCACCGCCGCGGACGAGGTCGAGACCCCGGCGGGCTGATGGACCCCGGCGACGCCGTCGTCCGCAAGCTCGTCACGTTCGGGCGCATCCTCCGCGAGGCCGGCGTCGAGGTCGGCCCGGGCCGCGTCCAGGATGCGCTGCGCGCGCTCGACCGGATCGACCTGCGCCGCCGCGACGAGGTCTACGCCGCGCTCGCCTGCACGCTGGTGGCCCGCCGCGACGACCTCGAGGTCTTCGACCGCGCCTTCCGCGCCTGGTTCGAGCGCGACCCCACGCGCAACCAGGCCCGCCCACCCGACCTCGGCATCGGGATCGACGAGCGCCCCCAGCCCCCGTCGGCCGCCTCCCAGCCCGGCGGCGACCAGGAGGACCAGGAGCCCGACCCCGAGCAGGAGGAGCCCGACGTCCTCGCCGCCTACTCGGCGGACGAGCGGCTGCGCGAGCGCGACTTCTCGACCCTCACCCGCACGGAGCTCCTGCGCCTGCGCAAGCTGATGGACCGGCTCGTGCGGGTCCTGCCGATGCGCCCCTCGCGGCGGCTCGAGGTGGCGTCGGACGGCGCCGCGATCGCCCCGCGCGAGACCCTGCGCCGCGCGATGCGGCGCGAGGGCGAGGCCGTCGAGCGCGCCTTCCGGCGGCCGAAGCGCGTCGAGCGCCGCGTCGTCTTCCTCTGCGACGTGTCCGGCTCGATGGAGCCGTACAGCCGCGCGCTGGTCCTGTTCCTGCAGGCCGCGGTGGCGGCGGGGCGCAAGGTCGAGGCCTTCACGTTCGGCACGCGCCTGACCCGCCTGACCCCGTACCTCGGCGGCTACGACCCGCAGGCCAGCCTCGAGCGGGCCGCACGCGCGGTGCCCGACTGGGCGGGCGGCACCCGCATCGGCGACGCCCTCAGGGCCTTCAACGACGTCCACGGACGCCGCGGGCTGACCCGCGGCAGCGTCGTGGTGATCGTCTCCGACGGCTGGGAGCGCGGCGACGTCACCACCCTGCGCGAGGAGATGGCGCGCCTCAGGCGCCGCTGCCACGCGATCATCTGGGTCAACCCGCTGAAGGGCACGGAGGGCTACGAGCCGCTCGCGGCCGGCATGGCCGCGGCGCTGCCGTACATCGACGTCTTCCTGCCCGGCCACAACCTGGTCGCCCTCGAGGCCCTCGCCGACGCGCTGCGCGCGGCCGGCGGGCGCCGCTCCGAGGTGCGGCCCGCGACCCTCCGGAGGGCGGCATGAACGACGAGACCCTGGCCACGGCGGCCGACTGGGCCGCCCGCGGCGACCAGGTGGCGCTCGCCACCGTGGTGCGCACCTACCGCTCCGCCCCGCGCCCGATCGGCAGCGTCTTCGCCGTCTCCTCCTCGGGGGAGATGGCGGGGTCCGTGTCGGGCGGCTGCGTGGAGGGCGACATCTACGGCGCCGCCCAGGAGCTGTTCGGCGACGCGGGCGCGCCCGGGCCGCGGCTGATCCACTACGGCATCTCCGACGACCTCGCGCTCGAGGTCGGCCTCGCCTGCGGCGGCGAGCTGTGGGTCGCGCTCGACCGCTGGCGCCCCCGCCCCACCCTGCGCCGCGGCGCGATCGCGACCGCCTTCGGCGGCGACCAGAACGGCCGCGCCGCCGTCTACGACGCCGACACCGGCGCGACCACCGGCGACCTCGCGGGCGACCTGCGCGCCACCGCCGACGGGCTGATCGCCGAGGCCGTCGCCACGGAGACCTCGAGGGCCGTCGACCTCGAGGACGGCGTCACCCTCTTCGTCGAGAGCGTCCACCCCGCCCCGCGCGTCGTCGTGGTGGGGGCGGTCGACACCGCCGAGGCGCTCTGCCGGATGGCGCGCACGCTCGGCTGGCGCACCGCCGTCGTCGACCCGCGCGGCAAGTTCGCCACCCCGGAGCGGATCCCGAGCGCCGACGTGATCGAGGCCACCTGGCCCGACACGGCCTACCCCGCGATCGCGCTCGAGGCCGCCGACCACGTCGTCGTCCTCACGCACGACCCCAAGATCGACGACCCCGCGATCTCCCAGGCGCTGGCCGCGGGCTGCGGCTACGTCGGCGCGCTCGGGTCGCGGCGCACCCAGGAGAAGCGCAACGAGCGGCTGCGGGAGTCCGGCTCGACGGACGAGCAGATCGGCCGCATCCACGGCCCCGTCGGCCTCGACATCGGCGCGCACTCGCCGGCCGAGACCGCGGTGGCGATCCTCGCCGAGATCATCGGCTGGCGCTCGGGCCGCGGCGGCCAGCCGCTGCGCCAGACGACCGGCCGGATCCACCCGACCGACGAGCCCGAGGCGTAGGATCCGCGCGTGGCGCGCGCGCTGATCGACCCCCCGCTCGAGCCGGCGCGCTACCCGTTCGCGCACCCCGTGCGGGTGCGCTTCGCGGAGACGGACGCGATGGGCGTCGTCCACCACGCCTCCTACGTGCCGTGGCTCGAGGAGGCGCGGGTCGAGCTGCTGGCCAGCGCGGGCCACTCCTACGCGGAGGTGCACGCCGGCGGCCTCGACCTCGCCGTCGTCGAGATCGCGATCCGCTACCGGCGCGCCGTCCGCTTCGGCGACCCGGTCGTCGTGCACGCGGGGATGGCGGCTGCCTCGCGCTCGGTGATCCAGCTCGCGTACCTGGTGGTCGCCGCCGGCGAGGTGGCGGCGAGCGCCGTCACCGCCCACGCCTGCGTGGACCCGCAGGGCCGCCCGCTGCGCGTGCCCGACTGGCTCGGCGCCCTCGCCGCGGGCCCGACGGCGCTGCGGCCCGGCTAGAAGCCGAGCCCGCCGTCGAGCGAGGCGCGCAGGGAGCCGTTGGGGCCGACGGCGAACACGAGGTCGGCGTTGCGCGGGTCGATCGCCACGCGCACGGCGTCGAGGTCCGCCGTGCGCCAGGTGGCGCCCCCGTCGAAGGTGACGCGCACGCGCGGCGTCAGGATCACGGCGTGCCCCGCGCGGCTGCGCGCCGCGGCCACGTCGCGGACGTCGTCGAAGCCGACGATGCGCCGGAAGCTGACCCCGAGGTCGTCGGAGATCAGCAGGCCGCGCCGGCCGCAGGCCACCCACAGCCGCTCGGGCCGGCCCGGCTCGATCGGCCCGGCGGCCAGCGCGCGCGGGCGCGGGCACAGCCCGACCGCGGCCATGCGCCACCAGGTGCGGCCGCCGTCGTTCGAGTACTGCAGCGCGGGCCGCGCGCCGCGCGCGGTGGCCACGGCCCACAGCCGGTCGCGGCGCGCCGACCCCGCGAGCAGCGTGACGGCGCCCGGGAACGGCCAGGCCATCGCCTCGTCGGGCGCCCGGTCGAGGGCGTAGGCGTAGGGCTGCCCGGTCGCGCCCCGCGAGACCATGATCCGGTCGGCGTAGGGCCCCGCGGCCAGCGCGGGCTCCTCGCCGCCGGGCGGGGTGGTCCAGGTGCGGCCGCCGTCGAGCGACGTGCGCAGGCCGTAGTCGCCGCCGACGAGGATCGGCCCCTGCGCCTCGTCGGAGACCAGGATGAAGCGCGGCTCGGCGAAGCCCGCGGGCAGGACCCGCTCGCGCGGCTCGAGGAACCCGCAGCCCGCGAGCGCGAGCGCGCAGAGGGCGGCGAGGGCGGCCCGCCTCACGCGTTGAGCGCCCCGCCCCGCTCGGCCGCGACGACCGGCGGCGGGCGGCGCCGCGCGGCCTCCTCCTCCTCCTCGGCGCGGCTGATCGTGCGGCGCACGTCGCCGAAGGAGAGGCCCTCGAGGGACAGGAACACGAAGCCGAGGCCCGCGCCGAGCGCGATCTCGATCACCTGCAGGCCGATCGCGAAGGTGACGGCGGCGCCGAAGTTGACGTCGAAGGCCTGCGACAGCGCGGTGGCCACGGCCAGCTGGAAGACCCCGAGGTTGCCCGGCACGAGCGGCACGAAGCCGACTAGGTTGGAGACGAGGAAGACGACGCAGGCCGCGGCGATCAAGTCGGCGTCGATGTCGAACGCCATCAGGGCCAGCATGATGCCGACGATCTGCGCGACCCACGACAGGATCCCCGCGACGAACGACGAGACCGCGAGCTGCGGGCGGCGCAGGAGCTGGGCGCCCTGGCTGACGGCGTGCAGGTGGATCTCCGCGGTGCGCAGGGTCGTGCGCCACCACGTGCGCGCGTAGTCCTCGCCGATGTCGCCGCGGCGCAGGCGCCAGCGGCTGACGAGCTCGACGACGCCGATCCCCACCGCCCCGGCGAGGAGCACGCCGAGCAGGATCAGGGTGCCGCGCCCCGCCCAGTCGGGCACACCGTCGACCGTGAGCACCATCGCCACCAGCAGCACCGCGAGGGTGATGCCGAGCACCAGCTGCTCCATCACCACGGTCGCCGTCATGGTCGGCAGCGGCACGTCCTGACCCTCCTTGGCGAGGCGCCGGCGCAGCACCACGACGCGCCCGATCTCGCCGAGCCGCGCGATCAGGACGGTGTTGAGCAGGAAGCCGATGAAGACGGCGGGCACCACCGCGCGGTAGGGGGCGCGCACGCCCGGCACCGAGTCGAGCGAGGCCTTCCAGATCACCGCCTTGAAGGCGACGCTGATGAAGTTGACCGCCAGCGAGGCGAGGACGAGCGGGATCGAGAGGCTGCGGAAGGTGTCGATCACGGCGTCGACCTCGCCGCGGTCGACGCGGGCGAGGGCGAGGGCCGCGATCGCCGCGATGCCCACGGCGACGATCCCGAGCCGCCGCCACGACAGCGGCTTCGGCGGGTCGAGGGCGGCGATCTCGCTCATCGTGACGAGCTCGAGGCCGCGGTGGCGGGCCGCGTCGATGATCGCGGGCAGGGCGTCCGCGGTCTGCGCGCGGCTGTCGTCGCCCCAGCCGTCGGCGTCGTGCAGGAGCAGGACGGCGCCCGGCGCGAGCGCCTTGAGGGAGCGCTCCACGATCACGGGCGCGCCCGGCTTGGCGGTGTCGAAGACGCCCGCCGACCAGGCGCACGTGACGTAGCCGAGGCGGCGCGCGGTGCGCGTGACGAACGGGCTGCGGAAGCCGTGCGGCGCCCGGAAGACGCGCGGCGGCGGCGCGCCGGCCGACTTGAGGATGCGCTCGGTGCGGTGCAGCTGCTGGTGCACCTCGGCCGGCCCGGCGAAGGCGAGGATGCGGTGGTCGTAGCCGTGGTTGCCGAGCTCGTGGCCCTCGCGCACGATCCGCTCGATCAGCTCGGGGTGGCGCTCGGCGTGCTTGCCGAGCACGAAGAAGGTGGCGCGCACGCCCTCGCGGCGCAGCGCGTCGAGGATCCGCGGCGTGGTGTCGGGCGAGGGGCCGTCGTCGAAGGTGAGGGCGGCGACGGGCCGGCGGATCCGCGAGCCGTCGACCACCCCGCCGAAGAGCGGCGAGCTGGCCCCGAACATCCCCCACGCCCCGAGCACGAGCAGGAGGATCGCCGCGATGTCGACGACCCAGGCCAGCCAGTGCAGGTCGATGCGCACGAGCACGCCGTCGATCGCGATGGTCAGGATCGCCACGCCGAGCCCGATCAGGACGGCGCGGAGGATCGTCTGACGCTTGGTCACCGCGCGGGCCCCCGCTCGAGCAGGCCCAGGTAGTGCTCCTCGAGGCGCTCGGCGATCCGCGACCAGGCGTACTCGGTGACCGCGGTGCGGCGCCCCTCGCGGCCCATCCGCTCGCGCTCCTCCGGACGCTCGATCAGGTACATCAGGCCCTCGGCGAAGCGCTCGACGCTCTCGGCCGGCGAGATCAGGAGGCCCTGGCGGCCGTGCTCCATCAGGAGCTGGAAGCCGGAGATGCGGCTCGCCACGACGGGCCGGCCGCAGCTCATCGCCTCGAGCAGGACCATCCCGAAGCTCGCGCGCTGGCACGGCGTGCAGTGGACGTCGGCGCTCGCGTAGTAGCGCGGGCGGTTCCAGTTGACGCGCCCGGCCCAGTGCACGTCGCCGGCGATCTCCTCCGGCACCATCCGCTCGTAGCGCCCGCGCAGCGGGCCGTCGCCGACGACCACGAGGCGGACCTGGTCGGGGCCGGTGCGCCGGCGCACCTCGGCGAAGGCGCGGATCATCGTGTCGAGCCCGTTGCGCGGGTCGAAGCGGCCGAGGAAGAGGATGTTGAGGCGGCCGTCGCGCAGCTCGGGCAGCGGGTCGGCGTCGGGCGAGAAGTGGCGGTCGTCGATGCCGTTCGGGATCACCGTGTAGGCGTGCGGGAAGTACGGCGCCAGCGAGCCGATGCAGGCCTCGCTGACCACGATGCGCCCGTCGAGCCGGTCGATCACGCGCCGCACGAGCGGCGCGGTCAGGTCGAGCCCGAGGCTGCGCGGGAAGACGGAGTGGAAGGTGCCGACGCGGACCGCGCCCTTCGGGGCGGCGAGGACGCCGAGCATCGGCAGGATCGGGCTGTAGGGCGAGTGCACGTGGACGACGTCGACGCGGCGCTCCTCGAAGATGCGGCGCAGCTTGCGGCGCAGGAGCGGGTCGACCACGTGGTAGGTCTGCGAGGCGTTGCCGTAGGCGGGCAGCGCGGCGCCGACGCGGACGATCTCGAAGGGGGCGTCCGCCTCCGGGTGGACCTCGCCGTCGACGACCGGCGGGGGCCGCAGGACGCGCCCCGTGACCACCGTCACGTCGTGCCCGCGGCGGGTCAGCTCGGTGGCCTGGCCGTGGACGTGCTCGGTGATGCCGCCCAGGTGGGGGTAGTAGTAATCGGTGACGATCGCGATCCGCACGGCCCCCGGATGGTAGCCCGCCGGACCCGCTTGGCACTTGGCGTCCGAGAGTGCCAAGACCGCCGCGGAGCCGCGCTATACTCCGCGCCGTGCCGACCTACGAGTACCGCTGCGCCGAGGGCCACATCACGGAGGCCTTCCAGAAGATGACGGACCCGCCGCTGAAGCGCTGCGGGACCTGCGGCAAGAAGGTGGAGCGGGTGCTGTTCGCGCCCTCGATCCACTACAAGGGCTCGGGCTTCTACAGCACGGACTACGGCAAGGGCAAGAAGGCCAAGGACGGCAAGTCCGAGGGCGGGGCCGCCAAGTCCGAGAAGAAGAAGGACTCCGGCGGCGGCGACGCCAAGAAGGCGTCCTCCTCCGCCGCCTCCTAGAGCGCGTCGAGCGCCCGGCGCCCCGCGTCGGCGAGCGCCGCGAGGCCCCCGGCGAAGTCCCACTTGGCGCGGTCCGGCTCGTCCGCCATGTTCGAGATCGCGCGCAGCTCGACCGCGGGCACGCCCGCGCGCAGGCAGGCGCGCAGCACCGCGAACCCCTCCATCGCCTCCACGTCGCAGCCCGACCCGCCGCCCACCGCGGCGCTGGTCGCGATCGGCAGGCGCCGCGCCCCGGGCAGGGCGGCGCCGACCCGCTCCACCAGCCCCGGATCGGGGAGGCAGGCGGTGACGAGCGTGGGCAGGGCCGCGCGCAGGTCGACGTAGCGGCTCTCGGTCCCCAGCACGACGTCCCCGATCGCGAGGCCCGCCCCCGTCCGCGCCCCCGCGATGCCCACGTGCAGGACGGCGTCGGGCGGGTCCTGGGCCAGCCGCGCGGCCGTCCCGGCGGCGGCCTCCACGGGGCCGACGCCGACGGCGAGGGTCTCACGGCCCGCGACCCACTCGAGCTCGATCACGGTCGCGGCGACGACGAGGACGCGCATGCCGGGAAGTATGGCGCCGCACGCCGTCCGCGGGGGACCCGCCTGCGATAGTCGGGCGAGGCACGTCCCCGCTCCCCCGCCCGAGGCACACCATGCAGACCCTCGCCCGTATCGTCGCCGGCCGCCGCTCCAAGTGGATCGTCCTGCTCGCCTGGGTCGTCCTCGCCGGCGCCTTCGGGCCCTTCCAGGCCAAGCTCAACTCGGTCACGCAGAACGACTCGACCACGTTCCTGCCGGCGGACGCGGACTCGACGAAGGTCCTCGAGGATCTGCGCACCCGCTTCGACAACGGGCGCACCGTCCCCGCGCTGATCGTCTACCAGAACCCCGCCGGCCTGAACGACCAGGACCGCGCCGCGATCCAGGCGGACGAGACGGCGATCGCCGAGCTCCCCGACCTCGCCCCGATCCAGTCGCCGCTGACGCCGCAGGCCGCCCAGATGGGCCTGCTCTCCGAGGACGGCACGACCGCGATCATGCTGGTGCCGATCACGGCGCGCACGATCGAGCAGATCGAGCCCGCGGTGAAGGAGATGCGCGCGATCACGCAGGCCGACGTGCCCGACGGGCTCGAGGTCTACGTGTCCGGCCCGGCCGGGATCACCGTCGACGCCGTCGAGGTCTTCGGCGACATCGACGGCAAGCTCCTGATCGGCACGACGATCCTGATCCTCGTGCTGCTGCTCCTGATCTACCGCTCGCCGATCATCGCCGTCGTGCCGCTGATCGTCGTCGGCGTGGCCTACGCGGTGGCGGGCGGCGTCGTCTACCTGATCGTGCAGGGCTTCGACCTGCCCATCAACGGCCAGGCCACCGGGATCCTGATCATCCTGATGTTCGGCGCGGGCACGGACTACTGCATCTACCTCGTGGCCCGCTACCGCGAGGAGCTGCGCGTGCGCGAGGACCGCCACGACGCCATGCAGCACGCCGTCGCGCGCTCCGGGCCCGCGATCCTGTCGGCCGGCGGCACCGTCGTCGCGGCGATGCTCGTCCTGCTCTTCGCGGACCTCTCGAGCACCCGCAACCAGGGCCCGGTGCTCGCCATCGGCGTCGCCATCACGATGCTCGCCGGCCTCACGCTGCTGCCGGCGCTCCTGACCATCGTCGGGCGGCGCTCGTTCTGGCCCGTGATCCCCCGCTTCGGCTCGGAGGACCGCTCGCGGCGCTCCGTCTACCACCGCGTGGGCGAGGTCGTCACCGGGCGCCCCGTCGCCACCGTCGTGATCGTGACCGCGGTGCTGCTCGTCTGCACCCTCGGCCTCGTGACGCAGCCCGGCGGGCTCGGGATCGGCGGCGGCTTCCGCAACGACCCGGAGTCGATCCAGGGCCAGGTCGCGCTCTCGAAGGCGCTGCCGCCGGGCGAGCTCGCCACCACCCAGGTGATCGTCAACGCCCCGGCCGACCAGCTCGAGGCCGCGACCGGCGCCGTCCTCGGCGCGCTCGACGCGGACACCGCCGACGTCGCCGCCGTGCGGCCGTCGTTGACCGCCACCGCCGGCGACGGGCAGCTGCTCGAGGTCACGCTCACGCGCGACCCCTACTCCGACGACGCCGCGGCATCCGTGCCGCGGATCCGGGCGATCGCCGCCGAGGCCGCGAGCGCCGTCGGCGCCACCGCCATCGTCGGCGGGCCGACCGCCCAGGACTACGACACGGACCGCACGGTCAGCCGCGACGCGAAGCTGATCGTGCCGCTGACCCTGCTCCTGATCCTGATCATCCTCGCCCTGCTCCTGCGGGCGATCATCGCCCCGCTCTACCTGATCGCGACGGTGATCGTCTCGTTCTTCGCGACGCTGGGGCTCTCGTACCTGATCTTCATCCACGTCTTCGGCAGCCCCGGCGTCGACCCGGGCTACGCGACGTTCCTGTTCCTGTTCGCCGTGGCGCTGGGCGTCGACTACAACATCTTCCTGGTCTCCCGGATCCGCGAGGAGGCCGAGTAGGCGCCGATGCGGCCGGCCGTCCTGCGCGCCCTCGAGACCACGGGCGGCGTGATCACGAGCGCCGGCCTGATCCTGGCCGGCACCTTCCTCGTGCTGATGACGCTCCCCCTCGAGGCGCTCTTCCAACTCGGGTTCGGCGTCGCCCTCGGCGTCCTGATCGACACCTTCGTCGTGCGCACGCTGCTCGTGCCCGCGCTCGCCGTCTGGATCGGGGACCGCTCGTGGTGGCCCGGGCGCGTGCCCTCCCACACGGGGTCGTCGGCCTCCGACTGACCGCGCGGGCCCGGGCGGGCCTAGACTGCGCCCGTGGACATCCTCGTCCTCCAGCACATCCGCTGCGAGCCGCCCGCCGCGTACGGCGAGGCACTGGCCGCGCGCGGGCACGTCCTGCACCCGGTCGAGGTCGACGAGGGCGAGCCCCTGCCCGACTGGCGCGAGTACGGCGCGATCGTGGCGATGGGCGGGCCGATGGGCGCCTACGAGGACGCCGACCACCCGTGGCTGACGGCCGAGAAGCGGCTGATCCACGACGCCGTCCACGCCGGGCTGCCGTACTTCGGGGCCTGCCTCGGCGTGCAGCTCCTGGCCGCCGCGCTCGGCGCCCGCGTCTACCCGGGCCCCGCGCCCGAGGTGGGCCTGCTCGAGGTGCAGCTGACGGAGGCGGGCCGCCGCGACCCCGTCGCCTCGATCCTGCCGGCCTCCTTCACGACGCTCCAGTGGCACGGCGACACCTTCGACCTGCCCGAGGGCGCGGTCTCCCTCTTCGAGAGCCCCGCCTACCCCAACCAGGGCTTCCGCTTCGGCGAGGTCGCCCACGGCGTGCAGTTCCACCTCGAGGTCGACGCCGCGCTCGCCGACGAGTGGTCGCGCGTCCCCGCCTACCGCGAGGCCGCCGACCGCGTGCTCGGCGCGGGCGGGCTCGACGGCCTCCTCGACGGCGTGCGCGCCAACGCGGACCGCATGATCCCCCACGCCCGCACCCTGATCGACGCCTGGCTCGACCAGGCGATCGAGTTCGGGCGCGCCTAGCGCAGCCGCACGCCGGGCAGGCCCTCGAAGCCGCGGCGGTCGCGTGTCACGATCACGCGGCCGGTCGCCCGGGCCGTGGCGGCGATGATCGCGTCGTGCCCGCCGCGCGGCAACCCGGCGCGCCGGGTGTGCGCGAGCAGCGCGGCATGGTGCTCCGCCGTGCGCTCGTCGTAGGCGACGACGGAGAAGGCCCCGCGCACGTCATCGACGAAGGCCCGACGCCGGGCTCGTTCCCGCCCGCGCCCGAGCTCGACCCCGAGCAGGAGCTCCGCGAGGGTGATCGCCGCGATGCCGAGATCGCCTTCATCGTCCTCGATCAGCTCGTCGAGGTCGGCCTCGCCGCGCTCGGCGGCGACGAGGATGCTCGTGTCGAGGAGCAGGCCCCTCATCGGTCGTCGCCCCAGGGATCATCGACGCGGTCGGCACGGCGGGAGTCCTCGCGAACACGGTTGATCTCCTCGAGCCACGCGGGATCGGGGCCGTGGCGGCGCACCATCGCCTTGAGGTCGCGACCCGTGGCCGATCGCCGCGGGCGCAGTTCCGCGACGACCGCCCCGTGGCGGGTGATGCGGAACGCCTCGCCGTTGCGCTCGACCCGATCCAGCAGGGCGCGGAACCCCCGGGCGGCATCCGTTGCGGTGACTTCCTCCATGAAATTCAGAGTATCAGATATAAGTATCGCCATGGCGGCAGCCTCGCACACGGGGTTCCGACGGCACACGCGCGGTTCCGTGCCGCTTCCGCATGGCCGACCTCGCGCCGGACGCCGTACCGCACTACCCTCCCCCCATGGCCGACGCGGCGAAGCGCGAGACGCGCAAGACGAAGAAGGGCAAGGCGAAGGGCGACAAGGGCGCGAAGCGCATGCGCCTGTCGCAGTTCTGGCACCCGATCGCCACCTGTGCGGAGGTGGGCGAGCAGCCGCGGCGGTTCACGCTGCTCGACGAGGACCTGGTCGCCTTCCGCACCGACACCGGCGTGACCGTCCTCAAGGACCTCTGCATCCACCGCGGGGCGGCCCTGTCCCTCGGCGAGGTCCGGAACGGCTGCATCGTCTGCCCGTACCACGGCTGGGAGTACGACCGCACGGGCGCCTGCGTGAGGATCCCGGCGCAGCCCGACCGGCCGATCCCGGCCGCGGCGCGCGCGATCGCCCACCGGGTCGAGGAGCGCCACGGCCTCGTCTGGGTCGCCCTCGAGGAGCCGATCGCGGACATCCCCCACGTCCCCGAGGGCCTCGACCGCGACCCCGCCTTCACGAGCGAGGTCTTCAGCGTGCTCGAGTGGGCGACCTCCGCCGGCCGCTCGACCGAGAACTCGATGGACGTCTCGCACTTCCCGTTCGT
>Ga0129333_10004390_pt1 | contig 13186 bp, 4 predicted proteins | sample CPB6_08_DNA_FD_94474 | JGI IMG/M metagenome (GOLD analysis project Ga0129333, IMG submission 94474) | Freshwater to marine salinity gradient microbial communities from Chesapeake Bay, USA - CPBay_Sum_0.6_0.8_DNA | ecosystem: Environmental > Aquatic > Marine > Coastal | place: USA: Chesapeake Bay... | reverse complement strand
TAGTACAACCGCAGCATATGCGATAACGTTTGATGTTGCTGATATTGTGGACAGCGTGTATCTAGTTAGTGGGTCTAGAATGACTGTTACGTATCCTGGGGTTTACAACTTACAATTTAGTATTCAGTTTGCTAATACTTCAGTTCAAATTCATGACGTTGATGTTTGGGCGGCGATTAACGGCACTAACCTTGATAATAGCAATTCAAAGTTTTCGGTTCCTAACAGTCATGGTGGTACAGACGGACATCTTATTGCAGCGTTAAATTTGTTTTTGCCTATGCAAGCGAGTGACTACGTAGAACTTTACTGGCATACTGACAACACTAATGTGTTGATTGAGCACATCCCTGCTGCCTCTTCGCCTACTCGCCCTGCAACACCGTCTGTTATTGCTACGATGTCTTTCGTATCTGCGTTACCTGACTAAATGAGCACTTCTACTAAAACCCTGACCCCCGAACAGCTTGCTGCACTGCAAAAAGCGCAGGGTATTGCCCAACAACTGTCACTAGATAAATATTTATCAGGTCGAGCTACGCAATACGGTGCTACACCAAAAGGTGGCACAAGCTGGACTGCGGGGCAAGCACTTGCTAATCCGTTTGCAGGGTTGACGGATTTTGGTAAGAAGATGCAGTCGGTTTCGCAAGGTGGGGGTGAAGAAGCTCCTCAAGAGCAAGAAGTTGCTAAAACCGCTAGCGATCTGATGCGGGAAAAGTTTAGTGAGCAGTTAGGACATAAATCTACATTTACCAAAGCGTATAAGAAGGATGAAAAAGGTAATCCTGTTGAAGTAGAGCTAGATTCCCTTACGCCAGAAGAACTTAACTCTGGCAATGTTGTGCTGTTTATGGGTGGCGCTACGGGCGGTAAAGAACGTGAGCGTATGGCGCAAGCTTACATCCCCAAAGGCGATAAACTTATACCTGTTGGCGACCCCAAGTATTACAAAGGCGAGCATCCTGATGCAGCTAACGTAGCTAACGCCTTAAAAATTGGATCTATTCTTTCGCTACCTTTTGGTGGGGCAGGTGCGCTTTTAGGTAACGTCACGGGAGGAGTGGCAAGTGGCGTAGCTTCTCTTGGCATACCGCAGGTAGCCGCAAATATTGGCGCTAATGCGCTAGCGTCTGGGGTTGTGCAGGGGGCTATATCAAAAGGGTTAGGTGGTGACTTTTCTAAAGGTTTTAAGTCCGGCGCAATCTCTGGCGGTATAGGCGCAGGGGTAGGTGAGCTTGGCGCAATGTCAGGACTGGATAAAGGGCTTGGTTCGTTATATACACCTGCTAAATCGTTGGCAACTTCTGCACTTACTTCTGCTGCTACGGGTCGGCCTTTTGATGTTGGGCAAGCAGTAAAAGGGGCTGCAATTAACTATGGGTTGAACCAAGCTGGGCAAGCTGCGGGGTTTGAGCCTAAACAGCAAGCTGCACTAATGCGTGGACTTAATTTTGCAATGCCGTTGATTGCGGCGCGGCGTAAGCCGGGAGGACCATAATGTATAAAAAACGGTTTGAAGATGGCGGGGAAATTGGTGATTATGTAGGGCAAAGTGGGTATGAAAATCCTGAAGTAGGATCTTCCCTTTTTGCTGGGCTAGATTTAAACGCCCTTGGTATCGACCCAAACCTATTTGCTGAAGGGTTAGACCTTAACACGCTTCTCCCCGATATTATTGGTGACGCTGATGTAATGAATGCGCTAAAGGCGCAAGACCCTGCTGCGTATGCTGCATTATTAAGTGCAGGGGAGGTTGGTCCGAACCCCGCTGATTCAGGTGACACATCCGTTAACGCCGCAGAAACTAAAAAGCTTGGACGGCAGGCTGGAACTGATCCAGAACAAGATCCAAGTTTAAAAGCTACAGGCGTACCTGTTGGCGACCCAAACGATCCGATGGGCACTAAGAAACTAGCGAGCATAAGCGGCGATAAAACTACTAATACAACTACCGATAAAAAAGGAATACTAGGCACAGATATTACTGCTACAGACGCAGCCAAATATGCAGCTATGCTTGCAACGGCAAAGTTAGCCTATGACGACGCCCAGAAAGCTAGAGAAGAAGCGCGGGGGTGGTCTGCTCCCGGTGGAGTATCTAAACAAGCTGTTCGTAGCCCCGGTGGTGGTGTATCGTTCAAAAAATCTGGTAAAGCAATGGGTGGTGGAATTGGGTCACTGGATATGGCGCGGGGGGGACGTACACTACCGCCACGATACCTCGATGGACACTCAGACGGGATGGCAGACAAAGTCCCAGCAAACATCGATGGCAAGCGACCCGCTGCGCTTAGCGATGGCGAGTTTGTTATTCCTGCTGATGTTGTTAGTCATCTTGGTAATGGTAACTCTAACGCTGGTGCGAAACGCCTTTACAAAATGATGGATGATATTCGTGCTGCACGAACGGGCAACCCCAAACAGGGTAAACAGATCAACCCTGATAAATTTATGCCGAGGTAATCATGGCTATTGACATTGCAGGATTAAAAGCAGCAGCCGCTGGCTCCGAAGAAGACAAGATAAATTGGTACGCTAGTCAGCTTAAAGCTGGCTATACCGATGCTCAAATTACTGCTGCCGTTGATAAAGCGTTAGGTAGTACGTACGCTACCGCAAAAGACGATACAAAAGAAGGTGGAGAATGGAATTATCTCCAAGACAAAGCTGCGGAACAAATTATCAAAGATGCTGGTAAGGGAACTGCCAAAGATAAAGCCATTGCGTATAACCAGCTATATCAAGGCGCAGGACTAACCAACGATCAAATTCAGCAGAATATCCAAGAGGTTTTAGGAAAACCAGATCCTGATCAAATGCGAGCACTGCTTGGTATGGCAGGAGCAAGACGCGCAGCGGAATTGCCAACCGGAGAAGCTAAAGCTGAGTATGTAAAGCAAATGATTGGGTATGGGTACACCCCTCAAGAAATTCAAAGCTATATAACTACAGGAGTAGGACAACAAACCCCCGAAAATATGGCTGAGTTATTTAGACTCGCCGGAGTACAACTGCCAGGGTCAACCCAACAGCAACAGCAACAGCAACAGCAACAGCAACAGCAGTCTCCAACAGATTATCAAGGTGTCATAACAGGCGCACCGGGAGTAGATTTCAAAGGCTCGACAGGTCTGCGTGAGGCGTATGGGCCGTATGTTCTTGATTACCTTTCACGCGCATCTGCATTGCTTGGACTGCGAGATGCTGAAAACTATCAACCTATTAAGTTTGGTACGGCACAGCAAGGTGGTACTTACGGTGGGGATACTGCAAAAGCTCTTGCGGACCTTCAAACTCAACGCGCAAACATGATGGGTATGGGTACAGGGGCAAACGCTACACCTGCTCATCAGCCATATCAATATTCATTTACGCCCAAATCTGCAAAAAGCGGCGGGGTAATGTCGTTGGTTGAAGGGTATGCTGATGGAGGCATGACAGGAACGCAAGTAGTGCCATCGACTTTTGATGCGCCGGATGCTTTTTCTCCGACTACGTATTCTTCTACTTACACAGCGCCAACTAACGCATACACCGGCCCCGGTGCTGGAGGAATCACCACGGGTACGTTTGACCAAAATGCCATATCTCAATTTACTAACCCGTACGCTTCTGCTGTTACTGATCCTCAAGTTCGTGAAGCCAAACGCCAAGCTCAGTTAGCCTCTCAAGCGCAAGCGGCAAAATTTACACAAGCGGGTGCATTTGGTGGAACTAGAAATATTTTGGCTGAAAACGAAATAGGCAGAAACCTTGCTACACAGGTCGGTGACATTTATGGCAAAGGGCAAAAAGAAGCTTATGACGCTGCACTACGTGCATTTGAAGCTGAACAAGGACGTAAACTGCAAGCAGCAACTGCAACGGAGCAAGCGCGACAAGTTGCAGGACAACAAGCGTTAACAGGTGCTGCAACCGCAGGCCAACTTGGTTTAGAAGCTAACAGGCTTGGGGAACAGTCAAGGCAGTTTGCCGCAAATCTGGGATTGCAAACAGCACAGTCGGCTGCACAGTACGACCAACAAGCTCGTGAACTTCAACAACGCGCTGAAGAAGCACAAGCTAGGGGCGATCAATTTGCAGCTTCACTTGCACTGCAACAACTCCAAGAAGCCCAACGTGCTGCTGAAGCCGCTCGTACGTTTGAATACACACAAGCTCGTGATACATATCTTGATCCATTCCGTGAGCTTGGTTATGCCTCACAGTTACTGCAAGGGCTTCCAACTAGCGCTGCACCAACAGGAGTTAGCCCGTCCGGGGATGCGTTGAAAGCACTGCTTGCAAGTTACGGTGTTCTTTTTCCCGGAGGTTAAAGGAAAACAGTCATGGCTTATACACCTCTTTCTCCTAGCGGCGTTGCTAATGCTTTGCAAAATGTTGCAAAATTTCCTGACTCAAGGTTGCAGCAGTATGCAGCAGGACGCCCTCCACAACCCACAGGGCAAGTACAACCGGGACCAACGGGTCAAGCAGCACAGGAATTAAACGCACGTGGTATGCAACGGCAAGCTGCACAACGTCAACAAGCTATGCAAAACAATCCTGCAAACAGCCCAACCATCTTTCAACAGAAAGACATGGAGCTTCAACAGAAAGCTCAGCAGATACAGCAGCAAGAACAAAAGCTTGGCTTGCTTGGCGCACTCATGGCTAAAAAAGCGCAGGACATGCAGGCACGGGATACTACTGGTATAGGTTCGCTACCGCTCGATACGTTTAACGCTATGGATGGCGGTATTGTGTTTAGTGGTGGGGGTGGGGTCAAAGGCTACAGTGGTGAAGATAACGAAAGCGTAGTGCGTAGAATTGATCCTTCAAAGCTTCCTCGATTCGATCCGTTAGCGCCAAGCAGAGAACTAAGCGACGAACAAAAAGAAATGTTGATGATGTTTGGCAAGAGGCTTGGGGAAGGGCTTCAAAAACAAGCTGCGTTACGTCGAGAAGCATACTTAAAAGACACGCCACCAAAAGAGGAAAAGAAAGAAGACACTGGTCGAAGAGACTCTGGCAAAACAAATACTCCTTCTGGTGTAGCGGGGCTTGATATTGAGGGGCGTATGCGTAGGGGCTTGGCTTCTGTGCGTGGTGAGTCCGATAAACAGCAAAGACTTGTAGGTGACATACAGCGTAACTTGGAAGAGCAGTACGAGGCCATTGATAAATCAAACTTGTCGGATGCACAAAAAGAAGCAGCGCGTAAAAAAGTAACTGACGCGATGCAGGCGGAGTACGCTGAATACACCACAGGACGTGAGTCAAGACAGAAGGCTGTTGCCGACGCTCTACGGGGTAAAAAGCCCGGAATGTTTGAAGGTATTGCCTCCGCGCTGCCATCTGGTAGAGCGTCTTTTGCTGACGTGTTAGCAGGTGCTGCTAGAGGCGTTACTACGGAGCGTGGGCGGTATAGAGATGCTGATAAGGAAGCTGCGCTGTATATGGCGCGAGCCCAAGAAGAGTCTGCTAAGGCTGACATGCTTGAAAAACGTGGGCAACGGGCAGAAGCTCAAGCGGCAGAAGACAGAGCGCAAAGGCTTATGAACGAAGCAGCTACGCGTAGAATGCAAGCGTTGGGCGTTAAGAAAGAAGGCATTGCAGCGTTGCTACAAAGAGAAGATGCACAGCAAGCGATTGAACGCGCTATTGCTGAAAAAGCAATTACTGCACAACTTGACTACGAGACTAAAGAGCGGCTTGAACGTCTTAAGGCAAGCTTGCAGCCCAGAGAAGTTAGCTTCTACAATCAAATCTTGGCTGCGTTTAACTCTAACGATCCTAAGCGTATTCAAGCTGCAAAAGATACGCTGTCTGCAATGTCTTTAAGTAAGCCTACTACAAAAACAGGAGAGATAACTCCAGCACAGCTTCGCAGATCGTATGATAGTGAGATGCGTACTTGGGATACAAACTTGAAAGGTCCACGTCCTACCTTTGAGCAGTGGAAAGCGCGAAGCGAGGGGAGTGGCGAAGACGTAGTTGATTTAACTGGTGGTAAAGGATAAAGCGAATGGCGTATTTCCTACCCATGCCAGATGGAAGACGGGCAAAGTTTTCTGACTCAACGCCACGGGAAGAAGCAGAAACTATTCTGCGTGAAAAGTTCCCTGACCTTTACCCCAGAAGTGGGGGCATCACAGGCGCATTAGGCAGGGGCGCTGAGTCAACGCTGTCAAGTTTACGCACGGGTATAGCCGGACTGTTTGATGCTGAACAGGCTGCGAAGGATGCAGCGCTTCGTGAACGTAGCATAGCTTCTCGTTATGCAGACGAAGTTGGGCTTGAGCAGTTACGCAAACGGTATGAACAAGAGGGGATGCTTGGCGGGGCTAAAGAGGTGTTTGGGGTTCAAGCACCGAGGGCTATTGCTGAGCAGATTCCACAAGTCGGGGTTTCTCTGGGTGGTGCGTTTGGTGGCGCACGTTTGGGCGCGGCAGCGGGGGCAGTCTTTGGTCCCGTTGGAGCAGGAGTAGGTGCCGCAGTTGGTGGGGCTGCGGGTGCCTTCGCGCCTTCTTTTCTTCAGCAGTTCGGGGCTAACCTTTCACGGCAAGCTTCCGAAGGCAAAACGATTGACGCCGCATCAGCGGCTGCGGCAGCAACTGCACAAGCAGGGCTTGAGACTGCGGCAGGTTCGTTTGTTTTGGGCAAACAACTTGTTGGTAAGCTCATCGGCAGACCTGTTGAAAAAGCACTTGAAACGCAAGCTGGCAAAGCACTTGTTGAGCAAAGCTTAAAGCGTACCCTTGCTGGTGGTGCAGCACGTGGTATAGGCATTGAGGTTCCGACAGAAGTTACGCAGTCAATGCTTGAGCGTTTGCAAGCTGGGCTCCCGCTAGCTTCAGATGAAGCGCTTAAAGAATACGGCGATACGGCTTATCAAACTGCGTTGTCGGCTCCAGCCTTTGGTGCACTTGCTCGTGTGCAGGAACGCAGTGGGGCAAGAGATCAGCTTGAGCAAGAAAAAGTTAAACAGCGTCAGCAGGCACTAGAGCAAGAGCAGGCGCGTAAACGTACGCCTGAATATGCACGAGAACTAAACGCTGAGCGTGTACAGCTACGTGATGAGTTCATTCGTATACAGCAAGCCATTGAAGCTAAGTCGTTAACAAAAGAACAGACGTTTGACGCGGAAGCACGACAGGCAGAAATCAAGTCGCGGCTACGTGAAATAGCCAGCGAGATTAAAGAGAACGTGCCTGAAGCGCAGCGTACCTTTGCTGACATCATGCGTGAGCGTGAGGAGCAGGAGGCTGCTAAAGGCCGTCCTGTTATTGATGAGTTTGGTAATGTTGTGCCGGGGTTATATCAACCACGGTCAGATGTTGATATTGAAGCAGCACAAGCTGAAGGCTACGACCGCATGGCGCGTATGCCACAGGCTGTACTTATTAAAGCATTTCAAGATTGGAACGATCCGGTCACAGGTACAAAACTTAAAAAACAGTACCCGTCGTTTAATGAGTACGCTAAAGCGATGGATGCTCAGCGTATTGAGCAAGACCAACAAAAACAACTGCAACAAGAAGCTAAAGATACAGAACAGCAGGAGTTACTTGCTAAGCTTAGAGCAGACGAAACAGCACGACAGGAAAAAGCTGACCTTGCGTCTATGCAAGAGTCACGCCGTTTGCAGGCACGGCAGGCGCTGACTGACGATGAAATAAAACAAGCTGAAAAAGAGTTTAAGAAAAACCCGCAACTCAAAACAATATACGGATCGGCTGAAGAATACGCGCTTGATAAGAAACAAGACGAAACTTTGTTAGGGTTTCCGGCATCTTATGTTGAAGCCCTTGAAGCCGCAGATGCAGACTTTGTTAAAGATATTGAGACACGTGGTGCTGCTGCGGGACAGCAACGTCAGGAGCAATTTGAGCTTGCAGGGTTTGAGTCTGGCATAACGGCTGTTGAGCGTAGGCTTGAGAACCCGCGCATGGTTGCGGCTGCGTTGGATTTACCTGTCACGCAGCTTTCTGAACAAGACTTTATTAAAACTCGCGCAGCAGAACTTAGAGCTTCTGGTATGGACGCCAGAGAAGCCGCAGAACAAGCGAACACAGAGTTTGAACAACAAAGTGATGAAGCCCTTAATTCAAACTTAGCATTTAACCTTGACCGTGGGCGTATTACGCAACCTATTGCAAAAGCTCTTGGGTTGCCAACTACCCCTTTCCGAAAGGTAGTTGGAGGGCGCAATATTGATGCAACAGTTGGAGAGCTGTCCATCCGTGGTCTTATTCAGGAACGTATTACCAAGCTTGAAGCAGAACAAAAAGCTTTACTTTCAAGCGATGAATCTCTACTTAAACCTGACGGGTCAAGCCAGCTTAACGAAAAAGGTTTGCTTGCATTACGAAAAGAAGCTCAGCTTCAAGTTCTGCGCCAGTATCTTGAGAAGCCTGAAGTAACACCTGAAAAAGGTGAAGGCATTGCAGGTTCATTAGCTGTTTCTGCTATTGAAACTAAAAAGACAACTACAGCGCCAACCAAGCCTGTAAGAACCCGTAGCGATATTGACAAACAGATTGAAGCGCTTGATAAACAAAGGCAGGTTGCGCGTGAAACACGTGATGAAGAGCGCCTTGCAAATATAAACAAACAGCTTGAGCAATTACGTGAAGAGCGTTTTGCTGTTGCCCCTGATGCAGCGTCTGCAAAAGATACAGCGTTCCAAGACTTTGTTGACTATGCGTTTGATGCAGTTGCACGGTTAAAGAAACCAACTGACCCTGTTCAGTTTGAACGCCGCGTTAACAGGCTTGAAAAATTTAAAGCTGCGGCAAAAAGAGCTGGGGATGAGAAGCGTGTTCGGCAAGCTGACCTTGAGCTTGCACGTCTGCAAGAGTCGCAGTCCATCTTACCGTTAACCAAAGATCGCAAAACAAAAACAGAGCAAATCAAAACGCGTTACCTTGATGCACTAATGCAGCAGATCAATGAGCAAAGAGCTGAAAAAGGTTTCCGTGCGTTAAACAAAGAAGAAGCGGATACGGTTCGTAAAGAAGCTGAGGCACTACTGACAGAGCTATCAGACCGTTTGCAAGCGCGTAGTTCTGAAGAACTGTTGGACAGACTTACGCAAGTTCTTGAAAAACGAATCCTTACTACGCCTAAAGATCTTGCCAAGTTAACACGCACTCAAAATGCTTTAAAACTATTTGTTGTAGCGCAAAACAAAATTGTTGCGCAAGCTAGAAATATTTCAGATGAGATTAAAGCGCTACGTAAAGAGTTAAGAGATGCTAAGTACGCAGACCCATCTGCAACCCCAGATCCGGCAAAGCTGAAAAAGATTGAAGAGCTTGAAGCTCAAAAAGCACCGCTTGATAAACAAGTTGAAAATTTAGAAGAACAGTTTCAGCGTCGCCTTAATGTGTTTTTGAAAGAAGTTGATGCGCCTGCACGAGCCCGCATTGAAGAAGTGCTGGTTACGCCAACAAGGGCAAGCGATACGCGTAAAACTGAAGAGCGTCCTTTTGCTGACCCACGTAAAGCGGCTAGCCTTATTGAAGACCAGCTTGAAGATATTGTTACGACCTACAGTAACCCCCAAGCAAAACGCACTTCAAAAGAAGGAGAGTTTGAGTTACGTGGCGAGTCTCAGAAACTTTTTGAGCTTCGTGCAGAAAAAGCTCGTGGCACACCAGAGGCAAAACTTAGAACAGCCCTTGATCAAATTGAGCGTATTCGCAATCGTGTAGCAGTTACAAACTTAGGGTTTGATCCCAAGCTTGCACAGGCGTTTGCAGAATTTGAAACAATTTCAAAACCGTCTGAGGAATTAGTTGATGCTGTGTTGGAACAGACCGACCGCATCATCAACGGTATTGATATGCCGTTTAACACCAATGATCCTGAGCTGCGTGGGCAAGCACCACGTATGTTGCAGTTGGTACTTGGGTCAAAACGCACAGAAGGAAAAGTATTAGCTTCTCGTGCAGGCACTACTGAACTTCCAATCAGCACAGAAACACAAGTAAATAAAAACGAACGTGCTTGGAAAAAAGAAAATCTTAAACAGCAAGAAGCAAAGCAGCAAGAAATTCTTGAAGCTCGTGCAGCACTTGACCGCGATATTGCAGATGCACAAAAAGCATTACAAAAACCGTTAAAGCCTGAACAACGCGCTGCCCTTATAACAGTGGAGCAGATAAAAGAACGTGAAGCGGCTATTGATAAGTTGCGGGACGAACTAAACGACTTAATAAATGCAAAAGCGCCTGATGTGCCAACCATGCGCTATAACTTAGGGCAAGCAGAACTGCTGCCTAAGATTCAGGAATTGCTTAGACGTGAGTCTGAAGTAACCACGTTGGAACAGCAGCTTGAGTTGTTTAGCGATAGTGAAGACGCTAGGGTATTTATACGTAGCACACCTGAAATTTTTGCAGCTTCCATTAAAGTTATTAACGGCATTAAGCAATTTCTTAACAAGCAAGCTGCTAAAACGCAACAGACTATTCGCGGAAAGCAAGTTATTGAGTTACGGCAGCGTATAAGCCAAGCTGTTGAAGATATACGCAATCAAGAAAATATAACACTAAACCTGCTTAATGAAGTGCGGCGTTCAATTTCAGGGATTAACGATGTAGCAAATGGAATTGTAAAATTTCTTGAAGATGTAAAGACGCTAAAAGCTGACATCCCTCCTTTGGTTGATCGCGTTAAAAAACTTGAAAATGAAATTAGCAAAATAAAAACATGGCTTGAAGCAATGCAAAATTCTTTGCAAGGCACAGAAGGGGATTCTTTTTATCAAGATGTTGTTGATTTAAATACGCGGCTCAAAAAACTTGAAGCAGATCACAGCGATGCGCTGTCTGCGTTATATCAAACGCAAATTGCATACAATGAGCTTGTTGAACAAGGCCCGACTGAACTAACTGAACAAGAGCTTAGCTTACAAGCTGCGCTTGACTCTCGTGTACAGCAAGAGCGTAAAAAGCTTGATAGTTTGAAAGCGCGGCTTGAAAGAATTAAACAACTTCCCGGAGCCGAAAGAAACATTGGCGAAGAACGTGCTCAAAAAACTGAGCAGGATAAACAACGTGCGCTTGTTGCGCAGCTTGAAAGCGTACGTAAAGAAATGGCGGACGCTAACGATAGGAACAAACGCATTAGAGAGGCAGAGCTTGCTGCGATGGACGGCATTGTCTCGATCAACGAAGCGTTTTTTGGTATCACTAACAGGTACAAGGTTGTTCCTGCTACACGTCGCGTTACGACGCCTAAAGAGCAGATCAAAGTTTTACTGCCTGTTACATCTACTATTGCCGAGTTAAAAACTCGTATCAACGCACTAAAGAAAGCTCGCACAATTGCGCAAAAGCAGAAGGATGTTGTTACGCTTTTTGTTGATGGTAAAAAACAAACCATAGACAGAACTACTGTTATTGATCAGCAGGTTGCTTCGCTTCAGCAACAGATCACCGACATTAATGCGCACAACAATTTTGTAAAAGCAAACTTAAAAGTCATCAAAGAATCTAGGGCTCAGGTTGCTGCGCTTAATAAACAACTTAAACAAGCAACAAAACCCAAGCAGATTGAAAAGCTCACGGAAAAAATTAGTGCGCTAGAAACAAAAATTGAAGAAGCCATCGATAAGAAAAATGCCAACGATATGTCGAGCGAAAGCTTGAACGAGATCAGAGGCGGCACAGTTTATTTGGAAGACTTTTCAAACGAGCGCAGATTGCTGCTCAACGAAACGCCTGTTTGGTTGAAAGAGCAGCGCAACATTGAAAAGAACTACCAAGCAGCGGTTGAACGGCTTGCTAAAAAATACAAAGCGCCGGACGAAAGCGTTGAAGAAAAAATACAGTCTTTAATTGATAAAACCAACAAGGAACTTCGTGACGCGCCTGATGCAGACACACAAAAACGGTCAAAGCTTCAAGGCAAAATTAAAGAACTTCGTACGGATCTTGCAGCGTTGCAGGGAGATGCTGTACTCCTTACAACTGCTGAGATGTATGCAGCCGCACGAGCTGAGCAACAAACACGCTTAACCGCTACAGGCAAAGAAATTATTGCTGGTGAAAAAGTAGCGACAAAACAGCAGCATCTTAAACCGCTCAGAGGGGGTGGAGCAGACCAACGTTTGGCAATGGGTAAAACGCCAGACATTGATATTGCTCTTGCTGAGAAGCGCCGTGAACGTCTTGCGCTACAAGGAGCAAAAACAGCAGCTGCACGTAACGCTCGGTTTGGTCTTGACACAACTGCTGAAAAAGTCAATGAGTTTACAAACGACGCTACGCTTCTTGTATCAACAGGCCCAGCAGGTGAAACAAGTTTCCGTGTTGATGATGAAGCAGGGTCAATGGTTGACCTTAAAGAAGCACGTCAAAAAATTGAACAAGTTAAAGCTAGCTTGCCAAAAGGCGTCAAGCTTGTTTACGCTGAAACATTGTTTGATGCGCCTAAGAGTTTTATTCGCGCACTTATGCAACAAGGCATGGATCAAGACACTGCCAAAGTGCGTGGGGGTGTTATGCCGGATGGCACGATTGTCATCATTGGGTCTAACCACGGCAACATGCTTGATCTTGAAACCACGATTGCGCACGAACTAGTTGGACACTACGGCGTTGACACGGTGCTTGGTGAGCGTGGGCTCGATGATCTTGTCTTCCGTGTTGATTCGCAGCCGGGGGGCATACTTGGGCTGGCTAAAGAGATGGGTGTGCACGATGAAGTGGCTGGCACTATCATCAACCTGCAAAGTGTTGGCGCTCCTGTTTTTGGTCAGCAACGCGCTGCTGTAAGAGAGCTGATTGCACACGTTGAAGAGGCACGGGTTACTGAATCTAACGTTGGTGCTATCAAGCGGTTTGTGCAGGAGATGATTGGCGCACTGCGTAAAGTATTCCGTGAAGTGCTTGGGCTGAACAGATACGGTGCGTTGAGTGCCTCAGATGTTTACTATCTGTTAAGACAGTCCCGCAAAGTGATGAAAGCAGGTGCTACAGGCGCATACCGTTCGGCTGATGGTAATGTGGTGTTTAGGAGAGGTGAGGGTGCTTTCCCTGCCGACATGCCCACGAACTTTGTAGACATTACTAACAAACTCGTTGGCGCTCCTGCAAGCGTAACTGACAAGATCTTTGGTGGTAACACCGGCATGGTGTTCCGTACCAAGTTTATTGATCGTTTTGAACCTGTGATGCGTATAGCTTCGCAG
>Ga0129333_10004389_pt1 | contig 13187 bp, 1 predicted proteins | sample CPB6_08_DNA_FD_94474 | JGI IMG/M metagenome (GOLD analysis project Ga0129333, IMG submission 94474) | Freshwater to marine salinity gradient microbial communities from Chesapeake Bay, USA - CPBay_Sum_0.6_0.8_DNA | ecosystem: Environmental > Aquatic > Marine > Coastal | place: USA: Chesapeake Bay... | reverse complement strand
TTTAATAAAAAAGCGAGGAAATAGCGGAACTACAGATTTTGAGCAGTACTCAAATGCCTCAATGCGCTTTGGTACAAACTTTATAAGTCGTGCTACCTATGACATGACTATTGCGAATGATGGCAATGTTGGTATAGGTACAACAAGTCCAAATCAAAAATTATCAATTTACCCGGGTACAACAGGAGGTATAGCATTACAAGATAGTGGTGGCACAACCAGATCATATTTCTTTATTGATAATACAAATCCAATTTATTCAACAGGAATAAGAACAGAAAATTATTATTTAGATTTTGATTCTTCTGGCGGAGCACAAAATGCTATAAGATTTTACACAGGCACAAGCGGAATTGGAACTGGTACAGAAAGAATGCGTATAACTAGTGGTGGTTATGTAGGTATAGGTACATCAACCACAACCTCTGGTTTACAAATACAAACAGAGGGAACAAATACTACATCTGGTTCATTCTTATTTGTTCGTTCAACCAATGCAAGTTTTGGTGGAGGTGCTATAGGTGTTGGATATCAATTTGCAGCTCCCGTAGGTAATAACTATTATCCATTCAGAATTAGAGCTGGTACAACCAACGCAATATTCTTAGTAAATAGTGCGGGTGTAGTTTATGCGGGTGATACTACAGGAGCAATTGCTTATGGTAGTCATGATCCATATTATGCGTTTAATCAAGATACCAATACAGGTATGGATTGGGCAGCTGCGGATACATTAACATTTAAAACAGGTGGTAGCGAAAGATTAAGAATTGATTCAGCTGGAAATTTTGGATTTAAAGTAACACCTACAACAATTGTTGGCGCAAGCGGTGCAAATGGTGATGGTATACAAGGTGATAGTTGGACCATATCATCATATCTTGGTGTAGATACCACGTATATAGCAACAAATCTTTATACTTCAGCTTATGGAGTTTGGAGAAATAGATTTAATGCTCGTGGATCTTCTTATTGGCAATATAGTGGAACACATCAATGGTACACATCCGTTGCACAAGTTGCCGGTACTATAACTCCAAGTTTATTAATGTATTTAGATGTAGTAGGAAATCTTGGTATTGGAACAAGTACTCCTAGTAGTAAGTTACATATTTCAAATACAGCGGCTGCAACAAGAATTACAATAACAGACGATGTTTCAAATGGTCGTTCAGGATATATTGAATCCAATTATAGCGATGCTCTTGTAATTGGTACAACATCAGGTGTTCGTAGTATCAGATTTGCTCCTGATAATTCTACTGCAATGACAATTGCGGTTGGTACTAATAATGTTGGTATTGGTACAACAAATCCAGCTACAAAATTAGAAGTTTATGGTGTTGTTCGTATAACTGAATCTGCTTCTGGTGGCATCTTACAAATGCAAGCTGGATCATCTGCATTAGATTTTGCTTCAACTTTTTATGGTGGTACATATAGACCATTTACATTCACAAATGGTGGTAGCGAAAGAATGCGTATTCAATCGGATGGTAATGTTGGTATTGGAACTAGTACTCCATATAATCTACTAGATGTAGCTGGTGGTATTCATACTCAAGGTAATTTAAGAAATAGCTGGAACGATTGGGTATCAACCGTTGCACAATATCCTTATAATTATAGTACATCACCATCATATTATATGGGATTTTCTGTTGATACATCCAATAGAAGATTTTATATAAGCAACAAAAATAATGATGGATCTGCATCCGAACCAAATGGCAGTATAATATTCAGAACAGGTGCTACACCTGATGATAGAATGATAATTACCTACGCTGGTAATGTTGGTATTGGTAGAAATAGTACCTCTTATAAACTAGATGTGGCTGGTCCAACAAGATTGGGATCTAGTATAGGTAATGCACATGTAATAACAGGTAGTTTGAATGTTGGTGGAGGTACTTTCAATAATGCTATTAGCATAGATCGCATGGATTATTATCAACTTCAACCATATATTGAAGGTGGTAGCATACCAGAAAATGTTTTACAAAGAGCCGGAGGTACATCACCAACGTTTGTTACAATGACTGGATCGGCGTGTCCATTTGGTAAAGTAGCATACAATACCAGTTATTATGAAGCAATTGGTGACTTTATTCCAGTTAATCCAGGTGAAACACTATATGGTGAAATCTGGGGTTATAGAAGTAGTGGTGCTACTGGTACAGCAGGCGGTTTATATGTAGGTATTGCAAGATATGATAAAGATAAAAATCCAATAGCAACAAATCTTGCTTTGACATACTTCATCGCAAGCGCAGTTAATGTACCACTAAATAGTACTTGGACCAAATATAGTGGTACTACGACTCTACCACTTACACATACACCATTCGGAAGTAGTGATGGTGGACCTGTAAGATATGTACGTCCATATATTATTGCAAACTATCCAAGTGGTACAATTCCAACATATTGGGGTGCTTTCAAGATTAGAAAACAACAATTAACTAGAGATAATGGTGCGATTACTATCAGTGGTAGTTTGGGTATTGGTACTAGCAGTCCTGCTACGAAATTACATGTATATGATTCTACAGCTGGATATAGAGCTATAAGAGTACAATCAGCTGTTGGAGACGCTGGTATTGAATTGATGGGTTCAGGCGGCAATATGTTTAATATTCAACAGCCTAACGCAACTACTGGGTTATTCTTTTATGACAGAACCAATTCGGCTGAGAGAATGCGTATTGATAGTAATGGTAACATAGGTATTGGCACAAGTAGTCCAAGTCAACTATTAGAAGTAAATGGTTCTAGTCCAATAATTAGAGTATTGGCTACATCAGGCAATGCTACATTAAGATTAACTGATAATGGTGTAAGAAATTGGGATCTAAAAGTTGTAGATATTTCAGATTATTTTGAAGTGGGTGGTACAAACGCAACTTCATTGGTTGTGGCAGGAACAGGTAATGTAGGTATAGGCACAACAAGTCCAACTGGAGGTGGATTACATATTTATGGTGGATCAGGTGCAACTGCTGCAGTTAGATTACAATCATCCAACGGTCGTACATTTGATATAGGATCTACAGGCACATCATACGGATCTGCAAATAATTTAATAATTTATGATGTTACAGCTGCTTCAGAAAGAGTACGTCTAGATAGCAGCGGAAATTTGGGAATAGGCACAAGCAGTCCTGGTACTAAACTAGACGTATTTGGATCAATCAGAGGTGGATCATTTCCTGTACTAGTAACAAATACAGGAGAAGCTTGGTTTGGTAGAGGTTCTGATAGAGCTTTAGGTTCATATACATTACAATTCGGCGGAACATCTGCAACTGGCACTTGGTTTGAAATGATTGATAGAACTTGGAATAAAGTTATTTTTGCAGTAAGTGGTGAAGCTCCAACTGATGCATTCAAGGTCAATTCTTCTGGAAATGTTGGTATTGGTACAGGTAGTCCAACATCTAAACTAAATGTAGTTCAAACTACTGGTGCTGATTCTGTATTATTAGATCTACAATCCAATAACGATCCTGGTATTCGTTTTGGTAGATCTACATATGGATCACTAATACGTCATATATCCGCTACTACAGATTATATAGCATTTAATTGTAATGGAACTTCTCAACCTTCTGTCGCAGCAACCGCCCAAGTTGTATTCGATGAAAACGGCAGCGTGGGTATAGGTACAATAACTCCAAGTGCAAGATTACACATAAGAGGTGGTACTGAACTATTAAATACATCTGGTAGTACAAGTGGTACAACCAGTGGTTCTTTGATGATACTTGGTCAAAATACAAGAGGTGGTAGCACATATCATGATTTCTTATATGTAAGAAATACCAAATCTGGTAATTTAAACCCACAAAAAGCGTTTCGTCTAAATAATAGTGGTAGTGTTGAAATAGTAAATAATGCTTATACATCCGTTATATTCAGTTTAACTGATGCCGGCGTATTAAGTACAACTGGCGGTGGTACATCTGATATCAGAACCAAACAAAACGTAGAATATATCTATCAAGACGCTTCAGATACTATAAATCAATTAAAACCAGTTATATTTGAGTTTAAAGATAATCCAAATGTAAAACGCCATGGATTTATAGCTCAAGATGTATTACCAATTAAACCAGAGTTGGTATTGGGTGATGGTGATAAACCAACTGGTACTTATGGTCTAGATTATGACGGTATATTAGCTCTAACCGTTAAATCGTTACAAGAAGCTAATGATAAGATAAAACAATTGGAAGTTAGATTATCCGTTTTGGAGAATAAGTAATTAGAGTCTAACATAAACTAATTTCTTACTATTTATACAATGTAAATTATGTCTAATACATTGATAGATAGTCCATTCTTGTTAAAACCATTGGTTAGTGGTTCTTTAAAGATATCTGGATCAATATTTGTAACAAATGGATCTTTATATGTTACTGCAAGTTATGCAACAAGAGCATTAACTGCATCATATGCATTAACTCTATCCGGTACTAGCGGTACAAGCGGTCAAAATGGATCACCAGGCACATCGGGAATCAATGGTTCAAATGGTAGTTCAGGCAGTTCAGGTAATAGTGGTTCAACCGGATCATCAGGTAGTTCAGGCACATCAGGAATAAACGGCAACGATGGATCATCTGGTTCAAGTGGATCATCTGGTGCAAATGGTAGTTCAGGAGTTAGTGGTAGCAGTGGATCAAGTGGTATAACCGGTTCATCTGGTAGTAGTGGTTCATCAGGCCAGTCTGGTACGTCTGGATTAAGTGGTAGTAGTGGTATTAGCGGTTCAAGTGGTTCAAATGGTACCAGCGGTTCAAGTGCAACGAGTGGCAGTAGTGGTTCAAGTGGTACCAGCGGATCAAGTGGATCAAGTGGTACCAGCGGTTCAAGTGGTACCAGCGGTTCAAGTGGTACCAGCGGTTCAAGTGGTACCAGCGGTTTAAGTGGTTCAAGTGGTTCAAGTGGTTCAAGTGGTACCAGCGGTTTAAGTGGTTCAAGTGGTTCAAGTGGTACCAGCGGATCAAGTGGATCAAGTGGTACCAGCGGTTTAAGTGGATCAAGTGGAAGTAGTGGATCAAGTGGAAGTAGTGGATCAAGTGGATCAAGTGGTACTAGCGGTAGTAGTGGATCAAGTGGTACTAGCGGTAGTAGTGGATCAAGTGGATCAAGTGGTACCAGCGCATCAAGTGGATCAAGTGGTACCAGCGCATCAAGTGGATCAAGTGGTACTAGCGGTAGTAGTGGATCAAGTGGTACCAGCGCATCAAGTGGATCAAGTGGTACCAGCGGTTCAAGTGGTACCAGCGCATCAAGTGGATCAAGTGGTACCAGCGCATCAAGTGGATCAAGTGGTACCAGCGCATCAAGTGGAAGTAGTGGATCAAGTGGTACCAGCGCATCAAGTGGATCAAGTGGTACCAGCGCATCAAGTGGAAGTAGTGGATCAAGTGGAAGTAGTGGTTCAAGTGGTACTAGCGGTACTAGCGGTAGTAGTGGTTCAAGTGGTACCAGTGCAACTAGCGGTACAAGTGGTACTAGCGCATCATCTGGAACAAGTGGTAGTAGTGGATCGTCTGGTTCATCCGGATCTAGTGGTAGCAGCGGGAGTAGCGGTACAAGCGGTACGAGTGTTGCAGTAAGTGGTACTACAAATACTATAGTTAAGTTTACAAGTTCTACAACGATTGGTAACACTACTACACCTATATTTGAGTTGAATAGTAGCATTGGTATTGGCACAAGTGTTCCTGCTACTACATTAAACGTAAGTGGATCAACTAGAATAAGTGCTGGTGAATTACAAATCGAAGGTAATAATGCCGCACTTAGATTATATAGAAATACAGGTATAAATTACTTTGATTGGGCAAGTGGTCAAAATCTTTATTTAGGTACGGTTACATCTGTTGGTGGTGCTGGCAGAACCAATAAGATGGTTATATTAGATGATGGTAATGTTGGCATTGGTACAAGTAGTCCATCATTTGCATTAGATGTGACAGGTGGTGTTGGATTAAATACATCTGGAACCGGAGTATCCGTAACAATTGGTGCAAATAATACATCTGATAAATATTTACGCATTAGAAATTCAAATGGTAATTTTGAAATAGGCAGTGCTGGAAATCAACATTATTTGTATGGCGTTGGTGCTAGTAATTTCTTTACTATTTACACAAATTCAACAGAACGATTCAGAATCGCAGCTGATGGTAATGTAGGTATTGGTACAACAAGTCCAGCTGGAAAATTACACGTTGTAGGTGGGGGTGGTAGCGGTACTCTTGTAATTCAAGGTAGTGGTATAACTTCTCATTTTCATTATGGAACCAATGAAGACACATATATAAGACCAGGTAAAACTGCAGGTGGAGTTTTCATCGCGGATGTAGGAGGAAATGTAGGTGTAGGTACGACAAACACTAGTGCCAAATTACACGTTACAGGATCAGCAAGTATACCAGCAGCAGTGTTTATAGGTAATGTTGGTATTGGCACAACAAGTCCTGCTGCTAAGTTAGAAATCACTGGTGGATTAATAGCGGGTGGTGTAAATAATGGATCGGTTATATTTTATAGAAGTACAAATCCAACAACAATTGGAAATACTGATTCAGTTTTATACGTGTCAGATAGATCTAGTGCTGACTGGGGTATAACTGTTGATAAAACTGGATATGACTATGGATTAAGAATAATTGTTGCAAATTCTTCTGCATACGCATTTGGAATATATGATGGTAGTACCTATAATGCCAGAATATATGGTACAGGTGGTGGATATTTCTTAGGCAACGTAGGTATAGGTACAGCAACTCCAAGTAGTAAATTTGAGATTAGAACAGATGCAGCATCAAATTATGTGTTTTCTGGATCATCTACATCTGGTTATACAACATCATTTACGATGGATGATGTCGCTAGCTATATTGGTCACAATAGTTCAGCTAGAGCATTAACATTAAGAACAAATTCAAGCGATAGATTAACTATAACTGGTGGTGGTAATGTTGGTATAGGTCTAACAACACCAGCATATAAATTACATGTAAGAGATGCTACAAGTACTGGTAATATAGCTATAGGTCATGCAGCATATCCAAGTGTTATATATTCAAGTGCTAGCAGCGGCGAATTCAGACTGGATAATAGAACTTCTGCTGGGGCTGGTTACATCACATTCTATCCAAATGGTGAAGCTGGAACACTTGGTAGTGAGGCGATGCGTGTTACTACAAATGGAAATGTGGGTATAGGCACAACAAGTGCGGCTGGAAAATTGGATGTTTATGGTGGTAATGCTATTATTAGAAATGATGCTTCTGGTGGATCAGCAATATTGTATTTAAGAAATTGGGGAACTACACCAACTACCACGATGGTTTTTGGAAATAGTACAGGTGATGATTCTAGTACTTCATTAACTTTAACCAGCAATATTTTCTCCATTACCAACTATGGTGACCCAGGAAGTTATATTCAATTTGGTACAAGAAATAATACCACTTCTGATATCAGAATGTCTATAAACCCAGATGGTAACGTTGGCATAGGTACAACAAACGCATCGGCTAAATTACAAGTAGGTACACAAACATATGGAAGTGCTCCTGATGCTACGTATTTTGTTGTTGGATATGAAAATTTCAGTGGTCCTGGACCAGTAGGTGCAATAAGTGGATATCCAGCGACAGCTAATAGATTTCAAGTTACTGCTTCATTATTTGATGTGGTAGGTGGTTGGGAATCTGTTAATGGATCCCATGCACTATTAAGAGCATCTGCATATGATAAAATTAATACTACACCGGCATTTGTTGTATTAAACAATGGTAATGTTGGTATAGGTACTGCAAATCCATCAAACAAATTGGATGTGAGTGGTAGTATATCAGCTCAATCGTACTTGGGTACATCATTCTCATTAACTGGAACTAGTGGTAGTACCGCAATATATGATACATTTGCTACAACTGCTTATGGTGAAGTATATGAGTTGATGGCAATGGGAACTCCAAATTCACAAGGATCTCCAAACTATAGAGATATACTATATGGTAAAATAATAGTTGGTACTGGTTATAGTGGTACAGCTGTAACCACTTATATTAATTATGTACAAGAAAATCCAGATCCACGATCATTGTATGCTAGTGGAATTTCTAACTCATTGAGTGCTTCTATTTATTTTAAATCAGGTTCAAGTGAAGTTACCAGCAAAGTGCCTGGACAAAATACAAAGATCCGTATCAAGATTGGATCATATAATAGTGGATATGTTGGAAATTCTACAATGGTTAGATTGAAAAGACTTTTATAATTATATAATATATGGCAACACAAAAGAACGTAATTGAAAATTCAGTTGGTAGTGTAGGTATAGGAACAACTAACCCTACTCAAGTATTGGAACTGAAAAAGACAACAGGATCAGCCATTGCATTATTGAATTATAACGATAGTGTAAAATTCAACATTAACGCTTCTTCAGCTGGCGTTGGTTATGTTGGTATGGTTAGCAATCACCCATTATTGTTTGTAAATAACGACACTGAAAGAATGCGTCTAGATACCAATGGTAATTTGGGCATTGGCACAACAAGTCCTGCTGTTAAATTACAAATACAAGGATCAACAAGAATTAATGGTGATAATGCAGCATCTTTGAATTTAAACAGAAGTGCTACCAGTGTTGAAAACGGACTGAATTTTAGTACTGCCGCGGTTACTGATTGGTATTTTTATGTTGATAATGGAAATACAAACCTTCAAATTCAAAGATCAAATGAACTTGATGATGGGCCAAGATTAAGATTTGATGGTAGTAACAGCAACGTTTTGTTAAATTTAGGTGGAGGCAATGTTGGTATTGGTTTAACAAGTCCTACTCAAAAATTGGAAGTAGCTGGATTTGTAATGGGTGGTACCAGTTCCTACAGAACAAGTATTGGTGCAAGTGCATCGGGTGCTTATATATACTTTGGAGACACTTCAAACTTATATAGTTTGGGTAGACTAGGAACATACAATTCAGCATTTAACATTAATAGCTATAATGGATCGATTGTATTTCAGATAAATGACTCTGAGAAAGTACGTATTGACACGAATGGCAATCTCGGCATAGGAACAAGTAGTCCATCATTTCCTTTAACAGTTAATGGAAAAATAGGGGGTACTTTATATGCTGCTTCTTATATTCAATTTCCTTCAAGTGGTGGTGATGCTGGAAATACAATCGTTGCAGCAAATGATGATGTTAAAATTGGTTACACTCAAACTTTTATAGTTAAACAATCAGGCAATGTTGGTATAGGCACATCCAGCCCTGCTTCACAACTTCAATTATCTGGATCACTTCAAATTGGCAATGGTACAAATTTTGGTAACAAGTTGACAATATATGATAATTTTACAGATGGAAAAATTGCTGTAGCATTAAGACAATCCACTGGAGCTACTGTTGGAGATGATATTTTTTCAATATATTGTAATTCAACTACAGGTGAAGCTCGGCTAATAGCAGATGACGATAATGGTGTAGGATTCATGACATTCTATATGAATGCCAGTGAAAGAATGCGTATCACCAATGGAGGTAATATTGGTATAGGAACAAGTAGTCCACTTGCAAAACTTCATGTTTTAGGAGATAGTGGATCAACCGATTATGTTTATCAAAGATGGAGTTATACAGGTAATGTTAATACATACGATTTATTATTAAAGCAAACTGTTACGAGTGGTGTAGTTCGTTATAACTTCTCCATGATTAATGGTGGTACCACTTATAATGATGTTCTCGTATTGGATAGAGGATGTGTTGGAATAGGCACATCTTTGCCTGTCAATTTACTAAATGTACATGGCACCAATCCATTTGTTAGAATTAATAACACAAGCAATGGTGATCAAGGTATTAAAATTAGTTATAATAATTCTGACGCACATGGTTTACATTTAATGTATAATCCAAATAATGCGGTTTCGTATATTGATAATACATACGCAACAGTTTCTGGTCAAATATATGGTGATATCTATTTTAGACAAAATGTTGCTGGAACAATGACCACTCGTATGACCATCAAAGCAGATGGTGGTAATGTAGGTATTGGCACAACCAGTCCTGCAGAAAAATTGAATGTTATTGGAAATGGATTTTTTACCGATAATGCTTTATTTAATTATAAAATTCAAAGAATACCACAACAAGGTAATCCACAAGGTGGTACGTATAAAGGGTATTTAATTTTGGCAAAAGCATATACTTCAGGTTTAGTAAATGCGAGTTATGTAATAGGAAACGTAGTTATAAGAAGAGGAACGAGTGGTACTGGACATAATGTTGACACTTATTACATAAATTCAAGCACAGGTTATAATACTGATATTTTCCAAGTGACATCACTTGGTAATATTAGTACAAGATTCGTAAGGTTGGTAAAAGTTACATATGGTGGTGTAGTTTATCACGCTATAGAAACAGCGAGTACTGGGGGATCACCAAGCACTGAACTAGAGTTCAATGGATGTATAGTAGATAGTCCATTGATACTTACAGATGAAAGTTATGTATCAAATGTAACTGCGTATGGATCTCCAATAATATTTGCAGATCAGAACTCAAACGTAGGTATAGGTACAACAAGTCCTGGTTATAAGCTAGATGTTAGCGGAGTCACAAGATTTCAAAATGTTATTAGATTAAAAAATGACGCTTGGAATGTAACCGATTCTGATAGTCAGTCTAGATTTTATTTTGATTACAATGGTAGAACTTATTTTGGATCTGCCAATGGTTATGAATGGAGAAGTTCTTCTGACAGCACAATATGTGTTTTAACTAATGCTGGTAACTTAGGTATAGGTACAACCAGTCCATCTGCTAAATTAGATGTGGTTGATTCAGGAACATTCTTTGTATCAAGAGATGCTAATGCATATCCAAGATTTAGTGTTACAAATGGTTCAGCACAATTAGGTTTATTTAGATCAGGTACAAGTGCTGGTGGATTTTATATAGGCGGCGATGATACACTATTTAGTGTTTGGACCAGTGGTTTTACACGATTATTTAATATTAATAATTCAGGTAATGTTGGTATAGGCACAACAAGTCCTGCGCAAAAACTACACATTGTGGGTGCAGTATATGGTACAACATATGGACAATTTGGAACAGCAGTTGCTAGTGGTACAAATGCAAGTTATGGTGTTTTTGGTAGCAATTCTGCAATAGTTGGTGTAAAATTAGTTTTAGATAGTGATCCTAATAGAAATGATTTAGTAGTGGCTGGCACATCAGGTAATATTGGTATAGGTACATCCAGTCCAACTCAAAAATTACATTTGGTTGGAGCACAAATAATTGAAAATGGTCATAGTGATACAAGACTTCAATTATATTATCCAAATAGTATAGAAGCTCGTAAATCATATTTGACAGTGTGGGCATCTGAACCTGGTATTTCGTATAATGGTTCAGGTATAGGCGCTAATATTAATTTCAGTGGTCAATATTATGGTAGACAAAACTCGGGATCCGCTTATGGCGTATATATGAGATTTGATCCTAACTATGGTAACACTGAATTTTATAATACAACCGCAAGTCCTGGTTCATTGAATGGTCAAGGTACAAGAGTATTTTATATAGATTCATCAGGTAATGCTATTTCCACAGGTGGTACTAGATCTACATATGCGGATATTGGTAGTACTGCTGGAGATATTTATATAGCTAGTAATTTAAATCGTCTTGGGCAAACATCTGTACCTACGGTTGAATCTCAAAATGCTTCAAAAGCTTTTGTAATAAATCATACAGGAGCACAACCAATACTATTTGGTACAAATGGCACTGAAAGAATGCGTATACTTTCAGATGGCAACGTAGGTATAGGGACAAGCATCCCAGGATATAAATTACAAGTAAATGGAACGGCATTAGCCACAACAGTTACAGACGGGTCTATAAGCTTAAATGGAGGCGATTTACTATTTGCGGCAGATGGCGGAGGAAATGGTTTCCAATTTGATTATTATAACACAAAAATGTATATAGGTAACAATGCTGGAAGCACTTGGTACATGGGAATTCAAGATGACGGTAACGTAGGTATAGGCACAACAAGTCCAATTGCTAAATTCGTAGTTAATAACAATGGTGGTACTACTAATGCATTTTATGTTGATTTGGGTAACAGAAATGATGTAACAACTCTATTTGAACATACAGGAACTACCACCCCCGTACCATTTAGATTGAAGAAGTCTGGATATTCTGGTACGGCTGCGAATTATGGGCTTTTATATTTGTATATGAATGATGGTACAGTTGGAAATGGTTCCAACTTATATTTTACATTAAATGATAGTGCTGGTAATGAACATGAATATGGCGGACTAGGCGCACATGTTATAACAAATACGAATGGGGCTGAATCCGGTGATCTTGTATTCTACACATCAGATGCTGGTACTATCAGATCTGAAAAAGTTAGAATTAAATATAATGGTAACGTTGGCATAGGCACAACAAGTCCTGTTTCTAAACTACACGTATATGGTGTAGGAACATTTGGAAGTTCAGCTGAATATGTAACATTAGGCAGTTATTTAGATAGTTTTTCTAGTAGATATAGCATATTAACCACAAACAATCATGGTGACTTTACTTTCGGATCAAATTTAGTAATAGATACATATCATCAATTAAAAACGGTTAATAGTCACCCAGGAATGTCTGGTGCTGCTATTGTGTTGGGTGGTAATGGTTATTCATTAGGAACAAATACAATTGCATTTTTTGCGCAATCAACTGGCACAGCAACCGCTAATACTGTTGTAAGTGCTTCTGTTGCTAAGATGGTTATACAACAAGGTGGTAATGTTGGTATAGGCACAACTAGTCCATCTTCAAAATTACATATATATGATAGTACATATTCATTCACTCGTTGCACTAATACAACAAATGCTGGTCATTATGTAGATATTGGTGCAAATTCAAGTGGACAAAGTTTCTTATTCAGTTATGGCGCATATCCAGTACTAATTGGTACAAACGGATCTGAAAGAATAAGAGTTGATAGTGGTGGTAACGTTGGTATAGGCACAAGTAGTCCTGCTTACAAACTTGAAGTTGCATCAGGAACATCTGGACAACAGTCGTTAGTTAACTTTAGAACAGCAGA
>Ga0129333_10004388_pt1 | contig 13187 bp, 11 predicted proteins | sample CPB6_08_DNA_FD_94474 | JGI IMG/M metagenome (GOLD analysis project Ga0129333, IMG submission 94474) | Freshwater to marine salinity gradient microbial communities from Chesapeake Bay, USA - CPBay_Sum_0.6_0.8_DNA | ecosystem: Environmental > Aquatic > Marine > Coastal | place: USA: Chesapeake... | reverse complement strand
CGCCTAATACGCCAGCCCCAGTCGGAACATGATCGTGTCGGGCAGATCGACGATCTGCGGCGGTCCATCGACGTAGAAGAGCTGCCGGTAGAAGACGTAGCCGACCTCGAAGTTGCCCGCGAGACCCGTCTGCGTCAGGGGCACGAACTCGGTGCCCAGCGCGATGCGGATGTCGTTGTAGTCGAAGGGCGTGATCATGTTGTAGTTCGACGTGCTGCGACGGAACGTCCAGGCGCCGCCGCCATACTCGCCCGACGTGTAGAGCCACCAGGCGTGCCTCTGCGTGCCCGCGATCTTCCAGGAGGCCCGCGGAGCGGGGAAGAAGATGTCGTACCGCGAGCGGTCGTTCGGGGTCCAGGTGGCGCCGATGGCCGGCAGCAGCTTCACCTGGTTGCGGTCGAGGTAGATGATGCCCGCCTTCGCCTGCCACGTAGGCGTCATCTGCAGCGTGCCGATGGCCCGTCCCATGATGCGCCAGCTCTGCCAGACGAGCACGTCCCAGTTGGTGTAAATGCCGACGCGAATGCCGAGTTCGGCGCCGAAGAGCGGCGTGAACTTCGGGTTCCAGGCGGTGTCGATGAACACGTCGTAGGTGTTCGGGGGCAGGTCGGCGAGCTGCGTCGAAGTCGTCTCCGGGCCGTCCCAGAGCTGGAGGCCGAAGCCGGGCGTGATCAACAGCGGCGCGTGATTGAGGTTGACGGGCGAGTTGTGGAAGAACGGCAGCGCGAAGGTGGCCGTGGTGTCGAGTTCGTTGACGCCCACGTTGAGGTCGTTGCCGTCGCCCATCAGGTAGGCCCAGCTGCCGCGGACTCCCTGGAAGACGTGCATCGTCTGCTGGACCGTCTGGCTCTGCGATGGATAGCCCGCGGGAAACAGCGACGCCTGCTGCGGTGCGCCCGGCGGTGCCGCGAGCGACGGGGCTGCGGTCGAGTAGCCCGGATAGCCCGGCTGGCCGCTGATCGCCGACGGCGCCCAGGTCGACGATGAGGGCCCCGGCGTGGGAAACACCTGCGCGGACTGCGGCCCGTAGGCGTCCCATGTCGGCGGCGGCGGCGAAACCGGGGCCTGGGCGATGCGGTCGAGCGACGACGACGCCGGCGGTGGCAGGTAGGCCGTCTGCGCAGCGGCCCGCGATCCTGCGGCAAGCAGGACGACCGCGATCGCAAGCGACGCCACCGATTTCATGCCGTGCATGCTCCACGCCCGCCGCCGGCACCGTCGGCGGCTCGGGAGGGATCGACCCATCGAAAAAGAAAGGCCGCGGGGGGTACCACGCGGCCAACGAGGGAATCAAGTCCGCGCGCCCGGCCACCGGAGTGCCTCGGCACCCCGTGCCGTCTAGACTCCGTGGCCTGCGGAGCCACCCCACCTTGCCAATGAACCCTGCATCCACCGACGACGCGATCGAGGAGGCATGGCTCAGGGCTGCAGCCGGATTGGCCACGGCCGAGGTGCTCGCCGAGGCCGCCTCCACGATGGACCGCGCCCGCCAGATCGCGGCCGACCCAGACTCCCGACTGCCCGCGGCGGTGATCGCCAGCCGGCAGACCGACGGTCGCGGCCGCCGCGGTGCCGCGTGGTGGCAACCCCCTGGATCACTCGCGGTGAGCCTCGTCGTCGATGGTGCCGTGGTCGGCGGCGGCGTGAAGCCGACGTGGTCGCTTGCCTGCGGCGTGGCCCTCGCCGAGACCATCCGCGAACTCGAGCCGACCGTGGAGGCTCGCGTCCGCTGGCCGAACGACGTCGAGGTGGCCGGTAGGAAACTCGCCGGCATCCTGGTCGAGGGCGTCGCCGCTGGACGGGTCGTGTTCGGCATCGGCGTCAACACGTCGGGCCGCGGCAGCGACGCGCCGGAGCCGCTGCGGCAGCGGGTGGTCACGCTGCCCGACGTCACCGGACGGATCATGCCCCGCCAGCGACTGCTCGCGGCGCTCGTGCCGCGACTGCTCGAACTGCTCGGCCGGCTTGCCGTCGAACCCCGCACGCTCTCGCGCCGCTACCGGCCGCTCTGCAGCCTCACCGGAAGCACGGTGCGGGTGTTCGTCGGCGACACCATCCACGCGGGTGTCTGCCGCGGCATCGACGACGGCGGCGGGCTCGTCGTGGAGGCGGCCGATGGCGAACGAACCGCCATTCGCTCGGGAAGCCTCACGCCTCCGGGCGACGAGTGGCGCGGCGACGACTCAGGGGCGTGACCCGGCCACTCGCCCGGGTCGTGGCGACCACGCAGACCTCTCGGCCACCGGTCGAGAGCTGGCGGACCCGCGGCTCGTAACCCCAGGCCTGGAAGGCATCGAGCCAGCCGGGCAGGTCGGCGACCCGCGACCAGTCGGGAAGCTTGAGGGTGGCGATCACGCCCGCGGGCCGCACGCCGCCGCCGAGCACCCGCTCCAGGGCACCCATCGTGCTCGCGGGATCGATGTTCATGTCGGTGAGCAGCCAGTCGCAGCCCTTCATCCGCCGCAGGGGAACCTCGCGGGCCCGCATCCGCCACTGTTCGAATCGCGGATGCGCAGCGACGGTCGCATCCACGACCGCGGCATCCACGCCGACGACGTCGAGGCCAGCCTCCAGGAGCCGCTGGCAGGCGCCGCCTGGCGCGGCACCGAGTTCGATCGCCCGCTGGCCGCGCCGCAACTCGACGCCGAACGAAGCAAGCGCCTCGTCGAGCTTGAGCCACGCCCGCGAGACCTTGTCTTCCGGAAGCTGACCCGGGTAGACGCCTCCCGGCCAGCGGCTCGCCGGCGATGCCGCGCGGTGCCATCCCACCCACCAGCGGTCGGCGGAGTCGAGCATGCAGTCGAGCACCAGGTCGCCGAGCCGTGCCACCGGGTCGTCGGACAGCGTGACGCCACACGCTGCCGCGACGGCGGCGCGGACGTCGGCGACAGCCACGTCGATCCGCTCGTCGCGCTTCCAGACATGGATCGCTTCCCACGACACCGGCCCCGCGACCTCGCGGGCCTTCGCGGCGAGGTCGGCGACCGAACCGCCCGAGACCTGGCCGAGCGACCGCACGACGGTGTGGGCGAAGATGAGGTCGGGGGCGAAGTCGTCGGGCGGATCGAATCCCTCCGGCCCGATCCGGAAGGTCGCCACCCCGCGTCGCCAGACGCCACGCGAAAATGCCGGCAGCACCACCGCCTGCCGTGCGGACAACGCTGCCTCGGCCCCGGGGTGACACGGACAGAGGATGAAGCCCCCCCGGACGAACGGCGGCGGAGAGGGCAGAGGCAGTTTCGGGGCGGGCATGGCCCTGAAATCGTACCACCAGAACGAATCAGGCCGGCCCGGGCGCCCAAGGGCCCGGGCCGGCCTTTCTCGTCTGAGCGTGGACGCCCCGATCAACCGCACCAGGGGCGAACCCCCGAATGCGAGAGGCCGGAGCGAAGGGACGCAGGCCGCACGAGGCGACCCACCGGATCCCGGAAAGGGATCCCGGCATCAAATCTGCGCCGGAGCGACTCCCCGAGGTGAACCCCGCGGTGAACCACGAGGCGAACCACGGAGCGAATCCCCGACGTCAGATTCAGCCGTGGCCCTTCTTCTTCTTGGCGACCTTCTTGGCAGCCTTCTTCTTCTTCTTCGCCATGGAAATGGCTCCTTACCATGAGCACCCATGCATGGTTCTCACATCCACTCCCCCGGATGCTCTGGGAGGGGAGCGGACGACGATTCGATGCAGTGTCGAAGGTGATTGCTCACCATCAACCTCGCATCGATTAAGAGTTGTGGATGATGATGGGGAAAACTGTCAAGAGAAATTCTGGAAAAATTCCCGACTTTTTCCCGTTGGTCATCGCGATGAGCGCCGCATGGAACGCGGTCGACGTCATCGGCGACCTCGTCGTCACACCCCGGCGCGGTCGTCGGCGAGCATTCGCACCGCCCAGTCCATCAGCATCGACACCTGCGGAGCGAACGACTGCTCAGCCACGCCGACGGGGCTCTTGAAGAAGCAGGCGAGCCAGTCGAGCGCGCCGTGTTCGCCGCCGCGCTGGGCCCGCTCCACCAGCCGCACGAGGTCGAGCACCAGCGGCGCCGCGAGGATCGAATCACAGCCCTGCCAGGTGAACTGGAGCGTCATCGGCGTTCCCAGGAATCCCCGGAAGTGGATGTGATCCCAGGCAGTCTTCCAGTCGCCGAGGCTCTCGATGTATTCGATCGACACGTGCGTCTGGGGAGGATAGCCGAGGATCGCGGCGAGCAGGTGGTCCTTGCTCCTCACCTTCGCGGCCTTGTTCCGCGGATCGTCGAGGACCTTGCCGTCCATGTTTCCGAAGATGTTGTGGCCCACCCAACTCATGACCTGCAGGTTGCGGGCGGCGAACATCGGGGCCAGCACGCTCTTGAGCAGCGTCTCTCCGGTCTTGCCGTCGCAGCCGGCATGGGCGATGCCCCGCTCGAGGGCGACCTGCTGCAGGCAGGCGGGCGTCGCGCCGGTCGAGGGCGTGAAGTTGATGTAACTCGCCCCGGCGGCGGCGGCCGCAAGAAAATAGAGGCTGCTCGACGGCAAGGGGCAGCGGACCGGATCGTCGAGCAAGGGCTCGACCTCGGCGAAGTCGCAGGGGATCGGCAGCGTTGGCGGTGGCTCGGTGGAGGCCACGTTGACGACCACGACGTGCCCGAGTCGCTCGGCGGCGGCAAACTCCACGAGGTCGTGCCGGATCCGCTCGACGGCCGCTCGCGGCGATTCCACGACGGCGGCGGCTTCCGGGTCGGCGAGACTGCGAATGCGGTCGCCCGAGGCGACGAGCGTCCCCGGCCGCAGTCGCGGCTCGACCTCGGCGAAGAATCCGGCGGCGCCGTCGATCAGGTCGGGCGTGATGGCGCGGCTCTCGCTCCACATCCGCCGCGCCTCGTCGCCGAGCCGACCGGAGCGGATGTCGTGGCCGCCGACGACGAGTTCGTCGAATCCCACGAGACCGAGCCGCGTGAACGGATCGGTCTCGGTGATCAGGCCGACGGGATCGATCGCCCCCGCGCGGAGCGCCGCCAGGCCGGTCATCATCGTGGTGGCGACGCCGCCCTTGGCCCCGATGAGCCATACTCCGACGCGGCGCGTGGCCATACTCACGAGTTCCGGTGGCTGGGAAACGGGCGCCCGGGTGGTATCATTCGATGCCTTCTGCAGGGCGTCAAGCGACCGCGATCCGGTGGGTTCATCCGCGGCGCCACCCATCCTTCCCACGAACCCGCAGCGGAGAGTTCGCGCCGCATGGAGTCGAAGAGCCTCGCCACCGCCCGCCGCATGCGGGCCCTCGAGCCGTCCGCCACGCTGGCGATGGCCGCCCGCGCCTCCGCGATGACGGCCTCCGGGATCGACGTCATCGACCTGTCGGTGGGCGAACCCGACTTCCCCACGCCCGGCCACATCTGCCGGGCCGCCGAGGAGGCGATCCGTGCGGGCAAGACGAAATACACCCCCGCCGCCGGCATTCCCCAGCTCAGGAAGGCCGTGGCCGACGACTACGGCAGCCGCACCGGCCTGGCCATCACGCCGGCGCAGGTGGTGGTCTCCAACGGCGCCAAGCACTCCCTCCACAACGTGTTCACGGCGGTGCTCGACGAGGGTGACGAAGTGATCGTGCCCACGCCCTACTGGGTCAGCTACGCCGAACTCATCAAGCTCGCCGGGGCGAAGCCGGTCCTGCTCGAGACGCGGATCGAGGACGACTTCAAACTCCACCCGGAGGCCCTGCGGGCCGCCCTCACGCCCCGCACGCGGATGCTCCTGCTCTGTTCGCCGAGCAACCCCACCGGTGTCGTCTACACCGCGGCCGAACTGGGTGCCCTGGCCGACGTCGCGATCGAACGGGATCTCGCCGTGGTCGCCGACGAGATCTACGACCAGCTCGTCTACGACGGCCGGCCGAGCGTCTCGTTCCCCACGCTGCGTCCCGGCCTGGCCGACCGCACGGTCGTGGTGGCCGGCGTGAGCAAGACCTACTCCATGACCGGCTGGCGGATCGGCTGGACGATCGCCCCCGAGCCGCTCTCCAAGGCGATCGGCAACCTCCAAAGCCAGGAGACGAGCAACCCCTGCAGCGTCAGCCAGCATGCGGCGGTCGCGGCCCTCACCGGCCCGCAGGAGTGCGTCGGCGAGATGCTCCGGGCGTTTCAGCAGCGTCGCGACCTGGTGGCCAAGCGGCTCCTGGCGATGCCGGGCGTGCGGATCCCGGAGATCGGCGGCGCGTTCTACGCGTTCTTCGACGTCCGCGAGCCCCTGAAGCGAATGGCCGGCCGCGGCATCGGCACGAGCATGCAGTGGTGCGAGACGCTCCTCGAGAAGCACCACGTCGCCCTCGTGGCCGGCAGCGCGTTCGGGGCCGAGGGCTTCGTGCGGATGTCGTTCGCGGCTTCCGAGGAGAAACTGGCCGCGGGCCTCGATCGCATCGCGGCGTTCCTCGACAACGGCTGATCAAGGCCCACGGGGTCGCTCGCGCCATGGCCGCCGCCCGTTCGTCCGCCGGGGATTCGATCTACCTCGATCACGCGGCCACGACGCCGCTCGACCCCAGGGTCGACGAGGCGATGCGTCGCGCGGCAGCCGATGCCTTCGCGAATCCCTCGAGCCCGCATGCGGCGGGCCGCCGCGCCCGGGCTGTCCTGGAGGATGCCCGCGAATGCCTCGTGGCCCTGCTCGGCGGCCGGGCTGCAGGCGGCTCGCGCGACCGGCTGATCTTCACCAGCGGGGCGACCGAGGCGAACCGCCTCGGGATGCTGGGCACCGCGGGACCTCATCCGGGCACGGTCGGCGTCTCGCCCCGCGATCATGGCAGCGTGATCGCGGCGGCCGAGGATCTTGCGGCCCGGGGCTGGCGGATGCACCGCCTGCCGCTGGCGAAGAATGGATCCGCGGTGGGTGCGGCAGCCGCCCTGGCCGCCACGACGCCGGGCCGCGTGCTCCTCTCAACGACGCTCATCTGCGGCCAGACCGGCATCCGGGAATCGCTCACCCCGCTCGTCGGGGCCGGCGTCGGCGGGAAGGTGTTCGTTCATGCCGATGCCACCCAGGCGGCCGCATGGGAAGCCCTCTCGTTCGCCGAGGCGCCGCTGACGAGCGTGTCGCTGGCGCCGCACAAGTTCGGCGGCCCCCGCGGCATCGGCGGCCTGCTCGTCCGCGGCGGCCTCGACGTGATGCCGCTCACCCCGGGGCCTCAGGAACTCGGGTTGCGGGGCGGCACGGAGGCGGTGCCGCTCGCCGTCGGGTTCGCCGTGGCACTGGAACTCGCCGCTGCCGCTCGCGAGGCGACACGGGTGCGGGCGACGAACCTCCGCGACCGGTTCGAGGAGCAGTTCGTCGCCGCGGCTGGGCAGCATGGGCTCGACACGGTGGTGGTCGGACACGGTGCCGACCGTGCGCCCCACATCGCCACCATCGCGGTGCGGGGCTGTGACCGGCAGGCGTTCATGATGGCCTGCGACCTCGCGGGCATCGCCCTGGCGACCGGCACCGCCTGCTCGAGCGGATCGAGCGATCCATCTCCGGCTATCGTCGCGCTCGACCTGCCCGGCTGGGTGCCACAGTCGGCGATCCGCGTCAGCATCGGCCCTTCGACGACGGAGGCCGATGTCACGGAAGCCGTCCACCGACTCGATCGTGTGTTTCGCGGACTTGCGGAGGCGGGGCTTCTCGCTGCGCCGCGCGCCGGATAGCCTGCCTCAGGGATGAGCGTGGCACGGATGCCGACGAATGGGCTCCGGGTGACGCAGGGGTATCAATGCCGGCTTCGAGACGCGACCGTTGGCCGCACGAACGCACGACCTTCCCTGCATGGGCAAGGCTGCTCCGCGAGGCATTCTCGCTGCTGGCCCAGCCTGCCACGGGGTCTGAAGAGCCCTCGACGCTCGTGACTCCGACGGTTGTGACCCTGGTATCCGAAGCCCTCCTCACCGGCCTGCTCGATGATCTCGAGGGCTTGTGCGGGGCGGCGGCCAAGGGCGTGCTCCGCCATGCCGGCCCGGAACTCGGTCGCACCCTCGAAAAGGGCGGTCCCGGCAGTTTCCGCGACGACGGTTCGCTCGGTCTCGTCATCGTCGACCGCATCGATCTGGTCGGCAGCGGCGAACGGCAGCGGGCGACGGCGGCGTTTCTCGACGACCTCGCCCGCCGCGGAATCTCGATCTGCGCCACGCGAGGACTGACGCACGCTTCCGGAGGACTCGAACCGACCTTGCAGTCGCGGCTTTCGGCAGGACTTGTCATCCACGTCCCGACCCGGCCGACGGAATCACCAACCGAGGCCAGGACCGCGTGGTCGATGAACCGGATCATCCGCTCTGCCGCCCGCCGTCACGGCCTGCCCGCGTCGGCTCTGGCCGGAGGCGGAAGGTCTCGCGGCGTGGTGCAGGCACGCAACCTCGCGATGTATCTCGCACGACACCTCACCGGTAGCAGCTTCGACTCGATCGGGGTGGCCTTCGGGGGCCGCGACCATACCACCGTGATGCGCGGTGTCCGCGCAGTCGAGTCGCAGATGAACTCGGATGCCGCTTTCGCCGCCGACGTCGAACGGCTGCTGGCCGACACCGCGCAGCCGCGGCGGCGTGTCGGCGGATGAGCCTCGCCATCCGGCTGTCGACACGATGTCGGTTGGCACACGAATCTCGGATGATCCCTGAGCCGACGATCCCGACGACCGAAAGCCGACTCGGCCTCATCTCCAACCTCACGCCATCCAGCAGCCGACTCGTCGGCCCAACGACATTCGATCGACGATGTCACGAGCAGGATTCCAACATCTTCTCAACATGCGATCGACGAGTTGTGCACCGTCGTGAGTGGGCGTCCATTCGTGCCTCTCGATCATGTTTTTCAGCCTGGCAACCCCGGAGCAGGCTGGTTCCTGATTCACTCTTGGTCGTCGATTTTTGGTGCTGTTCCTACTGGCCATTTCTACCTTCTGCCGACTGCTCTTCTTCACGATGAAAAAAGACAGAAAACAGGGCGGTTGGCCGGGCATGTTCGCAACGCCCGGGAGGCAGCGAGACCAGTTCCGAAGCATGATTTTTCGGGTACAGTAAGGGGCCTCTCGGAACGTCTCCGACCGGCCCCAAGGACCCGTGCCGACGATGAAGATTCGCTGCCCCAAGGAGTCGTTGCTCGCCGCCCTGCAGAGCGCCTCGGCGGTCGTGCCATCCCGTTCGCCCAAGCCTGTGCTCACGAACGTCAAACTCGAGGCGACTCGCGACGGGGTCGTCCTCATGGCCACCGACCTCGAGGTCGGCATTCGGATCGACCTCGAGGGCGTGGAAACGGTCGCCCCGGGAGCCGTGCTCCTGCCGAGCGGTCGGCTGGCGGCAATCGTCCGAGAGAGCCCGGCCGGCACTGTGTTCGACATCCACTCCGATGGCACCGCGGCGCTGGTCAAGGCGCCGCGAAGCGAGTTCCGTCTGCCGGCCGAGGACCCGCTCGAGTTCCCCGCGGTCGCCACGTTTCCGACCGGCAGCTGTGTCGAGTTGGCGGCGCCACTGGTCCGCGAACTGGTGCGGCGGACGGTGTTCGCCACCGACAACGAATCGAGCCGCTACGCCCTCGGCGGCGTGCTCGTCGAGATGGCACCCGCGGCCGTCATCGCCGTCGGCACCGACGGCCGTCGGCTGGCACGGATGCAGGGTCCCGCAGAGAGCCGCGAGGGGGGCATCGGCGAGGCGCAGCCGATCGTGCCGGCCCGGGCCATGCAGCTCGTCGAACGCTGCCTCGGGGCGGTGGACCAGCCGGTGCAGCTTGCCGTGCGTGGCAGTGAGATTCTCGTGAAGACCGGCGGGACGACGATTTCGGCGCGACTCGTCGAGGGCCGGTTTCCCAGGTGGCGCGACGTGTTCCCCGACCGTCCCGACGCGATGCGGGTGCATCTGGTCGTCGGGCCGCTCCTCGCCGCGGTCCGTCAGGCGGCGATCGTCACCAGCGAGCAGTCGAAGGGGGTCGATTTCTCGTTCGAGCCCGGGCAGCTCGTGCTGACCGGCCGATCGGCTGAGAGCGGCGAGAGCCGCGTGGAACTGCCGATCGACCATGCCGGGGCCACGGTCAAGATCAAGCTCGACCCGCGGTTCATGTCGGACTTCCTCCGGGTGCTCGATCCCGGTGCCGCCGTGACCGTGGAACTGACCGACGCCCAGAGCGCCTGCGTCTGCACGACCGAGGACGGCTACGGCTACGTGATCATGCCGCTGGCCGCGGACTGACCGAACCCGTGGCCAGCACGATCATGAACCGTCGTCCCCCGCATGCATCCTCCGATCCGCTCTCGGTTGGCAGGCTGATGTCGCGGCTGCTGGCCCGCACGGGCTACGACCGCGAGCAGTCGACGTCGGCGGTCGCCGATGCCTGGCGGGAAGCCGCGCCCCCCGCCTTTCGGGATTCATCCCGGTCCGGAACGATCCGCCGCGGCGTCCTCGACGTGTTCGTCAGCCACTCCGCCCACGTCCAGGAACTCGGCTTCCACAAGCAGTCGATCGTGGCCCGGCTGCGGGAACTCGTGCCCGCCGCGGGCATTTCCGACATCCGCTGTCGGCTCCTCGCCGACGTCGACCGCACGACCTGAACACACCCTCGCCCACCCGTCCACGCCGTCAGGAGAAACCCATGGCATCCGACCAGCCGCAGCAGGACTACACGTCGGCGGACCTCAAGCATCTTTCCGACCGCGAGCACGTCCGCGAGCGGTTCGGCATGTACATCGGCGACAACACCTCTCGCGGCCTGCACCACCTGGTCTACGAGGTGGTCGACAACTCGATCGACGAGTGCATGGCGGGCTACGCCAAGCACGTGAGTGTGACGGTCAACGTCGACGGCAGTGTCACGGTCGAGGACGACGGCCGCGGCATCCCCACCGACCGCCACCCGCAGCTCTCCGAGGAGATGGAGCGGGACGTCTCGACCCTCGAAGGGGTGATGACGGTCCTCAAGTTCGGCGGCAAGTTCGAGAAGGGGGCCTACCAGACCTCCGGCGGCCTCCACGGCGTCGGCGTGACGGTGGTCAACTTCCTCTCCGAATGGTGCGAGGTGGAGGTCTCCCGCGAGGGCCACGTCTGGCAGCAGGAGTACCAGCGGGGCGAGCCCACCGGCCCGGTCCGGAAGATGGGCACCACCACACGGGCGGGAACGAAGACCACGTTCAAGCCCGACCCGCAGATCTTCCCCCAGACGAAGTTCTCCTGGGACATCCTCTCTCGCCGCCTCCGCGAGCTGGCCTTCCTCAACTCGGGCGTGCGGATCAGCTTCACCGACGCGGCCACCGGCAACGCCGAGGAGTATTTCTACGAGCGGGGCGTGGAGGAGTTCGTCGAGCACCTCAACAAGGCGAGCGACGCGATTCACGCCGACGTGATCACGATCAAGGGGTCGGGCGACGGCGTGAGCTGGGACATCGCGCTACAGTACACGGGCGAATACACCGAGAGCCTGCACAGCTACGTCAACAACATCTCGACGACCGAGGGCGGCACGCACGTCTCGGGCTTCCGCGCCGCGCTCACCCGGGCGCTCAACGCCTATGGCAAGAAGAGCGGCATCTACAAGGATCTCGTGCCGACGGGTGAAGACGTCCGTGAGGGCCTCACGGCCGTGATCAGCGTGCGGGTGCCCCATCCGCAGTTCGAGGGCCAGACCAAGACGAAGCTCGGCAACGGCGAGGTCGAGGGGATCATCAACTCGGCCGTCGGCGACTTCCTCTCGAAGTACCTCGAGGAAAACCCCAAGAGCGCCAAGGCGATCGTCCAGAAGGGCGTGCTCGCCGCCGAGGCCCGCGAGGCGGCGAAGAAGGCGAAGCAACTGCTCCGCGAGCGCAAGGGCGCGCTCTCCGGCGGCGGCCTGCCCGGCAAGCTCCGCGACTGCACCAGCCGCGACGTCGAGCGGTGCGAGCTCTATCTCGTCGAGGGCGACAGTGCCGGCGGCTCGGCCGAGGGCGGTCGGCATCGCGAGTATCAGGCGATCCTCCCGCTCCGTGGCAAGATCATCAACGCCTACAAGAGCCGCGACGACAAGGTGCTCGCCAACGAGGAGGTCCGGAGCGTGATCTCGGCGATCGGCGCCGGCATCGGCGACGAGGCCGACCTTTCCAAGCGGCGGTACGACAAGATCGTGATCATGACCGACGCCGACGTCGACGGCTCGCACATCCGCACGCTCCTGCTCACGTTTTTCTACCGGCAGATGTACCGGCTCGTGGCCGAGGGCCACGTCTACGTCGCCCAGCCCCCGCTGTTCCGCGTCCGCTCCAAGAAGACCGTCTACTACGTGCAGACCGAGGAGGAGATGAAGACCCAGCTCCTCGACCAGGGGCTCGGCGAGGGCGTGTTCATGCCGGGCGACGGCCGTGAGATCGCCGGCGAGGAGATGCAGAAGCTCTGCCGCACGCTCTCTGGCCTCGAAGACGCGCTGGTCGCCCTCGAGAAGCGGGGCATCAGCCTTCGCGACCACGCCGGTCGCCGCGATGAGAAGACGGGCAAGCTGCCGATGTACCACGTCTACTACGGCGTCGAGGAGCGGTGGTTTACCAGCCGCGACGATTTCGAGGCCTTCGTGAAGAGCAAGGAGAAGGCCGCCGGTGGCGAACTCGCCGTGGGCCGCGTGGAAGAGGCGCAGGCGGCCGGCGACACGACGCCGGGCACGGCTCCCGGCACCGGCGACGATCAGCTCGTGGTGGTCGACCTGCACGAGGTGCGGAGCATCAACGCTGGGCTCAAGGAGCTCGAGGGCATGGGCTTCGGCATCGAGTCGCTGCTGCCGCAGGACCGCACGGGCAGCGAGGATTCTCGCTACACGCTCCGCCGCGGCGAAAACCAGATCGGCCTCGAGGACCTGCGTGGGCTGCTCACGGCCGTCCGGCGGGCAGGCGAGAAGGGCCTGTCGATCACCCGCTTCAAGGGTCTCGGCGAAATGAACGCCGAGGAGCTTCGCGACACGACGCTCGATCCCGCCAACCGCACGCTCTTGCGGGTGACGATGTCCGACGCCGCCGCGGCCGACGACCTGTTCCGCGTGCTGATGGGCGAGAAGGTGGAGCCGCGCCGAGAATTCATTGAGAAGCACGCACTCGACGTGAAGAATCTCGACGTCTGAGCGTGGTGGACCGGGGCTGCGTCCGAGTCCCCATCGCTTACGCGATTGGGCTTCCTGACGGTTCCCCGAAAAGCCCCGAGCGCGAGCGAGGGGATGAAGGCCGGAAGTACACCCGGCT
>Ga0129333_10004387_pt1 | contig 13189 bp, 20 predicted proteins | sample CPB6_08_DNA_FD_94474 | JGI IMG/M metagenome (GOLD analysis project Ga0129333, IMG submission 94474) | Freshwater to marine salinity gradient microbial communities from Chesapeake Bay, USA - CPBay_Sum_0.6_0.8_DNA | ecosystem: Environmental > Aquatic > Marine > Coastal | place: USA: Chesapeake... | reverse complement strand
TTCATCTGTATTTATTCCTGCACTTTTAGGGTTCTTGGTCCAGCCACTGATAGGCCCGACCTTCGCGTATAGCTTTACTGATGCCTCTAATATCCTGTGCTGGAATATCTGGCCAACGAGCCTGGACTGCAGTGATGGGCCAGTCTCTAAATGCTCGCATCTGTTCCACTGTATATTTGTAAGCTCTGCGGCGTTGTCTGACCTGAGTTATACCTAATTTAGCCCATTCCTGGCGCTGATGTTCTCTAGCTCTTTGTGCCATTTCACTGGTGCTACCAGCCCCTAAATGATCTGGACGACAACAACGACCGTCATTGCATAGGTGTATGATATCCTGATTGGGTCGCAAACGACCGGGATTGGCGATCTGATACATTAATCTATGTGCTGTATACATGCGGTGACTGCGATTTGTTCGATCAAATACATGCACCATACCATAACCCTGGCGGTGTAACCCACCTCTAACCACATACCAACAGCCTGACTCCTGTTCTTCGATTCGGCCCTGTAAACGAGCTAGGTTGAAATATAATCCATCCACTGTGTCCGGATAACGGCTACGAAATAATTCTGGTCGCATACTTAAACATCCTATAATTGTGTATTTATTAACGAATTTGGATGTAATAAAAAGGAATATCTTTCACAATTAGGGTATTGCAGAATCTACTGGCATGCATGGGGTTAGTGAAGTTATAGACACGGCAGTGTGGGGTAGAGAATGAGGGTGGGGTATGTTCTGGATGTTCATATTGGTGTGGCACACGCACCTGGTAGCAACCCCGTCTATTTGTATAGCGTGGTTTAGCTCGCGCTGATATTGGCTCCGATGCTGACTCTTCGCCAATTTGATCCTGTATACACTGCCAGACAGACATTACCTGAATCTCCATTGCTGCAATAGCTGACATCTCCGGATGTAGCTGTTAGAGCTTGTAATTGAACTACAGTTTGAGGTGTAAGATTAACAATATTTTGAATATTTACTCGTTGTGTAGCACTATTTAAAGTAATGGCAGTATTGCTGGTGCTGGTAATATTGGGGTTGATCTGTGTGGTGGGAATTCGACCTGTGCTATCCAGGCTGGGGATGCCGCTTACTGCAGCACGACTGGCTATAATATTATTTACTGCAACCACTGCATCGTATAGATCGGGCCTAGCACTGGCTGGTGAGTCTGAGGTGCTGTCTAAATTCGTTGTGTTTATGCTGGTATTGGGCCATGCCATTTGCTCGGTGTCCTTTGGTTAATTAATTATAGTTCAGATCCAAATCTGCTAGATATTCAGTGCTGCCAGTGCGTGTTATACGCAATCGATCCACACTGGGTGCAGCGCCTGACAGTGTGATCTCACCACCACGGAATAGATATTGGCTGTTGGCCAATATTTGTGCACCTTCCTGAAAATAACCCGCAGTGACATAACCTGAATTCACATATAATTGTGCAGTAGTTGATGCTTGCCGTATCACTATATCTAGGCTATGACCCAGGGGTAAATTGGTGGGCACATTTAATGTGAGACCTGTGTTAGCCTGTATACTGTGAACTGGTCCCAGTGCGTAATTGGGTGTATAAGTGGCCACATTGGCTTCAGTATATACACCAGTGCTGGCCTGTATGATTTCATTTAGGGCCACAATGGCTGCATAGATATTCTGTCTACTGCTGCTGATACTGCCTGCAGCTGAATCTAGGTTAGCAGTGCTAATGTTAGCAGTGGGCCAGGTCATAATACATACCTTGCAATTAGTGCACCTGAAACTGCAGTTAATATGCCCACTAGGGCCAGGCTACCGGTAAGATAAGTTCGCAGTGTATTCTGGCGATCACGCTGTATGATATCACCAATGGTTTTTAGGTCACGAGCCATGTCAGTTAATCTCTGTTCAACTGCACATAGTCTAGTATACAATTGCTGGTATCTTTGTTCACAGGCATCTACATGCAGTGCAAGATCGGTGCTTTCTTGTGGCAAACTTATCTGTGTCATTGTTATCGCTTATAGGGTGGGCGTGGTGTTTTATTTCTTTTTTTCATATCGTTTCCTTTGGGATTTAGGTGCTGCCGATCTGGCAATACTGTAAGCTATGGCAACTGCTTGTGCAGCTGGTCGGCCTGCTCTGATTTCTGTTCTAATATTACTGGCAATAGTGCGTTTTCCGTAACCTTTTTTCAGTGGCATCGTATAGTCCCCATATATTTAAGTTATACTGACAATACCCAGTGTGGCATTGGCTGTGACACGGGGAAAACCCTGCACAGTAAAGTCAATACCAGCCACATCCACATTGGCCTTGCCCCAGGTATCTAGATCCTTTATGACCAATAAAACACCCGAGCTATTGCTGCTCAGCACATCCACATCATAGGCATTGGGACCATAAACACCAATGCTGCTCTGACTGCTTACATGTGTAACTAGGTTAATCTGTGTTACGGGCAATAATCTACCGTTCACTGTGCCCGATAGAGTGGCAGTATTTACATTGGTAAATGTTTCGCTCTGTGTGTCGAAATTCATCACAGTTTCTATTCGTTCCAGATAACTGCCTGTGATATTGGCTCGTGTTTTAATATAACGGCCCACCAGCACACCTGCTGGTTGTGCTGTATAGGTTACATTGTCCGTGCTTACCAAATAGCTGATGGTGCAGGTTCGTGGATCCAGGCTGCTGCCTCTATCAAACTCTGCGCTACTTATGGGATAACCTGCTCGACTCACGCCTAGGTCAATGGCATTACTGGTAAAGGTCCAGGTCTGGCTGTTGGTGGTCCAGGTGCTCCAATTTGCAGTGCCATTAGCCCAGGTCAGGCTCTGACTGGCCAGATTAGCCCAGCTCAGTTCCAATTCGTCAGGATAATAGCGGCGATCATGTATGGGCATTATGCAAATTCCGTTGTATTGGTATAATTGGTGGTATTACCGGTAGCCTGAACTGTGACCACTTCCTCTTCGGCAGCTGGACCAAATGTGCCAGCTGGATTACGAATTTGAACTCTAAATACATAAGTTCTACCGAATTCTAAACCAGTAATTGTATGTCGATATGCGGGCTCACCGTTAAATTCCGAATTCTGAACGGCTGGAACTTCTTGCCAAAAATTAAATGCAGCCTGGCTTTGCAATCTATATTCCATGACTAAGGTTGCAGCATCCTCCGTATATTTAACATATACATCCACTGCGGTTACTTGCCCTGTGCTGCGTTGTATTAGGTAACTTTCCGTGCTCAGGATTTCTGCTGCACTCAATGCACTAGGACTGGGATAATATATGTCTGCTATCTCACCACTGCCAGCTGCAGCACGAGTAATGGCTCTAGCATCGGGCACTATTTCTGGTTCTTCACCATAGATATTGTCATCATGTTCAGCTGCAATTATGCCAAATGTATAGTCTGAATTTACAGTAAGATTTGTTACGCGAAATTTACCATCTATAACTAATCCGCTGGGTGTGGTCTGCGTAAAACTGCTGCCTGGATAATTGCGTGTGCTATATCCATATTGTATGGTCACAATATCACCTATATCCAGGACGGCTGCACTGCTGTCTGCGGTTAGGTTAATGGTTTTACTGCGACTGCGGCTTCTTTGTAGAATTATTCTAGCCAAATTATGTGCAGTGGTCGCACTAACAATATGTTCTAAGGTTAAATCCAGCTGATTAATTCTATTGTTGTCTTCGGTCTGATACTGCAAATCCAGTGCACTGCCCGGAGTAGGATAGGTTAATTCTACTGCCTCATAGGTAGGATTATCAGAACCTATGCCACCTCCCATGTAGGTAATGACCACACGATTATATTTGGTCGTTGTGTTTTCTGCCTGTATGCTGATTTCACCTATGATATTGGTATGATTCAAGGTCATAACAGGATTACTTTCGATGGCATATACGCTGCCATCTATACCATTATCCTCTACGGCCAGTCTGAATCGGCCCTGACTGTAGGGCAAACTGCATCGCATATTTTGCAGCATGGTTTTTACATTATCCATGATCTTACGATCTGTAAAAATTACACTATGGCCTTCATGCCATTGTGATTGGGGTAATTGCAAATAATATTGATTTAGATTCCATTTATTGCCCGCTAGGAAAAAACTATTCCAATTAATTTGGTCATTGGGTAAACCTTTTCCATATAAGGGATTGCGTAGATAGTCTAATAAGTGGTCTACGGGATTAGCTGACCAGTATAAGTCAGTTTCATCCTCATAAGCTGTAGCGCGATCGGTTACTGGATAATCAAGATAATCTGCAGTTAATATTTTACGACCACGCAGGATAAAGTTTATTCTGGGTATACCACCACTCCAGGGATTGGCTTCGGCTTCTGCAGTGGAAGTTATGGCGGGATAGGTCAATCTAAATGCCACATAGGCAATGCCACCTAATAGATGTGCACTGGTCCAGGTATTGGTGCCTACGCCGCCCTGAATTAGACTGCTGGGCGTCTGATTGGCAGTTCCATGAAATACCTGAAATGTCACAATACCACTAAATCGGCCTGAATCCAAGGTATAAGTGGTGCCATGAGTGGTCTGGCCAGTCCAGGCTAACTGATCATCTATATACATACGCTCTATGGCATCAATTTCGCCTTCACATAATGTTAATACTAGATATAGATAACGATTGCTGTCACCGCCTGTGCTGACAAATACACGCTGTCCTCCCACTTTACGGCGACCATATATAACTGGTATGGCAATGTCTGTGCCCTGTAGATTATTAATAACAGCACCGTTCTGTGCTGCGGCATTTTGCACATTACTGGCACCTTCAAATATGTCAGGATTAATAATGGCTTTTAGAGTATCACCGGCCACTGTGCCAATTACTGCACCACCAATAACACCTGCTAGCACACCTATGCCTAATAATGGTGCAGCAAAGAAACCAATAACACCGCCAGCTATACCACCAATAATACTACCAAGACTAATCATTGTGCAATCTCCTAGTCAGGACCTGTCCTAGATAATGGAACCCCTGCTCCTGATATAGCATATTGGCGGTGGTGTTTATGGGTGTATAGTCGCCAATCATTAATTCCTGCGCATGCCAACGCTGTGCCCAATCAGCCATGTAATCCAAGATGGCTATGTAATTATCCTGGCGGCTTAGTGGGCTTTGTATATAGACGAATTCTACGCTGGCCTTTACTCCCTGACTAAAACATAGTGGTGCTAATAGCGCAATGGCAAACCCTCTAATTGCACCCTCATGTGTGAATACAGCCACTTCGGCTTCGGGTCTGATCACTGCAGTTCGTATAAAATTTAATGTTGTATCCCAGTCAAAACCATAATGTTCACCATAAGGACTGGCCATCCAGTATTCTCTGGCTAGGTCTGTAATGTTTTTAAGGTCGCCGGCCACTGCAGTTCTAATCATACACGACCCCAACGCAGATCTGATATCTCCACTGTGCTATATTGGAATCCTAGATCGCCCGGAAAGTGTCTTTGCTGACTGCCGGTATTGGTTCTGCGTCCTGCCTCACGGTCAAAATCATAAAACTGATTACTGGTATCAAAAGTAACAGTGGTTTCTGACTGACTGTCCTGGATACTGGCACCGGTAATTGTGCCACGATATATCAATATGGGATCTGCAATTAGGGCCAATGTGCTGGTATTAAAGAATTGTTTATAAATTGCAATAGGTCTATGCAAATAGTTGTCACTGAGTGCAACATCCACAAATAAATTGGTGGCTGCACTGAATGTTATATTCACATTGTTAATTCTAAGTTCAGTGCTTTCACCGAAACCACTGAATGCTATGAAATTGCCCTGACTGATATAGGTCTGACTGCCACCACTGGAGGCTGTGCTGGTTGTAATATCCCATAATGCTGTGGTCAAATATAGGGGCGTATCTAAACCAAATTCCACCAATTCACAACTAAGGTAATTGGTTGACTGTAAAGCTGTGTTTACGGCTGCGGTAAAAGTTCGCATTATAGGCTTTCCTGCAATTTAAGTGTAATTGCACTAGTATCACCCAGTCCAAAGTCATAGGTCTGATTACTATTGGTTAAAAATACTCTAAACAACACATTGTTATAGTTTACTGTAGTGCTGGAACCGGTTACTCCAGTTATTAGTGCTGGAAATATATTCAATACACCAGTGCCACTGCCGTTAAAGCTGACATCATCAGTTAATTGGTATATTTTTGTATGATTGCTGAATGTGATGAAGTCACCAGCTTTTAGTCCCTCACTGGCACTGACACCAGCTGTAGTGAATGCTGAACTGGTCCAGGCACTGGTGCAGGTTATAGCAGTGGCACCCGTGCTGGCTGAAGTGCCCACAGTTAGTGTAGCACTAACTGCCTGACTGGCCAACATGGCGGTTACTGTGCCCTGTGTATCTGAAAATTCCGGTAACTCAACATCAAAATCCAGTAAGTTATTGCGCTGTTTAGCTATAAAAGCCATGACCTGTGCTGCTTGTGTGCGCTGCAAACTGCGATACTCACAGTCAAACTGCCAGTACTGAGTAGCATATTGTTTGGTTTGACGACGACCACTGATACTTACACTGGTCTGACTGGGTATAATACTGCTCATAGATATTTTAACAAAATCTGTGATGGGTAAGGTGCCTGACATATTGTTGCCTTTATACTGTAGCTCTTCGACCGCGGTCGTTTTGTGCTTGTCTTATCATATTAATTATCATTGGTCGTCGCTCAGCCAGCAACTGGTCAAATCCTCGTGCATCCACAGTGTTCACAGTAAAATTAATATTGGTAGTGCCACCTAATTGGTTATTGGGTGTGACCATGCCTCCACCACTGGGTGCAGTTATGAGCTCCGGACCGCGTTCCCCAACAATATACTGTTGACCTCCCACTATACTACCGCCTAGGGCCTTACCCTGATAGGTCTGCGACCTAATCTGTGCGACCTGCGCTAGACCTGCAGCTACCACTGCGGCAGCTGCCAATACATTGAATGGGGGAGGATAAGTAGCAAGGGCTTTTGTAGCACCCATGTAAGTATTCATAATGGCATTGGCAATGTTAAATGCCTTGGCTGCTTCAAACGCACGACGATTATAACGACCTAAACTATCGAATATGGTTGCACCTTGCTGTAGGGCAAATTGCGTTTTTTCCATTTCTGATTTCTGTTCGAATGCAGCTCGTTCACGGGCCATAGCTTTAGCATTTTCCAGCGTGAAACCCTGACGCTGTAAATCCTGCTGAAACATACTCTGACGCATGGCATTCAGTCGTTCTTGTTGTTGCACTTCTAGATCATAGATCTGTGTTTTTAGTATTAATTCCTGATTGGCCATAGTGAATTGCATATTCATTGTTTTGGCAATATTTGCCGATTGCAATTCGAACATGGTATTTTCAAAAATTAATTCCTGATTAGCCTGGTTATAGCTTAACTCGCTGAGTTCCTGTAATTGTTGTAATCTTATTTTAAATAGTTCATTCTGACGAATCAGTGCAGCATTTTCCAATTTAAACTGTTCGTCCAATTTTGTTCTAGTAAGTTGCATTTCTGCACTTATTCTATCACGGCTGTATTGAGTGGTTAGTCTGCTTAGGGCATCCTGATATTGCTGTTCAGTCATTAAACTATTCTGAATGAAATAATTTTCCAGTGCGATTTTATCTGTAATGAATTTTTGTTCTACAGCAATTCTTGGGTCTGAGGCCTGTGCACTGGATTTTATCACGGATTCACCAGCCTGTCTTATTTCATCGTTCAGAGTTCGAATTCTTTCATATTGCTGTCGCTGTTGTTCAATGGCATGTAATTTGCGCATTTCATCGTTGGTAACTGCCTGGGAATATCCAATTAATTTACCCTGACTGTCCGTTATTTCTTTTACCAGGGCATTTTCCAGTCGATACATTAGAGCAACTTGTTCATGTTCCCGACCGGTGAGGCCAGCTAGCACCATTTCTTGCTCTGCAGATTTTATTAATTGACGGTAACTGGCTTCACGACTGTTTTGGGCTTTAATTTGCAAGCCTTCAATTTCTACTTCGCGTCGACCTTTCCGCTGGATTTGATCAGCAATGTGTTGTTCAATGGCAGCTTGTTGCATTAATAGACCATTAATTTCGGACTGATCCACTACTATGGATCCGGTAAGGCCTAGATATTCTCTAACTCGATTTACTACTCTATCCCAGTAGGTATAAAGAGTTGCACCAAGTCCTGATAAAGTGGCAAAAACCGTTGGGTATTCTTTAGCAACATAAGTCAGTCTTTCGTATAGTTCTCGTAATAATTGTTTGAATGACTCCCAAGGGCCTACATTAAAGCGTGGAGTCATTCGGACATAGTCCCTTATGGATTCATATGTTTTCCTTGCAGTCGTGCCTAAACTGGCAAATCTTGCGGCTACAGTAGCGATTATACCGCCAGTAGCGGCTAGTGCAGTTCCAAACCTGAATCCTAGAGCTGTTACTGCAACAATTAACCCTACTTCCAATATGCCCTTAATTATGTTCATGCTGGCTGCTAAACTATCTACAGCCTGTGCTATGCGTATAATAGCATTAGCCGCAGTGCCAGCACCACCAGTTGCGCGATCCAGTTCACCAACAAAATTGGTAAAGCTATTGCTTAACACTGTTAGTGCCTGACTGATGGTGGGTAGTGCTCGCGCAAAATTACGCTCTATCTGATCTGCAGCAGCGGCCACACTGTCAATTAAATCACGACCGGTAATTCGACCTTGTTCACCCAATAATTTTAATGCACCAACTGTGACACCGAATCGATTAGCTATAGCAATGGCCAGATCTGGCATGCCTTCCAGGATACTGTTTAGTTCATCGCCGCGAACTGAATCCTGTGCCAGTGCCTGTCCCAATTGCACTAGGGCACCACTTGCTGCTTGTGCACTGGTGCCACTGGCACTTAAACTTTTGCTGATTAATTCTGTGGTGCGTAGAGCTTGTTCATTGTTTACACCTAGATCTCGGGCACTACGAGCAATGGTAAAATATAGTTGACCGGTATCGGCCAGTGGAGTTCGTGCTGTGTTAGCTATTTGTGTGATACTGCGAAGGGTGCCAGCTACATCGCCCTGTGCCACAGCGACCTGGTTAAGTCTATTGGTCAGTGTGGTGCTGACATCTGCGATACTGGCCAGAGCGCGAGCGGTGCCCACAGTAACAACGGCAGCCAGTGCTGTTTGTAAATTACCCAGTGCTCGTTCTGCCTGTGTGGTATCAGCACGGACTTTAATTGTTGCGGTGTCGGCCATTTTTTATCAGTTCCTTATTTCTTTCCTGCTCTATACGGAAAAAAGCAGCCCAGCATTTTAATTCGAATTGGGATAGATTCATTCCTTGCTCTAATGTAATTCCGATTTCACGACAGACCTGCATTAGAAAGTAAATGTCACTATCCTGTTTTAGTTTTTTTCTATGTCCTCAACTGAATCTGTATCCACTCCATTTAGTGCTGAGGCAATGCGTATAACAATCTGTGGGTCAACTTCATTCAACAGTGTTATGCGATCTGCAGCACTGAACATGCGATGGCCTTCCGCAGTGCGAGCTTTAACAATTAGGCTCTGCACCAAGGCATCCACTGTCTTGCCTTCTTGCTGTAATTTTAATATGGTGCTTTCGTCTTTAAGAGTGCTGGTTGGATAGTAATACACAGTGGTGTTCCATTCTGGCACTTCGATGCTGCGTAAACTGCCATCCAGTCTACTTCTAAAATGTTCGGTTGCTTTCTGTAATACTGAGTTTGTCATTGTTAATACCTTCTAGCTATTTGATTAATTGCGGGTTGCACAATACCCCGGGGTGCTTGACGACTACTACCCTGATCAAGCTGCCGAATATAGGGTCGTGCATTTATTATGGTTGTTTTCAGGCCACGGCCTTGTGATTGCCAGGCGGCTCGGGCAGCACCAGAACGAACTGGGGTAAGAGCTCGTGCTGCAGTCTGGAACTCACGCATTACCTGTTCAGTAAATGCCCCCAGTTCCTGTTGTAATCCAGGTAAAGATTGCGTATCTATCTCGACCCGGATCACTGATCAGCTACCTGTGGCATCGGTAAGTGTCATTGCGCCATTGCCAGTAAAGCTAATGGTGCCTTCTACCATACCGTCTAGGCTGGTGCTAACACTTAGGCCGGTAACAATAATACTACCGGCGATTTTTGGATATCCGGCAGTGGCACTATTGCCAGCTGGATAGCCAATAAATGCAGCACTGTTGCCCACTGTGATGCTGCTGATACCGGATACATTAGCAGTGGTGCCTCCACTTACCTGATTATAGTAAATGTCTGCGCTGCCTGACCACTCTTTTTGTGTTGAGTAGTGTGTTTTCCAGTCATCACCCATCACAGTTCTTTCCACTGTGTTATTGGTTAAGTCAATGCTGAAGCTACGGACTTCAGCAACTGCGACGCCCTGGATATATAGTGCGCCGTCTTGCCCTGTAAATGTTGCCATTATTCTGTCTCCTGTTGGGTTTTACTGCCAGTCTTAGGTGGTCGTAATACAGCAGCCACGGGAACATCAGCCTGATCAGGTGCACGCACATAACCTGCCTGTTCCCAACTAGCGACCTCACTGGGTGCTACCCAGCGAATTCCGCCACCATTTTGCATTGCGATTTTGCCTGTGGTGTCTATCATAGTTTAACTTTCCCCTCTTGTATATGTATAAAAAACTTCATAACTCATTACAAACTGACCATAAGGCGGTATGGTTGGTTGTAGTTCAATACCGGTAATTCGTGCATTCTTACTGTAATTATCCCGCTTACGATCCTGCTCTAGGCGATCTTCAATGGCTTCGATCAGTGTGTTGCGACGCTGATCGATTTCTACACCCTGAACATAACCAGTGATGGCTATTTCCAGTGTGCCACTGCGTGTGCGACTTGGTCGCATACTTTCGTCCAGTCTAGTTTCGCGTAATAATTCTACTGTGATGCAGGGAAATTGGCTATTGGCCAATTCCGCAGGCACAATTGGGTCGCGTGTAACAAATCCAATACGAGGATCGTCAATATCACGCAATTGTGCTACGATATCCTCTGCGATTTCGTTGCGAACGCTCATCGTTGCAACCTCAGGAAGTATTGAGGTTGGCGTTCCCCAGCTTCTACAGTGCCATCATCATTGTAATCATACTCTACTCCATCTTGCAATACCAGCTGAAATTCGCGTTCAAATTGAGTGGTGAAATGCTGCATCATCTCTTTGAATTTGTCACCTTCAGGTTGGAATTTGCTTAATTTTGGTAGTATATGATCGGCCATGCACAAATATACTGCTGCGCGAGTGAATTGGCTTACAGTTAGTAAGGTGTCATCCATCTCCACAGCAATGCCTCGAACCACAATGTCATACCTATTGCTTTTCCAGGTAGGCCACCAACGAATTCTTAGTTGCCTATATATGTCCTGTTCAGTCTTAGCTATTTCATCGGTAAAATCTGTGATGCCATAGTCTAAAACATCGGGCACATATTCTTGGATATCAGTTATTGTAAGCATGGTCATTGTTTATGTTCCTCGAGGGTGGGGGGGAATATATTCCCCCCAGCCAGTTTAGATAATTCTATTGCCTGTGATTTTAACACCAAACTGACTGTTAAGGGTAGCTGCACCCTGCACAGCAGTCAGCATAATATCAGTAGCGCGAGTCTTAGCCTGACGCTGTGTTTCTAATGCAATACCGCCTCGAATTGCATGAGCCAGTGCCATAGGACTGAATACACCTGCCACAGCATTATTGCCACTGGTAGGAACAAGAGCTGATTCTAACACTGTGCAACCAGCGATGCGACCAATATAAAAGTCCATAAGAACATTTTCACCAACCTGGCTGAGGCTGGGGATATTGCTGCCACCGGCTAGTGCAAGTTCTTTCTTTAGGTTGTAGGCAACACCAGGATGCACAACAGCATAGAAAGGACCGGTTAATTTGCGACTGCGTAATGTTGCAACGGCTTGTAGAATACTGTCCACAGTAACTTCTGCATTAACATTTGAGCTAATTTCATCGAAATCAGCAAATTTAGTGAAAACACCAGTATCCATTTTTTCTGCAATAGCACGACCGGCTTGTAGGCCTAGGTCAGCGATAACATCGCGTTGTGCGCTGTCACGCAAAAGGTCGGTAACTTGGAAATAAGTTCCGATTTCTGCTAGTGTTAAGCTTACACTGGTTGTATTGGTGTTAGCTTGTGTAGGGTCAGTGCCTTCTGTGAGGTCAGCTGCACTTACTGATGCATATACTGGGATTTGTAAAACTTTACCGGCATTAGCTGGGTAAGTTAATGCAGTAACGATTTGACGGGCTACGCTGTTTTCATATGCTGCAAATTGTGCGTCGCCCAATAGGTTCGTGAATAATTCACTGTTAATTGTGGTATCATTGGCCATTTTTAATCTCCTTAGTGTTGGCGTTGTTGTCTATACTCTTTGTATAGTTTGCGGTCCGCAGCATTATCCATGTTCAATTTTGTAATATCAATTGCACCGGCGCCTGTGCCTCCGCGTTGACTTTGTGTGCCTGAACCTGCAGGTGTAGCCTGAACAAAATGTGGATTCTGGTCTAACCATTCTGTGACGAATTGGGCCAGATCCATACTTTGCCCTTTATCCGTATATCTTAATTTGCCAGTTTGGGGATTAATTACTTCCACTTCACCGCCTTCATTAAGACGAACCTGATCCTTTAACAATTGAACCACCTGACTGGGATTAACCGCACGATTACGACTGGCTAAATCCAACAATCTACCATCAATTTTTACAGTCTGTAATTCAGCCTGCAATTGCTTAATGGTCTGGTCCTTTTTGCCCACAGTTTCCTGTAGTATGGATTCAAATTCTGCACGGGTTTGTGCTGCTTGCATCCTACCGTTCTCTTCGGCTTCTACTAGCTTGTTGTAACGATCGAGATCCACATTGCGATAACGCTGTTCAAATCGTTTGCGCTCCTTGGCCACTCGTTCACTTACAATTTCATTAACTTCATCCTGTGTGAAAGAACGAAGTCGTGCATCCTGATTTTGCTCATCGCCGGATTCAGTATCACCGCCCACTAATTGGTTGTCCGTCATTTTGTCCTCTTGTTGAGTATAACCCGGTATCAAACCGGTATGTAGCAATTATTTATACCTTTACGACCTGCCGCCAGTGTGCATCTTAAT